>Ga0247610_10006819_pt1 | contig 11810 bp, 11 predicted proteins | sample 174DNAGHGhighgp2_FD_193483 | JGI IMG/M metagenome (GOLD analysis project Ga0247610, IMG submission 193483) | Sheep rumen microbial communities from Palmerston North, Manawatu-Wanganui, New Zealand - 1742 DNA GHGhigh gp2 | ecosystem: Host-associated > Mammals > Digestive system > Stomach > Rumen...
CGTGGCACGGTTGTACAGACTGTCGAGAGCATGAGGGGGCAGCTGGTCATCGCTGTCGACAAATGTCACCCACTGGCCATGGCTGTGAGCCACACCAACCCTGCGGGCCTCACTGCGACCACGGTTCGTCTGGTGCACAACAAGAATACGGTTGTCGGTAGAGGCATAGCTGTCACATATAGCCCCGCTACCATCGTTGCTGCCATCGTCGACAACTACGAGCTCAAGCTGGGCGAACGATTGTCTCAGTATGCTCTCTATGCAGCCGGCTATGGTGGAGTGTGAATTATACACTGGCACCACAACTGAAACTATTGGAGGGCGTTTTTCTTTCATGTTTGCAGATAATTTGTGCAAAAGTACAACAATTATTTTTATTTTGCGTTATTTATTGTGTGTTTTTTTCGTTATCCTGCATGAAACTCAGTGTCATAATACCAGTCTACCGTGTGGAAGCCACCCTCGACCGCTGTGTGGAGTCCATCGTACGCCAGACTTTCGGCGACCTGGAGGTGATACTTGTCGACGATGGTTCGCCCGACCATTGCCCTCAGATGTGTGACGAATGGTCACTACGTGACGGCAGGATAAAGGTGGTGCACAAGCCGAACGGGGGGCTCAGCGATGCCCGCAATGCCGGGCTGGACATTGCCAAGGGCGATTACCTGACCTTTGCCGACTCCGACGACTGCCTTGACCTCTCAACTTATCAGCACGCCATGAGCGCAATGGCAGAGAGCCATGATGGCGCAATGGCCGACATTGTGGAGTTTCCCGTCTACCGCCACTATGGAGCACCGTGGCAGAAGCTGTTGTCTTTTGGCAGCTGCGTCTTCACCAGTGCCGCCGACTATTGGCTCAGAGGTAAGGCCTACGAGCACTCATACGCCTGGAACAAGATATACGCCAGAAGACTGTTCGACAACGTGAGGTTCCCTGTGGGCAGGGTGTTTGAAGACGTGGCCACTCTGCAGCTGCTGCTCGACCACGTGCACTGCGTGGTGACCATCGGCCAGGGCTTGTACTACTACTATGCCAACCAGCAGGGTATCACCGCCACAGCACAGGGACCTCAGTTGCAGATGCTCTTGGAGGAACACATCAAGGCTATGAGAAAATGGTGCGACGACAGCTACTACATGCACGTGCTGAACATTCAGAGCGACGTCTGCGAACAGACTCACCAGCCACCCGTGTTGCCCCTACGCACGGTAAGCCCTCTGGCCGACGGACTGACAGCAAGCCAGCGCATAAAGGCGTTGGCTCTGCGTGTAGTGGGAATGGAAGGAACATGCAAACTTAATAAGGCTTTACACAGATGGAAGAAACCAACACGTTAGTAAGCTTCATACTCCCTGTCTACAATGTGCCGCCACAGATGTTGGGCGAGTGCATACAGAGCATCATGGCCCTGTCGCTGAGACCTTTCGAAAGGGAGATAATAGTAGTCGACGATGGCTCGGACACTTTTGCCGTCAACGACATAGAGCCTCTGGCCGACGAAATAGTATACATCAGGCAGAAAAACGCAGGGGTCTCGGCAGCAAGAAACAGGGGGCTGCAGATGGCCAAAGGCAGGTTCGTGCAGTTTGTTGACGGCGACGACATGCTCCTTCACTCGCAGTACGAGCATGTGCTCGACCTGCTGCGCTATCAAGAGTGCGACATGGTGATGTTCGACTTCACCAAGGAAACCGAGGCAGAACTCTCCTATGAAGACCAGGATCCCGTGTCGGGTGCAGAACTCATGCGGCAGGACAATATTCACGGCTCGGCCTGTGGATATGCCTTCCGGCGTTCCATCATGGGCAGTCTCAGGTTTACTGACGGAGTGGACTATAGCGAGGACGAAGAGTTCACACCACAGCTATTGCTCAGGGCAGAAAACGTGTACCGGACGACGGCGAAAGCCTATTACTACCGTCCGCGCACCACCTCGGCCATCGGTGCCAGATCAAAGCGAGACCGTGTACACAGGCTGGAAGACACAAGGGCTGTCATCAAACGTCTGAAGAAGAAGGCAGACCGCATGCCCACGGCCGACAGGGTGGCAATGGAGAGGCGAATAGCACAACTGACCATGGACTACATTTACAACGTCATAGTGCTGACGCGCAGCAGCCACTATCTGGAGCGGAAACTCGACGAACTGAAAAGGGAGGGACTGTTTCCTCTGCCCGACCGTGACTATACAAAGAAATACAAGTGGTTCAGGCGTATGAGCAATACCAAGGCAGGTAGGGCCATACTGCTCACCACTCTCCCAATCTTAACACGCGAGAAATGAATTATGTAGTAGGCGAAGCTTCCAAGCTTTGCAGCCCTTCCAACGCCTCCAAGCTTTGCAGCCCCTCCAACGCCTCCAAGCGTTGCAAGCTGCGTATTCTCCTCTTAGGTGAATACAGCAATGTGCACAACACGCTGGCACAGGGGCTGAGGCTGCTGGGTCACGACGTGACCGTTGCCTCCAATGGCGACTTCTGGAAAAACTACCCGCGTGACATCGACTTGGCACGCCGACCCGGAAAGCTCGGAGGCATAGCCTTGATGGCGAAGGTCTACAGCTGGTTGCACCGATGGAAAGGATATGACGTGGTGCAACTCATAAACCCGATGTTCCTTGAACTGAAGGCTGAGCGTATCTTTTCCATATACAGCCAATTACGCCGCAACAATAAAGCAGTGGTGCTCGATGCCATGGGCATGGACTATTACTGGGTGCACGAGTGTATTTACAGCAAGCCGCTACGCTACAGCGACTTCAACATTGGTGATACCCTGCGTACCGACGAGCCTGCCCTGGTAGAGCAACGTGACTGGCTCGGCACAGCAAAGGAGACTCTGAACAGGCTCGTAGCACATGACTGCGATGCCATAGTCACCGGCCTCTATGAGTATGATGTGTGCTACCGTCCGCATTTCCCTCATAAGACCCACTTCATACCCTTCCCCATAGTGCTACCCGAAAGCGCGGTGCAGCCTGTGGCTACTCAGGAGAGTGCAAACCAGGGCGAGTCCGCCGACCAGGCAGCTCCCATGAAGTTGTTTGTCGGCATAAGCAAGGGACGCAGCCAGTACAAAGGGACTGACGTAATGCTCCGCGCCGCTGAGGCTGTGCAGAGCCGGTACCCCGACAGATTGCTGATAGTGAAGGCCGAAGGCGTGCCCTTCGCGCAATATCAGAAGCTGATGGACGGCTGCGACGCCATCATGGACCAGCTGTACAGTTACACACCTGCCATGAACGCCCTGCTCGCCATGTCGAAGGGGATTATCGTCATAGGCGGTGGTGAGCCAGAAAACTACGAGATATTAGGTGAGACCGAGTTGCGCCCTATCGTCAACGTGGAGCCGACCTACGACAGCGTCTGCCACGAGCTTGAGCAGTTGGTGCTGCACCCAGAGCGTCTGCCCGAGTTGAAGCGCCAGAGCGTGGAGTACATACGCCGTCATCATGACTATATTAAGGTGGCACGCCAGTACGAGGCGCTCTACCGGCAGCTGCAAGAATAAAACTGTTTGTAGGCGTAACACCCATATAGGCACCAAAAAGAAAACCGTTCGCAGACTTTACGTCCAGAACGGTTTCTTCGTTTCTATAGTAATAAAATCAGATTTCTCTGTTCACACCATTTCTTAGTTCTTGAAGAAGTCTTTAACGGCTTCGTTGGGAACCATCTGCTCGTCAAAGATGTAAGCACCCGTCTTCGGGCTGCGCACCATCTTTATCACCTTTGTGTAAGCGCGACCATCCTTTGAGCCTTCGTGGAGGGTAGCGACGGTTTTCTTTGCCATAGTCTATTATCCTTTTAACTATTTAACCTTTTCCGACACCTTACTTGATTTCCTTGTGAACGGTCACCTTCTTCAGGATAGGGTTGTACTTTCTCAGCTCCAAACGCTCAGACGTGTTCTTACGATTCTTTGTGGTAATGTAACGGCTGGTGCCAGGAAGACCGCTGTTCTTCATCTCGGTGCACTCCAGAATCACCTGGACGCGATTGCCTTTTGCTTTCTTGCTTGCCATGGTCTTAGTCTCCTATAACTTTAATGTCCTTCCAGTCCACGAAGCCATTGGCAACAGCCTGCTTCAAAGCGGCATCGAGACCTATTTTATTAATCAAACGAAGACCAGCAGCGCTAATCTTCAACTGAATCCAGCAGTCCTCTTCCACATAGTAGAACTTCTTGCTGAACAGGTTGACATCGAAACTGCGCTTTGTGCGGCGCTTCGAGTGCGACACATTGTTACCAATCTGTGCCTTCTTTCCTGTGATTTGACAAACTTTCGACATTGCTATCTACTTTCTTTTAAGTCTTTAAATACTTACTTACTCCAAACAGGGTGCAAAGGTACGCATTTTTACTGAGAAATGAGAAATGAGGATTGAGAAAAACCTCAACCTTAAGTATTTTTAACTCTCAGTGGGTGTTTCCGTAGCATCTTCGGCCTTAAGGAAGTCACAAAAGAGCTGTGTGGCACGGTTGGCGGCGATGGCAAGATTGATGTCGCGGCCGTGGTCTTCCTCTACTTTGCATGTCACTACCTTGTCTCGGGTGCCGCAGGCCAGCCAGATGGTGCCCACGGGTATCTCCTTGGTTCCACCGGCGGGACCTGCTATGCCTGTTGCGGCAATGGCATAGTCGGTCTTCAGTGTGCGGCAAGCACCTTTCACCATCTCAATGGCCACCTCTTCGCAAACGGCGGTCTTCTCTTCCAACAGCTTGTGGGGAACACCCAGCAGGTTTTCTTTCACCTCGTTGACATAGCAGATGATGCCACCCTTGAAGTACTTTGAAGCACCAGGCACGGCGATGATGGCCTCGGCGATACGGCCGCCGGTGCAGCTTTCTGCCGTTGCAACAGTTTTCTCTCTCTCCCACAGCAGTTCACTTATTTCCCTGCTAATTATTTTTCCTTCGAAATCCATCTTTTTTATTTACGATTTACTGATTTTCGATTTTACGATTTACTGATTTTCGATTTTACGATTTACTGATTTTCGATTTTACGATTTACTGATTTTCGATTTTTCGTATTGCTGATTTTCGATTTACTGATTTTCGATTTTTCGATTTTTCGATTTTACGATTTGCTGTTTTTCGATTTGTCAGCTGAATGTTACCTTGCTGAATGCGGGGGCGTCGATGGAGCAGAACTGCCCGTCGAGATACTTGTAGTAGCCCACCACACCTATCATGGCGGCATTGTCGGTAGTGTAGCTGAACTTGGGTATATAGATAGTCCACCCGTATCGCCGTGCATGGTCGTGGAAGGCATTGCGCAGCCCGTTGTTGGCACTCACGCCACCTGCCACGGCCACATGCTTTATTCCCGTGTCCTTCACTGCCTTGCGCAGCTTCTTCATCAGTATGTCGACAATGGTCCATTCCAGCGAGGCGGCCAGATCCTCCTTGTGGTGCTCAATGAACTGCGGGTCGTCCTCTATCCATTTGCGTAGGTTGTAGAGAAACGAGGTCTTCAGTCCTGAGAAGCTGTAGTCATAGCCCGGTATCTGTGGCTCTGCAAACTGAAATGCTTTCGGGTTGCCCTGACGTGCCAGCCTGTCAATGATTGGTCCTCCCGGATAGCCCATGCCCATCACCTTCGAACACTTGTCTATTGCCTCGCCTGCAGCATCGTCAATGGTCTGCCCCAAAACTTCCATGTCGTTGTAGGCTTTCACCTTCACTATCTGTGAGTTACCGCCACTCACCAGCAGGCAGAGGAAGGGGAAGGGGGGGACAGTTGAAGAGTTTAGGGTGTTGAGTTTAGAGTTTGCTGCCGTCGTACCATCAGTGGAGGGAATGGCGGTAGCAAGCTCTACACTCTCAGCTTTACACTCTGCACTCCGAATGAAGTGTGCCATGACGTGTCCCTGAAGATGGTTCACGTCGATAAGGGGTATGCCCAGCGAGCGAGCCATGCCCTTGGCAAAGTTCACACCCACGAGCAGCGAACCCATGAGCCCTGGGCCTCGCGTGAAGGCTATGGCCGAAAGTTGTTCCTTCTCTATTCCTGCTTGCTTCAAGGCTTGGTCCACTACTGGCACCACGTTTTGCTGGTGGGCACGCGAGGCCAGTTCAGGCACCACGCCTCCGTAGGCTTCGTGGACGGCCTGAGAAGCTGTGACGTTCGAGAGCAACACATCGTTGCACAGTACCGCAGCCGATGTGTCATCACAGCTTGACTCTATCCCTAATATATATGTGTCTTTCGTCATCACGTTTTTTCGTTTTCACATGTCTCGTCGTTTCGTTATCACGTTATCTCATCATTTCGTTATAACGCTTTTCCCTTTCTCCCATCAGTATGTCAGCACCTCCACTCCGTGCTCTGTCATCAGCAGGGTGTGTTCCCACTGTGCACTCGGCAATTCGTCTTGAGTGATGACCTCCCAACCGTATGGGTCGTCGGCGTCGATGAACACCTTCCACGTGCCCATGTTTATCATCGGCTCTATGGTGAACACCATGCCTGGGACCAGCAGCATACCTGTGCCTCGGTAGGCGTCGTGGTCTACGTCGGGCTCTTCGTGGAAAGCCAGTCCCACGCCGTGTCCTGCCAGGTCTCTTACTATGCCGTAGCCATATTTCTTGCAATGTTTCTTTATGGCATGGCCTATGTCGCCCACAAATCCCCAGGGCTTTGCCGCTTCCATGCCAATCTCCAGGCACTCCTTCGCCACACGCACCAGCTGTTCTTTCTCTGGTGTGGTCTTTCCTATGATGAACATCCTCGAAGCGTCGGCATAGTAGCCGTCGACGATGGTGGTGAAGTCTACGTTGATGATGTCACCCTCCTGCAGCACGTCTTCCTCTTTTGGTATGCCGTGTGCCACCACCTCGTTGATGCTTGTGCACACGCTGGCGGGGAATGGCATGCTGTCTGCGTCGCCGCCATAGCCCAGACAGGCAGGTATGGCGTTGTGCTCTTCGCAATACTTACGGCATATCTGGTCTATCTCCAGCGTGTTCATGCCCTCGTGTATGGCGGCTGCCACTGCGTCGAGCACGCCGGTGTTGACCACTCCTGCACGGCGTATGCCCTCTATCTGTTCAGGTGTCTTTATCAGTTCGCGTGTGGGTACAAGCTTTCCCTTGTTCTCCCAGTACATTATCTGTTTGTCAAATTCTGTAGGCGGCTGCCCTGGCAGGCAGTGCCATCTGCGTTTCTTTGCCATTTTTGTTTTTATGATTTATGACTGTTGTTTTTAAGTGATTTATGTGTCATGACCAAGCGTATCTCTTCGTAGGTGACATCCGGTGGGCAGAGGTTCTTGATGGGTGTTGTGCCGTCGGCTGTTCCTATCTTCTCTATCACGTGCTCTATAGCTTGTTGGTGCTCTTTGCTGACTATGTCGTTGAAGTCTATCTTCCCCGCCTCGACATATCTGGACAGGTGGCTTATGATAGTGTTGAGAGTGAGTTTGCGCTCATGGGCTATTAGGTCGGGTTTCATTCCCTGCAGGAAGAGGCCGTAGCTCACCTCCCAAGTCTTCGGCTTTTTTTCATTTGACGTTTGGCCTTTGCTCTTTGTCTTGCTTGCTGTCTTTGCTTTCAGCGAGTCTTCGTCGAGGGCGTAGAGCATAGACATCTGTTTCTCCCTCAGATATATGTCTACCGTGTATCCCTGTTCGCTGATTTTCTGTAGCAGGTAGCGTCGTGACAGCCATGCCTGCTTCAGGTCGGGCAAAGCGTTGTCCAGTCGTCTTGTGGCCTGTTTGTTGTTTGTCTTCACGTTGGCGGTAAGCTCTATGGGCTTGGCGAGGATGTCGCGCAGCGTGTCGGCGAAGTACTGTGCGCTGCGTTTCACCCTTTCCAGCGTCTCGGCATCGTGCAGAGTCTCTATGCTCATGGACTGTATCTTCTGCCGCCATTTGTCGGCAACGGTTATTACTCGTTGCTGCAGGTCCATCATCGCCATGTCTTGCATCTGTTTCAGCGATGCGTGGCTATGGTAGAAGAACTCGGCGAAGATGCGTACCATGGTCTCCTGCATGAGGTAGATGGAGCGGAAGTCGAACAGTTGCAGCAGCAGATAGCGTTCGTACTCCTGCTTCAGCAATGGCAGTTGCTCTATGCTCCGCTGTGCCTCGCTCTCTTGTCTGTCTATGTAGTTGTCCACACGCTCGTCGTTGATAATGGCGCGTGCTTCCAGTGGTGTCACCAGTGTCAGTCCTTCCAGCGAGCGGCATCGGCTCAGTGCCACATACACCTGTCCGGGTGCGAACGACTGGTTGGCGTCGATGATGGCGCGGTCAAAGGTCAGGCCTTGGCTCTTGTGTATGGTGATGGCCCATGCCAGCCTTAGGGGCAGTTGTTTGAAGGTGCCCTGCACTTCCGACTCTATCTCGCGTGTCTCGGGGTTGAGCGTGTAGCGGGTGTTCTCCCATTCCAGCGGCTCCACCTCTATCTCCTCGGCGTCGCCTTCGCAGTAGACTTTCAGGCGGTTGCTTTCGGCCAGCGTCACCCGGCCAATGCGTCCGTTGTAGTAGAGGTGGGCGCCCGTAGGGTCGTTTTTCACAAACATCACCTGTGCCCCTGTCTTCAGGGCCAGTGTCTCTGCCGTGGGGTACGAGTATTCGGGGAATGTGCCTTTTATCTCGGCACGGTAGGTCATCAGTTTCCCTGGCAGTTTTTGCAGTTCCGACTCGTTATAGTAGTTTGCCAGGTGGTTGTGTGTGGTGAGTCGTATGTTGTGGTCTTCGGGCTTCGGTATGTAGCCTGGCTTGCAGCGCGTGTTGAGCCTTGCCAGGGCCTCGGCCGTAGGGTGTCCGTTGCGCACTTCGTTCAGTATGTCTATGAACGACGTGTCCTGTTGACGGTAGACGTGTTCCAGTTGTATGGTCACGTAGTCTATCTGTTGCAGGGCCTTCGAACCGAAGAAGTATGGCGTGTCGTAGTAAGGCTTCAGCAGACGTTCGTCCTCTGGTGTGACGACTGGTGTGAGCTGTGCCAGGTCACCTATCATGAGCAGCTGCACACCGCCGAAGGGCTGGTTGTGTTCGCGATACCGGCGCAGCACAGTGTCTATGGCATCGAGCAGATCGGCGCGCACCATCGATATCTCGTCGATGATGAGCAAGTCTATTGAAGCGATGATTTTGCGTTTCTCGCGTCCGAAGTCAAACTTGCTCTCCACCTTCGCGCCGGGCACGTATGGCGAGAAAGGCAGTTGGAAAAACGAGTGTATGGTCACACCGCCCGCGTTGATGGCTGCAACACCAGTGGGAGCCACCACGATAGGGCGCTTGCGCGACCTCTCGACCACAGTCTTCAGAAATGTGGTCTTGCCCGTTCCGGCCTTACCTGTGAGGAAGATGCTGCGGCCTGTGTTCTCGACAAAGTCCCATGCTGTGCGCAGTTCTTTGTTCTGTGTCATGACTGTCTACTTTCCGCTGCCTACTATTTTGGATATGTCCATCATCATGCCGTTGCCGCCTACTATCTGAGGCATTTTGCCGTCCCATTTCTCTATCAAGTCCTCCTGCACTATCATTGGCGAGAGCGAGGCGGCGATGGTGCGGTTGTAGTATGCCTCGGCGTCGGCCTTTATCTTCATGGCCTTGGCGGCGCCCTCGGCTTTAGCCACTGCTATCTTGGCGTTGGCCTCGGCCTCTTTCACCTCGTTCTCGGCCTTCAGGGCACTCTGTATGGCGGTGTTCTTGGCGTCGATCATCGACAGCAGCGACGATGGGGGAGTAATCTTGCTTGTAAACTCCTCTACGAGGAAGCCTTCCGACATCAGCGACTTCTCCAGTCGGGCACGCACGTCGCGCTCGAAGTTCGCACGGTTCGACATCAGCGAGTCCGATGAGTATTGGTTGGCGCAGGTGCGGTAGGCCTCGTAGATGCAGGTGCGTATGTAGCCGTCTTCCAGGCTCTTCACGCCCACACGGTATTTGGTGAAGATGTCGCAGGCCTTGTCGGGGTTTATGCGGTAGGCTATCGTTGGGTCCATCTCAAAGAGCGAGGCGTCCTTGGCGTTCACAGAGAAGGTCTCATACTGCTTGCGCTGGGTGAAGGTGGGATATGTGAACACGCTGGTGGTGATGGGGTTGTAGAACACCCATCCCTTGCAGGTGCCCTCCACGCCGCCGTAGTCCTGCTCGTTGATAGACCATTTGTGGAACCTGATGCCAACCTCGCCAGAGTCTACTACTGTGCAACACGTGGCAAAAAGAAATAAAACTATGGCTAAGCCTCCAAGGACAAAAGCCATGATGCGGAGTAATGGATTTTTCATGCTAAGGGAGATGTTCATGGTCTTGTGTGTTTGATAATTGGATGCAAAGTTAGTCATTATTTTTGAGATTATGCACTTTTTTCAAATATTTTGTTCGATATTGCAGATTATTGTGTAATTTTGCATCCAGATTAACCAAATTATCAACAAGATGAAAAGAGTAATAACAGCTATTGTGGCCGTTATGTTTGTAGCGGCAGGCAGCGTAAAAGCAGAAGACGAAGTGAACATTGGAAAGCAAAGTGTTAAGGTGACCGACGGGCGCATGACGCCCGAAGCACTATGGGCCATGGGGCGCATCAGCGGCTACAGCGCATCGCCCGACGGAACAAAGATAGTCTACCAGGTGGGCTACTACAGTGTGAAGCACAATAAGAGCCACCATGTGCTCTACATGATGAACGCCGACGGTTCGGGCAAGACCTTGCTCACCAAAGGCTCAAAGAACGAGACCGACCCTGCATGGCTCGACAACGAGACGGTGGCCTTTACCACAGCGGGCGAAATATGGTCGATGAAGGCCGACGGCACAGACCGCCGCCAACTGTCAAAGACCGATGGCAGCGTAGAGGGATTCAAGTTCTCGCCCGACAAGCAGAAGGTCATTATCATCAAGTCATTGCCCTACCATGACGTCATACAGCAGAACCCGGCAGACCTGCCAAAGGCCACCGGCCGCCTGGTCACCGACCTTATGTACCGCCACTGGGACCACTACGTAGAGTCTGTGCAGCACCCCTTCGTCTACAGTGTGCGTGATGGTTTTGCCATCGCTGCCGAAGGCAAGGACATGCTTGAAGGCATGCCGTGGGAGTGCCCCATGGAGCCCTTTGGCGGTATAGAGCAGCTCGACTGGAGCCCCGACTCGAAGAAGATTGCATACACATGCCGCATGAAGACAGGACTGGAGTACAGCATATCCACCGACTCCGACATCTGGCTCTACAACACCGAGCTGCTCGACCCGGCACATGAGGGGGCTGTGGAGGACAACTTCAACCTCTGCAAGGGCATGGACTACATGACTGGGGCTTGGAAAGAGCCGAAGACCGACCCTACGAAGACCATGAAGTTCCAGTCTGTCAACTCGCCCGAGAACCTGAAGTACAACGTGGGCTACGACCAAAACCCGAAGTTCTCGCCCGACGGCAAGTATGTGGCATGGCTCTCCATGGAGCGCAATGGCTATGAGGCCGACCGCCAGCGGCTCTGCGTCTGCGAACTGGCAACAGGAAAGAAGACTTACCTCACAGAGTCGTTCGACTCCAACGTGGACGACTTCTGCTGGAGCGACAACCCCAAGGATGCCCTTATATATTATATAGGTGTATGGCATGGCACCGAAAACCTCTACGCCGTGAACTGGAAGGGCGAGGTGAAACAGCTCACCGACACATGGCACGACTTCGGCTCGCTGCAGATGCTGAACAACAAGCGGCAGATACTGGCCGAGCGCCACTGCTTCACTGCCCCGGCCGACCTCTACGTCGTTACACCAAACTTCAAAAAGCCTGAGAAGACCGTTGTCTCGCAGATCACCGAAGAGAACAATCAGATACTC
>Ga0247610_10006820_pt1 | contig 11809 bp, 15 predicted proteins | sample 174DNAGHGhighgp2_FD_193483 | JGI IMG/M metagenome (GOLD analysis project Ga0247610, IMG submission 193483) | Sheep rumen microbial communities from Palmerston North, Manawatu-Wanganui, New Zealand - 1742 DNA GHGhigh gp2 | ecosystem: Host-associated > Mammals > Digestive system > Stomach > Rumen...
TGTTAATTTAAATTTGAAGTGCAACAAAGTTGCATTGAAAAAGACATATTAGTTTCCTATAATATCCCTTACAGAAAAAACAGGAAGGAAATCAAATATGTCTGAAACAAATAATACTACAAAAACTAATATAAAGCAATATCACCACCTTACTTATAAAGATAGATGTGCTATTCAAACTCTTGCAAATCAACGTGATAAAAATGGTAAAAGAATGTTTAACAACTCTTATATAGCTAGATATTTAAATGTAAATAGATCTACTATATCTAGAGAATTAAATAATAGAAAAGAATATAGATTCATGGTAAGATCTGGTAAAACTTATGAAAAACCATACAACGCTTCTTATGCACAAAATAACTATAAATTTAAAAGAGGTTTATCTAAAGGTATCTATAAACTAAGAAAATATAAAATCATGGCCGACTTCATTGAAAAAAAGATTAAAATTGATAAATGGGCTCCTGATGTTATCGTTGGTTATATGAAGGAACATGGTTATTTTAATAGAAATGGTTTTACATCTATTACTACTCCTACAATATACAATGCTATTAGATATAGCATCATTAATATTAAACTTGAAGATACAAGAAGAATGAAAGAAGAAACCAAATATAAATATCATAAAGATACTTCGCTTCCATCTAATAAAATACCCTATAGTATTGAATCAAGACCTGAAGAAATAAATGAACGAACTACATTTGGACACTTCGAAATAGATACTGTAATTGGAACTTCTAGAGGTAAACATGAATGCTTATTAACCATGACTGAACGAAAGACAAGATATGAGATGATATTTAAAATAACTTCTAAATCAGCAAATGAAGTAAATAATAAAATTATTCAAATAAAAAAATATATAAACAAATACTTTTATAAAATATTTAAATCGTTTTCTACAGACAATGGAACTGAGTTTTCTGGATTAATTAAACTATTATCAAATTCTAAGACTTCTGTTTACTATTGTCATCCTTACTGTTCAGGTGAAAAAGGTACTAACGAGAAACATAATTCTATAATAAGATATTTTATTCCTAAAAAAACTTTAATTGAAAATTATTCTTATGAAGATATTAATAATATAGCTAATTGGATGAATAATTATCCTAGAAAAATTTTAAATTATAAAACTCCTCTAGAGGCACTTCTAGAAGAGTTTAACGATAAAAATATAATCAATAAATTTTATAAATTACAACAATCTGTAAATATATTATAAAAACTAATTTGTTGCACTTGATTTTTTAATTAATAAATTTATATCAATAAAAAACATTAAGATTTTCTTAATGTTTTAGTTATCTCAAGTGTCTTCCTATAATTTGTAATCACAATCTCCCTAATTGTTTTTAGTTCTTTAATATCTCTAATCTTATCGATTTCCTCAGTAGTTATAGGATAATCAATTAAGGCTTTTATCATTTGTTCTTTTTTAATATTTTCCATATAATACCACTTCTTTATATAGGAAATTATTATATCACTTATAATAAAAAAATAAAGTTTATTTTAAACTTTACTTTTTCTTTCTAATTTGAATATTAAAGTCATCAGGTTCAATGTTAATACCATCATAAAAACCAGATGGATTATTTGTTATTTGATTTATTTCTTCAATTACTCTAGCTGATTCATCAGTTTCCTTTTTTAATGGTTCAAATAATTCAGATAAACCAACACTTCTTAATAAAGCTTCGCATGATCTCTTTTGTGCTTTTATTTGAATTTTTAATTTATCTAATTCATTACTAGTTAAAGTGAAATAACGAGATAATCTTAAATTATTTATTAAAGTTAACATGTATTCACATTTTAATTTTCCAAACATAGCATTATAGGCTTCAGAAAAATTAATACAAATACTATCATATCCATTATGTTTACTACATATATCATTATATAATTGTTCAATTTCCTCTTTATCTAACTCAAATTCAGAAGGTACATTAGGTATTACTGTAGTCTTTTCTTTATTTAATTCACTCATTTTAATATCATATAATTGATATAAATCTTTAATAACTCTATCTATTGTTGAAATAGTTAAAACTTCATTTTTATCATTTTTTACATCATTAATTGCATCAAATAAAGATAGATAACTTCTTTGTAAGTTATTTTTCTTAGATTCAATATGATTCTTATCATCAATAGTTAATGCAGCACTTATTGAATCAAATTGACCATTTAGTAAAGACTTTAATTCACCTAGAATAATTAAATCTCTTTGACTTAAATAAACAGGATCATCCGCTATTCCAGCAAATGTAGTTAAACATTGATCGACTCTTATTAATTTAGAACTTTTATATTCTAATGTATTAATTTGACTATCTAGTTTAATAGTATCAATTAAACCTGCGTTTTTCTTCATTAGTTTTTTTGTTCTTATTTCTCTATCAGTCATCATTCTTGCTTCTTCAAATATTGCTTCAACTGAATTAACTACATTTGGTAATCTTCCCATGATAAACACCTCAATTAAATTTTATCATAAATTATATAAATATACGTATTTACCTAAAACATTTGACACTTTTATAGTATTTTGTTAAGATTTTAATGTTTGTGTGTAAAAAAGGAAGTGAGTCTATGAAACAATCTACTAAATTAAAAATAGCTAAAAAACTTTTAACATCTACTTTATTATTTGGTACAGTTGGCACTGAATTTATCAGCAAACCAATTGAAGTTAATGCCAAAATTAATGAAGAAGAGATAAAATCAATAGATGATCATGTATTATATTATTGTAATGTATTTAATTTAAATCATTCAATAATAGAAAGATATATTAAAAATATTTCAAGAAATTATACAGCATATGAATTTGAACACTATTATTATTTAGGTAGAAAACAATACAATTCAATTGAACAAGCTATTCTAGAAACAATTAGAAATATTTATTATAGACCAGAAGATTATTTAAATGAAGAAGATGTTGCTAATATAAAAAGTACTACAGTTTATCAACCTACATTATCTCCTGAAGAATTATGTGAAAAATATTCAGTACTTTATAACATAGATAGAGCAATACCAATGGCAATTAGTTATTCAGAATGTGGAGTTGATATGGCTTCAGAAAACTTCTTATATAATAATAATCCGGCAGGAATTGGTCCATACATTCACTTTGAAAACACTGAAATAGCTTATATTTACTTTATAAAATTATTAACAGAATCATATCGAATCAATGAAAATTCAACTATAAATGATTTTAATAGAATTGCTCCTATTTACTGTACATCTAATCCTTCTCATTGGGAAGGAATGGCAAGATCATTCTACTATGAATTATCAGATAATTATTATAAATATGATGAAACAAGAGAATATAAAACAAATAAAAAACTAGCACGAATGAAATAATGTGTTAGTTTTTATTTTACCAATATATTGGTGGATCCATTTTTTCTTAAATATAAGCTATTATTTACTTGATATATATCATCTATATCATATAAACTTTCAACATCAATTCCATCACCATTAAACGCAAGTACACATCTCATACTTCCATCAAATGATAAAGCAAATATTCCCATATCATTAGTAATAATTTTTTTATAATTATAATCATCATTGTTGATATATTTACCCATTCTAGAAAATTGATTTGATACATTTCTAATAATTTTATCTTTAGTAACAGCATATATGTTATATGAATCTACAGCAAATAAATATTTAACATTATCAAATAAGAATTTATCATTTAAATATAATCTGCCAGCTTTACTTAAAAAATAAATATTATTATCTCTATCCCTTTCAATTTGTTTTATACTTCCAATATTCATATACATTACCTCCCCAGGTAATTATAGTATAGTACATGTGTTCGTGTATATCAATATATAAAACAAATGTTTACATTATAAAGTTTTCATTTTTAGATGATCTTCGATATCTTCTATATATTCAGGTGTCAAGTCTAATACAGAGTCTATATCTCTACCAACTTGAAGTGTATTTATACCTAATGTTTTAGCAGGTTTTATATCAATATCATATCTATCTCCAACCATTAAACATTCATCTGGATATGTATCTCCTAATGCTTCTATAAACGGCTTCAATCTTGGTTTGCATGCATCTTCTCCATGATATGAAGAAAAATAATTTTCTATGCCTAAAGTAGTTAATCTATCTTTTTGAACTTGTTCAAAGAAATTAGAAACAATTACCAATTCATATTTATCAAATTTATCAAGCATTTTCTTTAATTTATCCGAATCTCCGTTTACTGCTTTTCCTAAATGTTTAAATAAAAGATCCACAAATTCCTGATTTAAATACCATTTAATTCTATTACTCATGTATTTTGCAAATAATTCTCGATTATATCTACCAATAGCTGTTTCATATGCTTCATAGCTATGATTAAAAGTCCAGATAGCATCTGAATCATGAATTCCATATTCATAAAAAGCAGCAGTCGAATATTTAATATAATCAACATTGCATATTAAAGTACCATCAATATCAAATAAGATCTTTTTTATCATAAATATCACCAATTTGCCATTTATTATACTTATTTATTAGAAATAAGCAAGAAAAAAGAACTATAACTAGTTCTAATCTATATCATATTTTATATTATCTCTAACAAGTTTATAGTATTTCTTTTCATCAGATAAATCTTTTTCTGATATATTATCATCCATTTGCAATAAAATATCATCATATTTTTCGCCTAATAAAGATAATTTTTTAATCATTAAATCTAATTCTTTTAATATCAATAGTAGTTCTTGTTTTGTATTTGTATCTTTTACTCTATTAATTAGATTAATTAAATATTTTTGATGATCATTTAAATCATATACTTCTGTATTTAAATCAACAGCATTATGTAAAACATCAATAGTTTCTTTTTTATCTTGTTTTAATTTAAGAAGAAAATCAAATAAACATTCTTTAGTTAATTCTCTAGGCAGTCTATTTATATCGAAAAGTAATGAATTAACAATTATTTCATTACCATATTTAGATATTTCATTTCCAACAAAACTAGTCTTTATTAAATAAGGTGAATCAATAGTTTTATATTTAATAGTATCATTAAAATAGTTAGGTATAATGACCATATTATCCAAATAATACATATTTCTATCCATATAAATAGAAGTAGATCTATCAAATATTTTATTAGAAAAATTTAGATGTTCTACAAGTGATATCTTACTAATCTTTAGTTCAAGTAATCTATATAATAAATCACGAATATCCTTTAATTTATCTTTATGTTTAATAAAATAATTATAATAACTATCTAATAACTCTTTAACACCTTCATCATTCTTATATGCAAACACAAAATTCCAAATATCACATATATTATTTATAGTATCAATGGATTCTTTGTTTTTATTATAAAATTCCTCAGTTCTTTTTGATACAATTTTTTTCTTTGAAGTATTAAAATAACCATGTAAATCACTTATATAATTATCTGATTTCTTTAATGAAATAAATTCATCTATTTCGTTTTTAAATCTTGGATAATCATCAATTATATCAATAATTGGTAATATTAATCTTATAAAAATTAAATTCTCTAGTTGTATTTCCTTCATGCTTAAACCTCCACGAGAATATATTATATCACATAACTTTTACTTTTTTTCACTTTTTATCCATTTATATAATCCATAAAAATTTATTAATAAAAATCCAATTGATACTAATAACATCATGATTGAATTTGGTGTTCCCTTTACAGCATTTATAATCCATATAGCTAAATCAATTGTATTATTAAATAACCAAATCATCCATGCTTCTTTATATCTTAAATTCATCAATACAACAGCACATAAATTAATGATATTGCTACTAGAATCTAAGAATGCTAGATTTTGACTTGGAATTAAGCTTAATAAATAACCAAATCCAAACGAACCTGCTATACATATTAAAACTATTAATATAGATAATTTTAAAGTAAAACCTCTAACATTTACTTCATCATCATTCATATATTTCTTCCAACTTAAATATCCTTGTATTTGAGATGGAAAATAAACTAATACAGATAATACCGCTAAACCATATAAACCATTTATAAATGAAACATATGCAACAAATAAAGCATATATTGCTCCAAATAAATAATTTATTATTTTTCCATTACTAGCATAATAACTATTTAATAAACCACATGCTAATATAACAGTACCAATAAAATAATCTTTAGATAATATTCCACATATTATTGAAAATATTAAAATAATTATTGTATAGAATATATCTTTCTTTTTCATATTATCACCTCTTAATACAATAAAAAAGAACCCTATAGGTTCTTATAAAAATCAAAATGGTGGAGGCGAGGAGAGTCGAACTCCTGTCCAAATTACTCTTATAAGTGGTATCTACAGGTTTAGTTAGAAAAGTAATTTCACATATACAAAAGTGTCTAACTCACTAATATATGCTAGTCTTAAAAGAATTCGTTAATACCTACAAGACAATAGATATTAATATATTCCATATATATGAACCAACTAATTAATCTATGGAAAAATTAATAGTCAGCGCCCCTAGGCCAAATTAGGCATATACTGGAGCAAAATTATAATTGTTGTCAATTAATTTTAATTTTGTAGTTTAAGGCAACTAACTTTCCACCTGCAACCAAATCAAGACTATAATCTGTCGAAACCATAAAACGCCCCCATTTGGTAATAAAATAATATCACAAACAAAAAAGATGAGCAAATATTATTCATCTAAATCAACAATAATTTCACCATCTTTTGTATATAAATATTTTTCTCTGGCATACTTAGCAACATATTCAGGATCTTGTAACTTACTTACTTCGTCTTTTAAGTCATCCTCTTTGTTAACTAATTTGTCATATTGAGCCTGTAAAGCTTTTTTATCTTGTTTGTTCTTAACAATTTGTTTCCATGATGAAACACACGAAAAAGAGACAACAAAACCAATGCCTATAAGAAGACAAGTATATACTAGTAATCTAAACTTGTAGTTTCTCACTTTACACACTCTCCTACATAATAATATACCATTATTTGTATAGGGAATGTTGATTTACAGTAAATTAATTATTCCTTTACGTGATTTTTGACAAAATAAAACTCAAGTTTTACTTGAGTTATTATTCTTCTTCGCTACTTTCAGAACCGCCGTTTTTAACTTCGTTTTCGTATTCAGCTAAAATAGCATCTGTAAATAACTTACGAGCATCAGCATTGATTGGATGTGCAATGTCTCTGTATTCTCCTGGAGCAATTTGTTTACTTGGCATTGCTAAGAATAAACCATTGTCACCTTCAAGAATTCTAATATCATGAACAACAAATTGATCATCGATAGTAACAGAAGCAAATCCTCTCATCTTTGAGTTTTCTTTTTCAACAACTCTTACACGTACATTAGTAATTTCCATCATGTTCACCTCTCTATTATTATACTTAAATAATAATACATATTTTCGCAAATTACAATACGCAATGTAAAGTTATTGTCTTTTATAAACTTTTTGCTATTTTTATATAGACATCGTATGGAATTTCTTCTGCACGATTATTTAATGAGAAACCATATTCGTTCAAAATAGATTCTAACTTTTCTAAATCATATCCTTTAAAGTTATTTCTTAATGTTTTTCTTTTAAATTGGAAAGCATCCCTAACTACATTTTTAAATTTATTGTTAATAATATCTTGGTTATCAACATTTTTTTCAAAAGATATAATTGCAGAATCTACTTTAGGTACAGGATAGAAACAATTCTTACCGACTACAAATTCTTTTTTTACTTTATAATATGCATTAAGTAAAACTGTAATTGACCCATATTCGCGATTACCCTCTTTAGATGCAAATCTATCAGCTACTTCTTTTTGAACCATATAAACTTGCTTATATACATCTAAGTCTAAATCTAGAATTTTTAAAATAATAGATGAAGTAATGTAATAAGGTAAATTACCAATTATAAATAATCTATTATATTTAATATCTTTTATTTCTTCTTTAATATCTACTTTCATAAAATCTTTATAGATTATTTTAGCTTTATCTGTTTCTAAAGATAATAAATAATCTTTAGTATCTTCATCAATCTCAAATGCACGATAAAAAGAATTAAATTTAACTAATTCCTTAGATAATGCTCCAGCACCTGGACCAATTTCAATAATTAAATCATCTTCATTTGGATCTACTAATTTAATAATATTAGAAATTATATTATTATCTCTTAAAAAGTTTTGTCCAAATTTCTTTTTAAAGTTAAAATCCATGCATCTCACCTACACAAATAATAGTTTAATTCATAAAAAAAAGCAAGTTTTTATACTTCTTGCCTTTTCCAACCAAATCTTAATACGTCATATGTGATTTTTCTTCTACCTACATGCTCATTTGCATATTCTTCACTTGGAGATAGATAATCAATGTCATTTCCAAGTACACCACGGTCTAACACGATTGCCGTGATTTTCTTATCAGATAAATGAGGAGCATCAAATTGAATAATTGAACCACATTTTAAGTTTTTAGATGAAGCTACAATATGCACTGTACCATAGTCAGCATCATTGTATTCCGTAGTTCCATCTCTAACATCCATACCTGTACATCCAAGGAACCCAGAACATAAAGCGCAGTTTGCTCCATATCCAGTTAAATCTCCAGTAAATGTATCTAATGGATAATACTTGTCAGCTAATTGGATTTGGTTAAGTTTAACTGACATAGCTGTTAAATCTAATGTTTTGTTAATATTACTGTTACTAATTTTGTTATTAGATTCTGATTAATTAACTTTTTGTAAAAATAGAACCATGGTAATCAATAATAAAATTTGAGTTGTTTTAATTATTTTTGATATGACCTTTTTCATTATTCTCACCCTACATTTTGATTATATCATTTATAGGGTTTATATATCAAATAAATTCAGCAAATTTTTGTAACTTTTTTCCTCTAAAATCTCTTGACTTATCCCTAGTTTATTGCTTATAAACTGAGCAATATATTTAATATTTGCAGGTTCATTTTGTTTACCGCGATCAGGTGATAAATAAGGACTATCAGTTTCAAAAATAATATTATCTATTCCAACACTTTCTAACACATTAATTAAATCAGAAGATTTAAATGTTACTATTCCACCTATACCTAAATAATACCCTTTATCTATAAACTTTTTAGCCCATGTTTCATCATAACAAAAACAATGAATATCTACTTTAAGATTAGGATATTTAGATAAGATCTCATATGCATCTTCTATAGCATCTCTTGTATGAACTTCAACTGGAAGATTATATTTATCAGCTAGTTTTAATTGATATTCAAACACTTCTTTTTGTTTATCAATATTTTCTTTATTCCAATGATAATCTAAACCTATTTCTCCAATACCAACAAATTTAGGATTATCTAAATTTTCTTTTATTAATTCTTCAATTGTTTCAAGTGAATCATCACAGTTTTCTGGATGAATTCCTAAACAAAAATATATTTCATCATATTTATTTCCTAATTCAATACATTCATAAGCTTCTTTAATTGAATCACTTGCTATGATAATCTTTTCAACACCAGCGGATTTACTTCTTTTAATAACTTCACTTATATCATCATAATAGTTTTTTAATATATGCGCATGACTATCTACTAACATATAAATCTCTCCTTAAAAAAGGATGAAATTATTCACCCTTTGTATCAATTCTTGCAAATAGTATTTGAGGTTCATTAACTTTAGTTCCTGAAATATATCCTCCAAATTCTTTTGTAGAATCATATGTTTTTAAATCTGTATTAATTTGATTGAAGATACTTTCTGCAGTTTCAGGTAAGAATGCTTGTAAGTATACAGCACATACTCTAATACTTTCAATCAAATTATATAATACTTCTTTTAATCTATCTTGTTTATCTTCTTCTTTAGCTAAAGACCAAGGAGTTGTATCATCAATATACTTATTACTTGCTCTTAATACTTCAAAGATATCATCAATTGCATCAGCAATTCTTAATTCATCCATATGTTTAGTTACTTTAGAACCTAAAGATGTAACTAATTCTTTTAAGTCTTTATCCATTGAATCTTCAACGCCTGTTGATTCAACTACACCATCAAAGTATTTATTAGACATTGCTATAGTTCTATTAACTAAGTTTCCTAAAATATTAGCTAAATCTCCATTTATTCTTTCAACTAATAAATCTTCAGTAAATACTCCATCATTAGCAAATGGAATTTCATGTAAGAAATAATATCTAACTGCATCTACTCCATATTTTGCAACTAAGTCATCTGCATATACAACATTACCTAATGATTTACTCATCTTTCCATCAGCCATAATTAACCAAGGATGTCCAAATACCTTCTTAGGAAGTGGAATATCCAAACTAAATAAGAAACATGGCCAATAGATTGTATGGAATCTAACTATATCTTTACCAATTAAGTGAAGATCAGCTGGCCACCACTTAGCAAATTCATCAGTTCCGCCATCAACATCATATCCTATATTAGTGATATAGTTTGTTAATGCATCTAACCAAACATAAACTACATGTTTAGGATCAAAGTCTACTGGAATCCCCCATGAGAATGCAGTTCTTGATACACATAAATCTTGTAATCCTGGTTTAATGAAGTTATTTAACATTTCTGTTTTTCTTGATGTTGGTTCAATAAATTCAGGATGTGATTCAATATATTCTTCTAATTGTTTTTGATATTTACTTAATCTAAAGAAATATGATTCTTCGCTCTTCTTTTCAACAGGTCTTCCACAGTCAGGACAAACTATAACTCCATCTTCATTTTCAACAACTTGAGTTTCAGTCCAGAAAGATTCATCAGGTACACAGTACCATCCTTCATATTTATCTAGATAAATATCTCCTTTATCATACATTTTCTTAAATATATGTTGAACAACCTCTTCATGATGTTTATCTGTAGTTCTAACAAATCTATCATATTTAGTATTCATTAAATCCCAGATTCTTTTGATTTCATCAGTAGCTTCATCAACATATTGTTGAGGAGTTATTCCTTTATCCTTTGCCTTATTTTCAATTTTTTCTCCATGTTCATCAGTACCAGTTTGTAGATAAACATCATATCCTTCTAATCTTTTGTTTCTAGCAATTGCATCAGCTAAAACAATTTCATATGTATTTCCAATATGAGGTTTACCTGAAGCATAAGCTATAGCAGTAGAAATATAATATTTTTCCATTTTTATTCCTTCTTTCTAAAAAATAAAAAATCATAAAGTATAGGAACGAATTTACTCGTGGTACCATCCTACTTTATGATTTATAATCACCTTTATATCTTAACGCGATAATACGATTCAATCTCCAGATCACATACTCATAAGGTTACTTATTCATTCTCACCAACCATGAACTCTCTTTAAAGTAATTATCTTACTATCTTTTAATCCTTCTTCGTTTGACAACGTTAATATAACACAAGTAATATTATAATTCAAGAAAAAACAAGGTATTATTTACCTTGTTCACTTGTATTAGTTTCTTCGTCAGGTTTCTTCTTTTTTAAAGTGACAATACAAACAATAGAAACAAAAGCCATTAATACAGCTATACCAACAAACATTACGATTAATGTTACAGGTGTAGTGCTATCCTTTTTATTTGAAGAAGGATCTTCAGAAGCCTTAGTAGTTTCTTCTATTGGAGCTTCTGTTGTAGGTTCATCTCCACTAGGTTCGGTTAATTCTTTAAACTCATATACATTTGGATATAATGAATT
>Ga0247610_10006821_pt1 | contig 11808 bp, 10 predicted proteins | sample 174DNAGHGhighgp2_FD_193483 | JGI IMG/M metagenome (GOLD analysis project Ga0247610, IMG submission 193483) | Sheep rumen microbial communities from Palmerston North, Manawatu-Wanganui, New Zealand - 1742 DNA GHGhigh gp2 | ecosystem: Host-associated > Mammals > Digestive system > Stomach > Rumen...
TTCGTAAACCATTCCAAGCCGCTGATCTCAGCGTATGTGATCACGGAATACTTTCCAATATTTTAACTTACGATCTTTTCCATTCATTATGTCTGATACGTGTCCCGTTTATACGAAAATGTATTTTTCAGTTCAGATGATTATAACATATTTTACCTCCAACTTGTACTAAATCTGTCCGATCCGGCCGCAGATCATAACGCTTCAGTTTTTCCCACAGCCGCATGCATCCTTTGTATCATAAACGTGACAGCCATACGATCATATTCAAACAGGATGTCGGTCATATCTATGCCTATACTATCGGCGTTTCCACGGAATACAGCGGTTCACATGCTTTTTGTACTCTTGATACTCCTCTCCGTAAAGATCCAGGAGCCATTTTTCCTCCGTATTCATCAATACGACAGTCATGATCAGCCAGTTGATAAACGGGACAACGAGCAGCCATGCGTTATGCCACATCAGTCCGACTCCGGTGATCAGGATCCACCATCCGCTGTACATCGGATTTCGAACCCAGGCATAGATGCCGTCGGTCTTAAGTTTGTTTTCAGTGATGCACTCATCCATATCCGACTTCATAGCACCGATAAACCAGACCGCAACCCCCAGGATGATCAGGACCGCTCCGGCTCCCCGGAAGATCCAGATCCAGGCACCGTCCAGAATTCCCGATTTTAAAATATTCCCCGAAAGAAGGATCCCGATCACCGTCAGCAATCCGAGCCCGCTGATCAGATATGGTCCGATCCCGAACATCGGAAGTTTCTGCCCTTCTTTTTCGTAGTTCTTATGCCCGAATATTCCGCCCTTCTTTTCCATTATGCTCTCCTGTCACCATGCGGTTAGAATTCTCTAACCGCATGATAACACAAAATGCGCTAAATATCCATAGTTTATGATCCGCTGAAATCGGTTCTTTCTCTGTATTATTCGATCATCTCATTCTGTACCCTCTATGCAATCTGCCGGTATTATACGCCCATGTCAGTCGATACCATCTATGCGATCTGCCAATTTTCCGCCTCCTGACGGATCTTTACAAAGCCGGCATATTTCCCTCCGAGACTCACCAGTTCCTCGTGTCTTCCTTTCTCGATGATCTGTCCTTCATCCACGACCAGGATCTGGTCTGCCGCTTCGATCGTTGCCAGCCGGTGCGCGATGATGATCACTGTTTTTCCTTTGGACAGTTCCGTCAGCGCACCCTGGATCAGATGCTCGTTTTCGGGATCGATGCTCGCGGTCGACTCATCCAGGATAATGACCGGAGCATTTTTCAGGATCGCTCTTGCGATGGAGATCCTCTGCTTCTGGCCTCCCGAAAGCGTTCCGCCGCCCTCACCGATCACGGTGTCGTATCCGTCCGGAAGCTCCATGATAAAATCATGACAGCGTGCTTTTTTCGCAGCATCGATCATCTCCTCTTCCGTTACGTTCTCCCGACCGAAACAGATATTGGCCCGGATCGTATCCTTGAAAAGATACACATTCTGGAACACCATGGAAATATTCGTAAGCAGGCTGTCCAGGCTGTACTTTTTCACGTCGATCCCCCCGAGGGTGATTGCACCCTCCGAAACATCGTAGAACCTGGCGATCAGATTGCAGATCGTCGTCTTTCCGCTTCCCGAAGGACCTACGATCGCCGTGGTGCTCCCCTGCGGGATCTCAAAAGATACATTTTTCAAAACCTTTCTGCTCTCTGTCGATACCGCATCGGAATAGGAGAAATCCACATTCCGGAATGCGATATCATAACGCTCCGGCCGGATCGTCTCCCCGTCCGCATCCAGAAGGTTGGTATCGGAAAACATCTCCAACTTATCAAAGGCATTGTTGATCACCGACAAAACATGCGCACTGTCCGCAATGGGCTCTACGGAATTAAAGATTGACATCGATAAAAACGCCACGATCAATACCATAAACAGCTCCAGTTTCCCGGCGAGTCCCGCATACATAACCGCGATGATCATCCATACACTTGCCGCCTTCAATGCGAAGATATGCAGGCAGTTATACGGGATAAACCCGCATTCGATCTTTAATGCGATCTTCCTCGCGCTCGCACAGGCCTCTGCAAAATCTCTCCCCGAAGCGCCTTCCATCCCGAAAGACTTGACTACCGGCAGTCCCCTGGTGTATTCGAGCGCCGCCCTTGTGAGGCGCTCATTTTCCGCATTCAGTACTTTGGTATTTGCTGCACTGTGCTTCGAGATCATCAGCAGGAACAGGAAGGATACAAAGACGCCTCCGAGCGCGATCAGCGCGCACTCCGGAACAACAAAGATCAGGAACAGAAAGACACACAGGAAATTCAGATACCCTCCGACGAAACCGTCTACCATACGGATCCCCATGTTTTCCAGCGTTGCCAGTCCCGTTGTGATCGCATTTAAGATCGCTCCGGTATCGTTTGTCTGAAAGTATCCGAGCGAAACCCGCTTCAGCGCTTCGCCGATCTTCAGCCGGTCTCTCGCCACCAGTTCATATCCGATCTTTTCATGGAATCGTGCCTTCAGATAGTCAAAGACAAACCTTGCAAGCACCATTAATGTGATGATCAGAAAACTCTTAACCCACAGCTTCGGATCGATCCCCTTCCCTTTTTGCAGATCCTCTATAATGCCGCCGATCACGAAACCGGCATATGCTACCGGCGCCGCCATCGCCCACGACGAGAAGAAGGAAAACACAAATCCCGCAAACAAACTTGCCTTAAACTCTCCGCACCAGTCTATGATCCTCTTTACTGTCTTAAACATCTCTTACGCCTCCTCTTTGCTTCCGGCTGCCCAGTTTCTTGCACCGATGTGAGCCTGCCACATTCTCTTATATAACGGAGATTTCTCCATCAGTTCTTCCTGCCTTCCCTGCGACTCGATCCGTCCACCCTCCAGGACCACGATCCTGTCCGCATTTTTGATCGTCGATAGTCTGTGTGCGATCACGAGCAGCGTCTTGCCCTTCGTCAGATTGGCGATCGACTCCTGCAGCTTCGTCTCATTCTCAGGATCCGTAAACGCCGTCGCTTCATCCAGTATCACGATCGGTGCGTTCTTAAGCATCATCCGCGCGATTGCGATCCTCTGCCGCTCACCGCCCGAAAGGCGTTTTCCCGCTTCTCCTGCCGACGTATCATATCCGTCCGGAAGCTTTCGTATAAACTCATCACAGCAGGCTGCCCTTGCCGCACGGACCACTTCTTCGTCCGTGGCATCCGGTTTCCCGAGCCGGATATTTTCCATGATCGACCTGGAAAAGAGAAAATTATCCTGCGTCACAAAACTAACAATGTTTGCAAGTGATGTCACCTTCATCTCTTTGATATCGATCCCTCCGATCTTGATACTTCCCCCGCTGACATCCCAGAACCTGGCGATCAGCTTGGCCACGGTAGATTTACCGCCACCGGAAGGTCCCACCAGCGCCGTAAAGCTGCCCTCCGGCATAGTCAGATCGATCCCGTGCAGTACCTCGCCTTCTTTCTCGTCGTAAGTAAAGTGTACATCCTTCAGTTCGATCGAATAATTCCCGGGAAGCTTCTCTTCAGCCCCTTCCGGCAGGCTGTTGATCTTCAGCAATTTCTGGATCTCAAGTACCGTATACTGCATCTGTCTGAGACCGTTCGAAAAGATTTCTATCTTTGCCATGCTGATCACCATCGACATGGCAAGCATTACCGACAGCGCCATTTCAGAAACCGTCATGCTTCCTTTTCCGACAAGCAGGATACTTACAGGCACCACGCCCAGCAAAGTAGCAGGCATAAACGCAAACGCCAGCTTCATCGTCACCCAGGTGGACTCCATCCATTCGATGACAAAGTCCCTGTAATTCCGGATCGCCCCGGCAAATTTCTCGTAGCTCACTCCGGCCTTCCCGAATGCTTTTATGACCTCGATCCCTTCCACATATTCCACGATCATACTGCTCATATGCGCGTTTGCTTCCTGGTATTTCGTCATGTTTTTCCCGCTGAGTTTGAACGTGAGCATCATAAAAACCATCCCGAGAGGCAGCGCCAGAAGTGACGCCAGCGCAACACGGATATCGATCACCGTAAGCGCAACAAAGCATACGACGGGAAGCAGGATATGACCTGCCCCTTCCGGAACCACGTGCGCCAAAGGAGGCTCGATATCTTCAATCTTATCCACGATCACGCCCTTGATCTCACCGATCGAATGTGCATATACCTCACCCAAAGGCGCTTTCAGAAACACATCCGCCACCTTGAGGCGCAGAGCTTCTAAAACATGAAATGCAACATAATGGGAAATTCCCGTTGATATCCCGAAGCAGACTACCTTGACCAGATAGGATACGAGCGCTGCCAGGCACAAAGTAAGCACATAGTTTTTTTCAAGATCGCCCCTGATATACCGGTCAAGGATCCGATACACGAGATAGTACGGCACCATCCCCGCGATCAGGCTTACCATCGAGAAGAAAACCGATATCCCAAGCTTTCCCCCGCTGCCCTCCGCATAGGAAAGTAATGTGCCGAACCACTTCTTTTCTTCTTCTATTACTTCCTGCTTGCCTTCCTCATGCACTGTTTCTTCTTCCAACGCTTCCTGCTTTCCTTCTTCGTTCATTGTTTCTTCCGCCCTTTCTTTATTGTTAACATTTGAACCTCCCTGTTCGCTTACCCCTAAAACGACTTCACCGCCCGATCCCACTACGGGACCGGACGGTGAATGCTTTTCTCTTATGATGTTTTTCTCTTATGATCTTATTCCGCTGTTTATTAACGGAACTCCGCGTTGTCTGACGTTTTTACAATCCCATCAGCTGTTTCCAGCCGGGAAGAAAGAATTTCTCAAGCGTCCCAAGTGCGGCGACCGCATCCTCATAGCTGTAATTATGAACAACCGGCTCAAATAACGCCGTGATATACGCCGTCAGCAAAAGATGCAGCTGCTGTGGCGGGATATCCGGTACAGGATATCCGGCATCTCTCATTTCCTTAAAATACGACAGAAACTTTTCCTGTGCCGTCTCCGTCATATCATGAAGGAAGTTTTCATATCTGCTTCCTTTTGATCTTGCGACCAGCAGATGGTAGTCCTCCATGTTCGGATATACGAGTTCACGCATCATATCGATGTTGGAATCCTGCCATGTGATCTTCCGCTTTTTCTTGACGGGCTCCTCATACCTGAGCATATGCTCTTTCGCCCATTCCTTCAGTCTCGCCTCGGCCGGAGATACAAGCTGGTAAAAGAGATCCTCTTTATCCCGGCAATGCCGGTAGATCCCTGCGGCGGTCATCCCGCACCGGTCTGCGATGCTCCGCATCGAAGCCTTCTCATAGCCACGCTCCAGAAACTCTTCTTTGGCAGCCGCCATGATCCTGATATGATTTACGGATTTATCTCTTGGCATAAAGCATCCCCATTTGCAAACATTGTGCGCTAACGTTGTTCGCTAACATATATAAAATAACACCGGCATTTTAGTTTGTCAAGTTTTTTTATCTGGCTTATTCTTTCAGAAATATCAAAAAGAGCCTCTCCACAACGGAAAGGGCTCTTTTATAACCTGCAACGGCATAACCCTTCAACAAATATAGAGACCACAATGCGCGCATCTCACCGTTCTGTCTTTCCCGGTAACCCATTCGTGTCTTAAATCTGGTATACCTAAACACCCTAAAATTTCAATCTCAGGTTCCATTCCACCTGCGACCTGATCCAGTTCAGCGTCGGTCAGCTTCCTATCTGCACTACCAGCGGTATCCGTTGTGTTTTCCGGATTGTTCGTATTCTTCAGATTATCCATTCCCTCGTTGTTCGTTTTATTCCGTTTATGATATCGATTTAGTAGAAAAGTCTTTTTATCATGTCATCCATGCTTCCCTTTTCGCTTTGTGCTGCTTCTTATGGCGTATTCTATCCCTCTGGTAAATTTTTCCGGTTGGAACGGGGCAAGTCCGCCATGACCGGTGTCACGGATCTTCCGGAATTTTGTCTGCGGAAAATGCTTCCGGATATATGCAATATCCCATCTTCGTTCTTTCACTTCCTTGTCTGCCACCCAGTATTCAATATGTTTGCAATCACTGCGGATTTTCTTCGGCATAGAGTAATTATTACAGGATTCAAATGTTCTCCAGATTGTCCTTGCGCTGATCATGTCCAGCACCTTTGCCGCATATTCGATATCGTTCTGTGATAATTCATCCGTAGCAAACGCCTTTTCCAACAGATCGACTCCTCCGATCTTACCGGCATAGATCATCAGGAAATCTCTAACCGCGATAAAGCGTGTGATGATCCTCGGAAGCTGATAAGGCGTGATCCCTCCGTCAATGACCGCACTCCGGATATTGAGATTGTTATCGGCAAGCATCCGGCTTATGATACTTCCGCCCATAGAGCAGCCGTACAGGCAGGCCACTTCGTTCATGTCATGAACGGTCAGCCAGCTTTCCAATTCTGCAGCGATCTCTTCAACGCTCGTGAAGTCGCCCTCTTGCCCCGGATCATATCCCGGAAGTGCCGGAATGATCAGATGATACTTCTCAGCCAAAAGAGGTATCACATCCTCGAAATAATCCCACATCACGATTGAAGGATGTATCAGAACAACTACCGGATCGTTCTCTTTTCCGAATTCATGTATCGTCATTTCCCGCTCCTCTTCCCAATCTATCCTATCGAATTTATCAAAGTTCCTATTCCTTCTATTTCACATCTTACAATATCCCCTTTTTTCAAATAGACCGGCGGTTTCATTCCCATCGCCACACCGCCGGGAGTCCCGGTCGCTATGATCGTTCCCGCCTTTAATGTCATTCCCTGAGACAATTCCGAGATAGCTTCTTCAACAGACGTGATCATATACTTTGTATTAACCAGCCTGCCATCTTTTCCTTCAGCGGCAACATGATTTCCGTTTTCTGTTTCTGCTTCATAAAAATGTATATTATCTCACTACATCTTCCAGTTCTGCGAGACCAGCTGCTGTTTCGTCATCCGCTTGTAGATACTGTCATACTGTGACAGGAACTCCGGATTTCCCTGCTCCGCGACCACGCCGTCCTTCAGCACGACGATGTGATCCGCATTCGCAATGGTTCGCATGCGATGGGCGATGATCAGCACGGTTTTGTCTTTGATGAGTCTCGAGAGTGCCTCCTGGATCGCCGTCTCGTTCTCCGCATCAAGGGATGCCGTTGCCTCATCGAGAAGGATCACAGGCGCGTCTTTTAAGAATGCTCTTGCGATTGAGATCCGCTGCCGCTCTCCGCCGGAGAGTTCGCTTCCGTTCTCTCCGATCCTGGTATCATATTTCTCCGGAAGAAGCTCCACAAACTCTTCGCAGTTTGCCAGTCTGGCCGCTTCCAGCACTTCTTCATCCGTGGCCCCGCTCTTTCCGATCCGGATGTTTTCCTTTACGGAATTATTGAAAAGAGTTACATCCTGAAACACGATCGAGTAATTGGTAAGTAAGGTCTCCGGATCGATCTTCGAGATATCCTCACCACCCAGAGTGATCGTCCCGCTGTTCACATCCCAGAATCTCGCCGCCAGTCTTGAGATCGTAGTCTTTCCTCCGCCGGAAGGACCGATCAGCGCTGTTACCTCTCCCTGCTTTGCCGTAAAGCTCACATCCTTCAGAACATCCGTATCGTCCGAGTATTTAAAACCGACATGATCAAAGACGATATCATAACCGTCATTTCTCAGTTCCTCCTTCCCCGTCTGTATTTCCGTGGAAAGCACTTCATCCAATCTCTCACACTGGATCCCGGTCGCGATGATCGCCGCAAAGTTCTGAAGCGTGATCTGCATCGGATCATACAGCCTCGACACCAGCATCAGAAACATAAAGAAGGTGAGGATCGAGATTTCTCCTTTTGCAAACAGTGCACCCCCGGCAACCGCGGTCGTTCCGATCCCGATCTTAAGGATGATCGCAGCGGAATTGACGTATACCGCCATCTTCAGTTCCGTAAAGAGGGCCATCTTTTCCACATCCTTGATCTTCCCGTCGAGTTCATCCATATAGCGTGCTTCCGCATTATTCGCGCGTAGATCCCGGACCGATTCCAGGCACTCCTGTATCCCGTCCGTCATCCGCATCTTCACTGCGGAATTCTTTCGAACCGCATTTTTCTCCGCTCCCGAGCAGGTGATGATAATAACAAACGCCACCGGAATGACCCAGAAGCTCGCCAGTACCATCCGCCAGTCAAACGCAAAGAAAAGACTGATCCCGACCAGAGATACGGAGATCACCGCACCGATCAGTTCCGGGATCCAGTGGCTTGACGCCGTTTCGATCTGCGCACAGTCTCCCATGATATTCGTTGTCAGATCCGCAATATTCTTTTTTCCGAAATAGGATAAAGGAAGCTTCCTTAATTTTTCCGCGATCGTCGTCCTCCGGATTCCGCTCTCACGATAGGTCGTTAAGAATGTTGCATTATACTGGATGAAGTTCGTAACTGCGATCAACAGGATCACGACCACGGAAGCGATCACGTAGAAAGGAACCCGTTCCTTCGTAAGGGTTCCCTCCAGAAGGTCCTTGATCAGACAGTACAGGATTCCGGCCGGCATCATCAGACTCATATTTGTGATCGTAACACTGATGCACGCTTTGACCATATCGACCGCGCCCTGTCTTGACAGCGCATATTTGTGTTGTAATTTTTCTATCATCTTCAGGCACCTACCTTCCACTCGATCGATCTTGCATACTCATCAAAGAGCCGTCTGTACAGGCCGTTTTTCTGCATCAGTTCATTGTGGGTTCCGCTTTCCACACACTGTCCGTCATCCATAACAAAGATCCGGTCTGCATTCATGACCGTACTTAAGCGGTGCGCGATCATGATCAATGTCTTCCCCTTAGAGAGTTCCTCGAAAGCCGCCTGTACCTTTGCTTCGTTATCCGGATCTGCAAATGCCGTCGCTTCGTCCAGGATCAGGATAGGCGCATCTTTTAAGACCGCTCTTGCGATCGTGATCCGCTGTTGCTCCCCACCGGAGAGATACGTTCCCTTCTCTCCGATCACTGTATGGATCCCGTCCGGAAGTTTTTCTATAATGTCCATGCACTGTGCCTTCTTCAAGGCTTCCAGCACTTCCGCTTCCGATGCATCCGGCTTGGCCATGCGGACATTTTCAAGAATGCTTTTTTTGATCAGCCGGCTGTCCTGAAAGACGAAGGATACCCGCTTCATCAGTTCCGCTGAAGGAATGTCCTTCACATTGACGCCTCCGATCCTGATCTCTCCTTCGCTCACATCAAAGAATCGAACCATCAGTTCCGCCAGTGTCGTCTTGCCCGATCCCGACGGTCCGACCAGCGCGACATGCTCTCCCGGTGCGATCTTCAGGGATACACCTTTTACGGCATCTCTCGTCGCATCTTTATAGCGATAAGTTACGTTTTCAAGTTCTACGCTGTGATCCGCCGGTACTTTCCCGGTTCCGCTCTCTGCCAGCGGCTCGATCTCCATAACCGATTCCACACGCTTCAGCGCATCGATCAGTGTCATCTCCGCTTCTCCGGAATATGCGACTTTGGTAAGTGCCACAGTAATGAGGGGTGTCACGATGATGTAGTACATGATGTTCAGGATCAGTCCCGCCGTTACCCCGTCTTTTGAAAATGCAAACGCCGCGATCACGATAAACGCAAAGATCGCATTGATGCAGGTCATAAACGCCGTCATCGGATAACGAAGCATCAGCGTATAATCCGTTGTCCACTTTCCGAATCCGTCAATGGATGCTTTAAATCTCTTAAATGAGTGAATCGTCTGCCCAAAAGTCTTTACGACCGGCACGCCCCGGACATACTCCGTTGCCTCGCTGTTCATGGTATCCAGCGCATTCTGGTACTCCGCCATCTTTTCCTGCATGCCTTTCCCCATCATGGACATCATGCATAAAAAACCGAGTAATGCCGGTATCATACAGATAAGCCCGATCTTCCAGTTGAATGCAAAGATCAGTACCAGAAGTCCTACCGGTGTTACCGCTGCCACCGTCTTATCAGGAAGCTGATGTGCGATAAAGGTTTCTGTCGCCGCCGTAGAATCATTGACGATGCGGCGGATCTTTCCCGTACCGTCTTCATCAAATACTCCGAGCGGAAGCGTAATGATCCTCCGCATCAGTGAGCTTCTCATATTTGCCTGCACCCGGAATGCCGCGATATGCGTACAGAATAACGCTGCGATATAGATCAGCAGAGCAGATACCGTCAGGATCACGGCCTGCCAAGCATATTTACTGATCTGTCCCAATTCTTCTCCGTTCATCGCGATGCTGATGATCTTCCACAGATCATAGTACGGGATCAGCACCAGCACGGCACTGATCCCCGCGATCATCCTTCCCAGCGTGATGAGTGTTTTATGCCCTCCCGCATATTGTCCGATCAGCCTCATGTGATCGAATTTTTGTGTCTTGCCCAAGTTTCTCCCCTCCTGTTACCGTTTTCTTTCCGTATCTTTCTGTCCTTTGCGGCTCTGCCGCATACTCCAGGATCAGTCTGTCCCCGCAGTTCCGCCGCATCCGCTCATACCTTCTTCACTTTATGCACTTGAAATACACCATGGATCCGTCCACCTGATGATCTACCTCCGTATAAAGCCTCCGGAGGATCTTAAGCAACTGCTCCTCCGTAGGAAAGGGTGGAGTAAACCACCCTTTCTTCGACAGGATCCTGTGTACCAGCCAGTCTGTCCTTTTTGACTTCCCTTTGATGAAGAAGCAGGCAATGAAACTGCCGCCCTTCTTCAATACACGCCAGGTTTCTTTAAATGCTTTTTTCTTGTCCGGGAACGCATGAAAACCGTTCATGCTCATAACAATATCGCAGCTTTCATCATCCATCGGCAGTTGTCCCACGTCTCCCTGTATGAATGTGATGTTCCCGCAATCCTCCAGTCGTTCCCTGGCTTTGTCCAGCATGCCTTTGGCCTTTGCTACTTCGATCATCTCAGGCGTCAGATCGATCCCCGTATAATGCTTCTCCGGGTACTTTTTGTGCAGCAGTGTCAGCATCGGTGCCGGTCCGCATCCGCAATCCAGCAGATCTGTGAACTCCTCCTTTTCCAATTCCTCAAGAATATCGGGATAGTCCTTCCGGCACATCTTGTAGATCCCGCCGTCATCCGTTTCATACACTTTTGCCGCTTTGGAAAAATCCCTGCGGGATAGATCTTTGTACTCGCTCTCTGTCAATTTCTGTCACCTTCTTTTTTATGTCCGCTACTCCTGCGCATGGATGAATCTGTCGAGACGTTCATAGGTCTCGTCACTGATCGCATGCTCCATCAGGCACGCATCCTTCTCTGCAGTATCCTGATCCACTCCGATCAGACGAAGAAGTTTCGAAAGCAGCGAGTGTTTGCTGTACACCTTTTCCGCAAATTTTCTTCCCTCCTCCGTAAATTGGATAAACCCGTCCTTGTCAAAAAAGATCAGTTTATTCCTGCGGAGTTTCTTCATGGCGTTGCAGACACTCGGCTTGGTCACCCCCATATCCTCCGCAACATCCACGGATCTGACGGATCCCTTCTGTTTATGAAGGATCAGTATGCTCTTCATATAGTCTTCCGATGAATTGCTCTTTCCCATTTCACTGTTCCTGTCTGTCGCCGCAGCCCCGCCTTACCACTGAAACGTCGCCCAGCGGTCATTGATCTTTGGCAGCAATGCCGCAAACAGTTTCGCCCGGATGCTGTATTTCCGCATTTCCTCGTTAAAACTGTGTTCCTCGATCAGTTTGAAACCGTCGACCAGTTCCGCAATCTCCAGCCCGGAATCCGTA
>Ga0247610_10006822_pt1 | contig 11807 bp, 7 predicted proteins | sample 174DNAGHGhighgp2_FD_193483 | JGI IMG/M metagenome (GOLD analysis project Ga0247610, IMG submission 193483) | Sheep rumen microbial communities from Palmerston North, Manawatu-Wanganui, New Zealand - 1742 DNA GHGhigh gp2 | ecosystem: Host-associated > Mammals > Digestive system > Stomach > Rumen ...
GGGTGCTGGCGCTCAGTTCGGTATCTCCTTCGCATTCGTAGTAGCTTGCATGTTGGGCTTCGATCCCCAGGGCGCAGCTTCTATCGGTATCATCGGCGGTGCTGACGGCCCGACAGCTATCTACCTCACATCCAAGCTCGCACCTGAGCTCCTCGGCGCCATCGCTATCGCAGCTTACTCATACATGGCCCTGATCCCTATGATCCAGCCGCCTATTATGAAGCTCCTTACAACAAAGAAGATGCGTCAGGTAAAGATGGAACAGACACGTCCCGTTTCCAAGGCAGAGAAGATCTGCTTCCCTATCATCGTAACGGTTGTCTGCGTTCTCATCCTTCCTTCCGTTGCACCTCTCTTGGGCTGCCTCATGCTCGGTAACCTCTTCAGAGAATCCGGTGTAACAGAGCGTCTTTCCGATACAGCACAGAACGCAATGTGCAACATCGTAACGATCTTCCTCGGAACATCCGTTGGTGCTACAGCAGTTGGTGCTAACTTCCTCAAGCTCGAGACAGTTAAGATCATCATCATCGGCCTTTGCGCTTTCGCCTTCGCAACAGTCGGCGGACTCCTCATCGGTATCGTTATGTACTTCCTGTCCGGCAAGAAGATCAACCCCCTCATCGGCGCAGCAGGTGTTTCCGCCGTTCCTATGGCAGCACGTGTTGCTTCCAAGGTCGGGCAGAAGGAAAATCCTTCCAACTTCCTGCTCATGCATGCCATGGGTCCTAACGTAGCAGGCGTTATCGGTTCTGCAGTTGCAGCCGGCATCCTGCTCACACTCTTCGGCTGATAAAGCTTTACTAAGAGTTGTAATTAAATAACCTATAGAGGCTGTCCAAACGGGCAGCCTCTTTTAGTTATTACAATTTGTGCTTTACATATAATGATCTTTTATCATTCTATCTATTACTCTTACATCCAGAGGAGATGTTGAAGATTCAAGTGAGAGAAACAGTTTGTCGCCTAATGCAAATCCGTTAAGTATATAGTCGTTGATCCTTGGCAGATTTCTCTTTGTGTAATCCGGATCATCCATCTTGCCACAGTGCTCGTGATATAAGACTTTTCTATCGCTCTTCCTTAGGATGGTAAAATCCGGATGAATAGTCTTTTTACCAACCTTTAACGGACACTCATACTTATATGGAATACCGTTTATGTAAAGTCTGTCAGCTATTATCTGCTCAGACTTGGACCTTACGCGTTCTCCTTTAAGAGTCTCGAATATCGGCGTGTCTTCGCTAATCTCCTTTGGCTCATAGGGCTTCTCCAGCCATTCTCTTACATACTGATCTATAGGAGTAACAATAGGCTTAACGAGTTTCTTTCGGTCATCAGATAGTTTGTCATAAATGCTTTCGGCTTGTATCTCAGGGAACTTGTCTAAAGTAGTTTTCAATGCAGCAGCTTCTTTTTTGGAAGCATTAAGAACTTTTTTCAAATAACTCTTTTGAGCGAGATCTTCTATGAGTTTAAAATCGTTTTTATTTAGATACTTTTCCTTCTCACAACTGTCACCGCCTGATATGTAATAATTAATCCTCTTTCCGCTTTTGCAAATCTTAAGACTGCCTGAGGGAAGCTCCTTCAGTTTCTTTTCCAAGCGCGTTATCAGAGCTGAAAGCACGTCCAGTCTGGCTGTTATGATGTCACGGTAACTTCTGCTCATATTTCGTTACCTCCTGCGAGGATTGTAAAACGATTTAATCTGAAAGTAATCCCTTTTCAGAAAGATTGAGACTTTTTGCATATTATTGAGACTAGTCTCAATTTTGATTAATCCGGACTCATACAATCATTTCTTCTGTTTTCGAAAAAATAGATTGTTCATAAAGAAGCTTGTTACAATCAGAAACGATGCTTTTTTCAATTCTGATTGTTTATTTTTCGATAAATACATTCATTTTGTTCATTATTTCAATTTATGATTGTTTCGATACCTCCTCCTTACAATCATTTTTCCTTTAATAAACATTTCTGATTGTAGTTGTCAAAATTAACCCATTCAGAATTTCTCTTTTTTAGCTTTTTGATTGTAAGGCAGCCTCCTTCTTACATTCACGTTTTCGTTTTCTGTTGATTATGAATGCTTTCCCAATTAAAAACCCCTCCGGAGAAGAACTCCGGAGGGGCGTTGTGGTTTAAGTTTGGTTTTTTAATTCACGAGCTTGGATCAAGCTTCTGTCGTCGGTGTTGTACCGCTTACTGTCTCGTCTAAGCTGCCTGTGTTGATGCTGACTGACTGAGCATTCTCAAGACCGTTGATCGTGATGTTCTTGTTGACCTTAGCGTCATAGGTATTAGCCTTCATGATCTCTCTGATGTCGATTCCGGTTGTTTCCTTTACGGACTCAATTGTCTGTGCAAGGACGGAAGGAACATAGGATCCCATTGAGCTTACGCCTGTGTCGCCACCGTTGCCTGAGTCGATGATCGTTACCTTGCCGATTGTGGACAGAGGCTTTGCGATCTCAGCTGCCATTTCAGGAAGTGCCTTAACGATCATTTCCATCATAGCTGCCTGGCCGTACTTCTTCATAGCTTCTGCCTTCTTCTCGAGAGCTTCAGCTTCAGCGAGACCCTTAGCTGCTATAGCTGCAGCCTCAGCTTCACCGACTTTGCGGATACCTTCGGCTTCCTGCTCCTTAGCGAAGAGGTCTGCTGCTGCCTGAGCCTTTCTGGCGTCAGCTTCCTTCTGCTTAGCGAAGAGGTCAGCCTCAGCCTGGATCTTCTTAACTTCCTGCTGCTTCTCGAGTTCGAACTTTTCAGCTTCAGCCTTTCTCTGTCTCTCATAGAGAGCTGCGTCTGCGGCCTGCTGCTTTGCGAACTTCTCAGCTTCTGCCTTCTTCTTGACTTCAGCGTCGAGAGCCTGCTCTTTAACTTCAGCTTCCTTTCTCTTGAGGTCGACTTCCTTCTCCTGACGGGCGATGTCAGCATTGGTCTTTGTGACCTCGATTGTCTTACGCTGATTCTCTTTCTGAATCTCGTAAGCTGCGTCAGCCTCAGCCTGCTTTGAATCTTCGACTGTCTTGAGCTCAGCTCTCTTGATAGCGAGTTCGTTCTGCTTTACGGCGATCTCTGTGTCAGCTGCGACCTTAGCGTCGTTAGCTTCCTTCTGAGCCTGTGCCTGAGCGATTGCTACGTCTCTGTCTGCCTGAGCCTTTGCTATGGAAGCATCCTTCTGGATCTTAGCCATGTTGTCCTGACCCAAAGCGTTGATGAGATCCTTCTCATCTGTTACGTGCTGAACGTTGCAGGAGATGATCTCGATACCGAGACGCTTCATGTCTTCCTGAGCCTTCTGCTGAACCTCGTCACCGAACTTCTTTCTGTCGTTGCAGAGGTCCTTCAGTGTGATCGTACCGATGATCTCTCTCATGTTACCCTGAAGGGAATCTACGAGGGAATCAGCGATCTGCTGCTCTTTCATGTTGAGGAAGTTCTTCATGGCGAGCTTAACGCCTTCACCTTCGCTCATTACTCTTACCTTTGCTACTGCGTCGATGTTAACACCGATGAAGTCTGCTGTAGGTACGAAGCCGTCGGTCTTGATATCAATTGAGATCTGCTTGATGAGGAGCTCGTCCTTTCTCTCGAAGAAGGGCATCTTGAGTCCTGCTCTACCGATCAGGATCTTAGGGTTCCTGCGGAGACCTGAAATGATATAAGCCTTGTCCGGCGGTGCCTTTACATAGCTGCAGATTATTATGATGATAACGACTACAGCAATAATGGCTGCTACGATTACAGGCCATGTTAATAATACTTCCGGCATTTCCTTATCCTCCTATTTCTTAAAAAACCCCACACCGAATCATTTACGGCACGGGGATGCATAAGATATTGCTAAAGATATTTTACAATATGGGTACCCCCGGTCAAGAAAAATCGTATTGGGGCAAATCCGATTTGTACACTTGAATAATTTGGAATATCCCCGGTTGTGCGGGTTTAATATTTTTCAACAATTTCAAGACCCAAAAACGCTGTGATGCAACTATACAAGGCCTTAGAGTGTTTCAAAAGAAAACCCGCTCCGTATTTGGAGCGGGCGAATTGTTCCTATAGATAAGTATCTAGATTATTTAAAGAAGTATACGAATCCCAGTACGTGGAGGACGACGCCTGCGATGCAGAAGAAGTGCCATACCATGTGGGAGAACTTGAATCTTCTCTTTGAGGGCGCGAAAAAGATTCCTACTGTGTAAACGATCGCACCGGACATAAGGAGCCAGAAAGTAACTGTTGACGTGTTTCTGTAGAACTCGATGATCCTGAAGATGATTCCCCAACCCATCAATGCATAGATAAAATAAGTGAAGCCCTTGCCGACCTTTGTGTGGTAAGCGAGTGCGGTAACGAGAACGCCTGCTAATGCACATGCAGCTTCCAAAGACCAGAGGACTGCGCCGGAGATGGGGCTTAATACGTTGATGCAGATGGGTGTGTATGCGCCGAGGATCGCGAAATAAGCAACGCTTCTGTTAACCTTGTTCATTACTCTCTTGTGGGGAGTGCCGTGCTTCATGAGGTGGTATATCGTGGACATGATGAGCGCCAGGATCAAGGTGATGATGAAAGCGGCTATAGCGATAACAGACATTACAACGTGTGCCTGTGTAACGCCTTCCTCTGCCGTAACTCTTAAATATGTGTTAATAGCAGCGAAAGGAAGGAGTCCCAAAAGATAGAGAACTGCTACGCCGGATGTGACGGAGTTGCCGACTTCCTCGCCGAAAGTCTCATAAGTCTTGTTGATGCCTCTTCTTACAGCCTGCTTTGAACTCTCAAACCATGTAAGCTGCTTAAGACCTTCTTCAAGCGGATCTTCACCGGTAGTTGCCGCATGCTTCTTATCAGCGCTGCTCGCGAGCAATGATTTCCAGTATTTCTTGTTCTTAGCCATTGATCCGAATCTCCATCCAATTAGTCAACCGATATATTTTACAAGGTGTCAGGTAGGTTTTCAACTACAGCAGCCTTAGTCCTTCTTATCTTCACCGGCCGGAGCAGGTGCGCCCAATTCAATTACATCACCGGCCTTGGGCTTCGGAGGAGGCATCGGGATAGCCTCGTCGGACTTAGGCATGGGTGCGCCAAGCTCGATAACATCATCCTTCTTAGGCTTCTCCTCTTCTTTGGGAGCACCGGCTTCAAGAGATGCGACAGCTTCCTTCTCAGGAGCTTCAACGCCTAAATGAACAGGCCTTACGGGAGCCCTGACACCTGCGCGCGGCTTGGACTTGGGGCCTTCCTTGATGGCAGGCTTTTCTTCAGGCGCGGGAGAAGGTGTTTTGACAGGTTCTTCGCCGTTAAAAGCGGGAATGCTCTTTCTCGTAACATCGGCAGGAGTCTGGGCGGTAACGGGCGCGCTTATGACGGTACCCAGTACTTCAGGCTTGCCGGGAGCATCCGGAGCTTTTTTGGAAGTCGTGGTGTGGTCCATGGGGTTGAGCTGTTCTGAAAGATAAGCAAGCCTGTAGAAGCGGATTATCCTGAAAAGCACCGGCCAGATTATTGCGACCGGTAAGAGCCAGTAAACGATCTTGGAAGCGGCATTATCGCCGATAAGCTTTGAAAGAGGTGCAAAAGGCGCCTGCATTACGTTATAGATGGTCCTTAAGCAGAGAGCGCCGAGCTTTGTAAGAAGGCCCGGATCCTCGGAAGCGAGCTTTTCGGCGGGATAGAACCATAAAGGCAGATAGATCATGACACCGTAGGCTGCAAGGCCCCAGTTGATCCACTCCTTTTTCTTGAATGCAGCGAAAAACGGAAGGAAGATAACGAAGAACAACGCGTAGAGGAAGCTCATTGTGCGTTCGAAGAGCGAGAAATCGCACGGGATTATGCCTTCAAACGTGAAGTAGAGCGGCGAAAAGCACACGAATGCCAACGCGCCCGCGATGAGTCCCAAGAATACGCATGTGAAGTAATCTCTTCTCATATATCCCCTTATAAGTATTAAGGTCGGCTGATAAAAGCCGACCCTATTTTAATACAAAATACTTTGTTTATAAAACATCTGCTGATTTTTGCTTATTCTATCGGCCTTAAGTACTTGAGCTTAACTGATTTGAGCGATACGCCGCCGGATGCGAAATGAATGCGGAATACGCAGTTCTTGGCATACATCATGCACTCAGCTTCCTTCTTCACAAGCTCTCCGCCCGTGCCATTCCATGTGATGACTGCGAAAGGAATGCTCGTGATGTAGCCTGTCATGGGGATCTGCGCGAGTTCACCCAGGTTGGAATAACCGGTAAATTCGAGTGAATAGTAACCCTGCTTATCGCATGTGATGCCGAATACGAAGTCCTTGCCTCTGGAGGTCTTGGTCTTGCACTCGATCTCGATCTCATCCGTCATTGTGTAGTAAACATCTGTATCGACTTCGACATCGTCATCCTTGAAAGGACTGTCAATGTGGTTGATCGTGACTTCCTTGCCCTCTACCCTGTCCATTGCGGGAGTGTTCATGGCGAAGGTTAAGATGTTGATCGCATTTCTCTGAAGCTCTGCACGTGTGATCTTGGAGCCGTCGCCCTCGGTAAGTTCCTTATAGGTATCGGCTTCCATGAGGTTCTCTTTTTCGACGCTCGTGCAGACCATGTAAACGTCATTCTGGGATCTTGCCATTACGGAGTGATCCTCAAGGGAATACTTCTCGGCGATCGTGACTTCCTTGTTGATGTAAGCCCACCAGTCGGTCATTACGAGACCCTTAAAGCCCCACTGCTCGTGAAGGATCATGGTGTTCTGGTCGTAGTTGCATGCGCTGTATACGTCGTTGATCCTGTTGTAGCTCGTCATGACGCATCTTGCGCCGCCTTCCCTGATCGCGATCTCGAAAGCCGGGAGATATATCTCACGGAGCGCACGTGATGAGACTCTGGAACTCATCTCACGTCTGTGTGTCTCACGGTTATTGGCGCAGAAGTGCTTGATAACCGGTGTTACGCCGGACTTCTCCAAAGCCTTTACCTGAGCTGCGGCCATGAGACCCGTAAGGAGAGGATCTTCTGAGAAATACTCGAAATTACGGCCGTTCAGAGGATGTCTGTGGATGTTGATTCCGGGGCCTAAGAGAGCATCGATCTTATTGGATACCATCTCGATTCCAAGATAGGAATAGAGCTCTTCCACGAGGTCAACGTTGAATGTGGAAGCAAGGCATGTGCCGTTGGGAAGAGAGAAAGCCTTCTTGCCTGAATCAAGACGCATTCCGGAAGGGCCGTCAGTGCAGCAGAGAGTCGGGACACCCATGGCCTTGAGCTCTCTTGTAACGCCTCCGAAAGCGGCTGCGGTACCGATCGTGACCTTGGGGCTGCCCATTCCCTCACCTCTTATGATGAGGCAGAGATCTTCGTCGGTGAGCTGTGCAACGAACTCATCCATAGTGTTCTTTCCGCTCTTAACGTCAGATAACTTGATGCCCTTATCTCCTGTCTGGGGAATTTCAGGCATCACGCGGTCCATTCTCGTAGCAAGGTGGTCAACGGTCTGAAGAGGTGTATCTTCTTCTCCTTTTGAATATGTGCCGTCGCCGTTGGGAACCGCAATAAGACGCTTATAGGGCTTTGTGGGAAGAAGCGCATTCTCAAGTGCTTCTAAAAGCTTTCCTTCTGAAAGATCGAATGAGCCGACGCTTTCTGCGCTTATGAAGTCGCTTCCGAGGAAGAATTCATAGGTACCTTTTTCGAGAACGAAGCCTGTGGTGCCAAAGCCTGCCCTGCCGTCGTCGTCAAAGGATGCAAATCTTCTTACAGGCGCAGTTATTGTCACACTCTCTTCGCAGCCTGCAGGGATGTTGCCGGTCTTGGTAAATCCTGTAAGGACTCTTGAAGGCTTGGAAAGCTTGCCGTCAGGTGCCTTGCAGTAAAGCATAACTGCCTTCTTGCCTGCCCGATCGCCCGTGTTCTTAACGGTAACGCCTACGGTGACCTTGTCATCTCTATATTCAAAAGATGCATCAGTCAGTTCGAATGTCGTGTATGAAAGGCCGAATCCGAAAGGATAGAGGACCTGCTTTTCCGCGAATGTGGAGAAGTATCTGTAACCTACGTAAATATCGTCAACATAGACGTCTTCCTTGATGTCCTTAAGGAAGTTGTCATTGGATGCGTAGTCTTCGAGCTTTTCTGCGACCGTGTCAGGAAGGCATCCTGAAGGATTCTCTTTGCCGCTCAATACTCGTGCGACACTGATGCCTCCGATCATGCCGGCCTGCCATACATAGAGCACGCTCTTGATATCGTACTTTTTGACGAATGACATGTCGATGATGTTGCCGACATTGAGAAGAACGATGGTATTTGTAAATGCTGCGGTGACGTTCTTCAAGAGCTCCTCTTCGCTGTCGCTTAAGTAGTAAGCGCCCTTTTCAGCGGAGTTGTCCCTGTCCTCGCCTGCAGTTCTTGCAATGATGATGACAGCGTAGTCATTGCGGGAAGCCAGTGTGCCCGCAAGCTCTTCTGACACAGGCATCTCGGCCTGAGACCATGCCTCCTTGCCCCAGCCGAGTCCTGCGTCTATGGGATTTTCCTCATCCCATTTGTCGTATATGTCCATGAGCCCGGCATCCAAAGTGATGCCGGAGCAGTCATTGAGACCTTCCCTGATGTCTGTTACATGGTGAACATTAACCATGCCGCCGGAGCCTGTGCCGGACTTATAGTAGTGAGTCTGCATCCTTCCGAAAAGGGCAACTCTCGCACCTGTTTTCAAAGGGAGAACATTATCTTTGTTCTCGATCATGACGATGCCTTCACAGGCCGTCTTGACCGCTGATTCCGTATATTCATTCCAGTTAAGGGTTATCTCATTCATTGATTAATCCTCCGGTTATTTGATCTCTTTTAAAAGCGCAAAAACGCTGTATGTACTGAATATACAGCATTTCAAAATCAACTGATTGTATTTTAACCGCTTTTATTGTTTATTTCTTGCGATGTTGAAGAGGCGTATGTAAACATCCCGTGAACTAAAGCATTTTGACAGTTTTTCGCCTCAGATTAAGTTATAAATTTGCAATCTATCTGATATTAAAAACCGCCATGAAAGTCCTATAATGTGGAAACTTTCATTTAATAAAGGTGTATATGGCTGCGAAAAGAACCGATACAGACATGACAAAGGGAAATCCGATGTCGATCATATTCAAGTTCACGATGACGCTGCTGATGGGAAACATCGCCCAGCAGCTCTATAACATCGTGGATACCATAATAGTCGGCCGCTATGTAAGCCCGGGCGCTCTTGCTGCCGTAGGCTCCACCGGCACCATCGTTTTCCTCATCATCGGTACGTCGAACGGAATGGTCACGGGATTTTCCGTCGTAACAAGCCAGCGGTTCGGCGCATCAGACTCAGCGGGCGTCAAGGCATCCGTTACAAACGGCTTTTACTTAAGCCTTATCGTTGCCGCCGTTCTTTCGGCCGTAAGCCTTACGTTCATGAGGCCTCTTCTGACATTAATGAATACGCCTTCGGATATCTACGAAGACGCATATGCTTATATTTCGACCATCTGCTGCGGCATCTTCTTCACTGTCATGTACAACCTCTGCTCGTCCCTGATGAGGGCGATCGGAAACAGCAAGATGCCTTTGATATTCCTTTTGTGCTCGGCAGCTACAAACGTGTGCCTCGACCTGGTATTCATAATCAGGTTCGGCTTGGGAACCAGGGGCGCAGCTCTTGCCACGGTAATCTCGCAGGCACTGGCCGTCGTTCCCTGCATCATCTACATCTATGCGAAAATGCCGACGTTAAGACCTGCCAAAAAGGACTGGAAGCTTAATTTCCCGATCATCCGCCAGCAGCTCAAACTCGGCATCCCGATGGCCATCCAGTACAGCATCACAGCTTCCGGAACGGTCATCATGCAGAGTGCCTTCAACGTTTTCGACTCTGTCGCAGTAGGCGCCATCACTGCCGCAAGCAAGTTCCAGGGCGTCATAACACAGGGAATGTTCACGGTAGGCCAGACAATGTCTGCTTATGTAGGCCAGAATTTCGGCGCGCGCGACATGAAGAGGATCAAACAGGGCGTTTCAGCGGCAATGAAGATCTTTGTCGTTTATTCCTTAGCCGCAGCCGTCATCGCAATAGTTGCTCTGCCCCACACTCTCTGGGTATTCTTCGATGCCGATGTCGACGTGTCAGTCTATATTCCATGGGCAACCACATATATCACCGAGTGTGCCGTCTGCTATTTCTTCCTGGCCATGATCTTCATATACAGAAACACGATCCAGTCAGTCGGATATGCCGGTATTGCCACACTGCTCGGCTTCGTCGAGCTCGGCGCCAGGATGATCACTTCCTTCTATTCGATCAGGGTACACAACTATAACATCGCCGTTGCCTCCGATCCGTTCGCTTGGATAGCTGCAGGCGTCGCCGGTCTTGTGATCACCGTCATCATCTTCAAAAAGATCGAAAATAGATGGGCAAATGAAAACGCTCCCCTGCCCTCTTTGGCAGACAGGGAAGCGTAATTTTCGAGTTTTCCTAAAATCAGGTCGTGGTCTCGGAAGTCTCTGTGGGCTTGCCGCCGTCCTGGGTGTTATATACGTCATATTCCAGACCGTAGATGCTCTTTGTCTGGGGATCGTATAAGAAGAAGTGGTAGAAACCGGTCTTGAAGTTCTCGTCCTGTGAAAATGTAAGACGGATCTCCGTGGGATACTCATCGTTTATCTCGGCCGATATGAATTTATAATCCCAGTCGAAGCCCTTTCCTTCGGATACCGCGTATTTATATCTCCAGATATAGTTCTTTGCGCGGTCGTCGAGCTCGAAAACGATGGTAAATGTGTTGGTATCCGTATAGCTTTCCGTAACGGGATCCCAGCCGGGACCTGTCATATAGGTGTTCTTGATCAGGGAGAAATAGTTCTTTAAGAACTTCATGTCGTCGATCTTCTCGTATTCATATAAAGGAAGAAGATCGTCAGGGTTCTCAAGAAGATAGTTCCTGCCGTCCTTTTTAAATTTGAGGTTCACCTTGGTATCGATGGTCTTTTCGACATCGTATAAAAGGGTGTTGAAATCAGCAGGGCCTAAGAACTCCTCTCTCATTCCGAGGACTTCGTGGTAATCCTTGTAGGAGAAAACGACGTCAACTGAGCAGTCCTTGCCCCAGAAACCGCTCTTGAAGGACTTCTCGTCGATCTTATATGTGATCGTGGCGGCGATCATGTTCCTCACGCGCCAGTTGTCAGTGACCTTGGGCTTCTTATAATCGTCGTCGCCGTTGTCTTTACTTATCGAGGGCATGTTCTTCTCGATATCCCTGCTTTCCTTGGAGCAGTTCTCCTTGAACTTTCCATAGTCGCACTCAGCCAATGCCTTGCCGATCTTTTCTACAGTCTCGAAAACCTTCTCCTCGGAGGTCGACATCGTGGTCTCGCCGGTCTCATCAGGATCATTGTCATCGTCAGGTTTATTGAATATTGAACAAGAAGCCAGTGAAAGAACATTGGCCATGATCAGTATTGCTGCAATTATCTTTTTTCTCATCTTTAGGTTCCCCCGAATAGAGCTATTATATCAGTCAATACAATTTTAGGAATGCAAATGTTGCAGCAGGGGGTATTTCATAAAAAGAGGCCGGCTCCGTAAAGAGCCAGCCCCAATAGGTTTTAAGTTAAAAGACTTAAGATCAAGCCTTACCGTCGGAACCGAGAACGTACTTAATCTTGTGAGCAACCATGTCCTTAACAGCCTGACGAGCGGGCTTAAGGTACTGACGGGGATCGAAGTGATCAGGGTGCTCAACGAAGTACTTACGGATGTTAGCT
>Ga0247610_10006823_pt1 | contig 11806 bp, 8 predicted proteins | sample 174DNAGHGhighgp2_FD_193483 | JGI IMG/M metagenome (GOLD analysis project Ga0247610, IMG submission 193483) | Sheep rumen microbial communities from Palmerston North, Manawatu-Wanganui, New Zealand - 1742 DNA GHGhigh gp2 | ecosystem: Host-associated > Mammals > Digestive system > Stomach > Rumen ...
AGTGGTAAAAGTCGAAATCTCTAGCACCTCTCACCCGTTCTATACTGGTAAGAGCAAGCTCGTTGACACCGCAGGTCGTGTTGATAAGTTCATGAGCCGCTACGGTAAGGCTGCGAAGAAGTAAGATTATAACCGCAACATTTATAAAAGGTGCGTCCATGGTAGTTGCATATGCCTGGCCGCACCTTTTTTAGCTAAACCAACACTTATGAGACCACTAAAACTATTATCACTGACTTTCCTATCTGTCATCCTCATATTCTGCTCGTGCAGTAAGGACGAGAATGACGTCAAGATGAAAGGTCTTGCAGAAAACAAAAACAGAAACCTCACCAGCGTTTATCCTGAGGCCTCACGGCTGGAATTTCCCAAACTGAAAGGCGGAAATAGCATTGTGCTCATCCACAAAACCAACGACAAGTACGGTGTAAACTTCTCAACCGAATGGGATTGCATCAAAAAGTCTCAGCGATGGTCGTGTTACCAAATGCACAGCGGTAACTCCGGAGGCAACGTTGGCCGCTACCAGGAAGGTTATCCCTTCGACGAGGATCTTGACCACAGCAACTACTTCACAACTGCCGATGGTACGCCCCTAGACCTTTTCTGGAGTTCCGGATATGATCATGGACATATCTGTCCTTCTGCCGACCGCCAGTATTCGAAGGAGGCTAACCGCCAGACATTCTTCCTCACCAACATGCAACCGCAACGTAATGTCTTCAATGCCGGTGTCTGGTCAGCTATGGAACAACAGGTAAGGAACTGGAACCGAGGCTCTTTTCGCGATACACTATATGTCTGCAAGGGAGGAACTATCGACCGCGATGACCAGATACGCGGCTATGTGCAGAAAAAAATGATTATTCCGAAATATTTCTTTATGGCCATACTCTGCAAAAACAGTAGCGGCTACAAAGCTCTCGGCTTCTGGATTGAGCATAAAGACAAAGACTCCGACTATACAAAAGATGCCAAAGGCGACTACATGCTCAGTCCTTATGTGGTCAGTATCCGTGAACTGGAAACTCTAACAAACATTGATTTCTTCTGTAACCTTGATGACGAGACAGAGGATCACATAGAGACTCTTGGCGTTGAAAACATCAAGAGTGCATGGGGACTGAAATAGAAGTGAAGAGTGAAGAGTGAAGAATGAAGAAAGAAAAGTTAAAAAATACGAAGACACAACAAGTATTCACCATTCACTATTCACTATTCACGAAAAAATAGTTATCTTTGTAGCGCAGAAACTACACATTTAGTAAAATAGCAAATGAAAACCATTTATGATTTCTCTGTCAAAGACAGAAAAGGCAAGGACGTATCTTTGAAAGAATACGCCAATGAGGTGTTGCTGATTGTAAATACAGCAACCAAATGTGGATTCACCCCTCAATACGACGAACTGGAGAAACTCTACGAGAAGTATCACGCCCAGGGTTTCGAGATCCTCGATTTCCCCTGTAACCAGTTCGGACAGCAGGCTCCAGGCACAGACGACAGCATCCATGAATTCTGCAAACTGAATTTCGGCACAGAATTCCCGCGCTTCAAGAAGATTAAGGTCAATGGTGACGATGCCGACCCCCTTTACATATTTCTCCAGAATGAGAAAGGTTTTGCTGGTTGGGACATGGATCACCCAATTGCCCATATCCTCGACGATATGTTGACGAAATCTGACCCAGACTACAAGCAGAAACCTGACATCAAATGGAATTTTACCAAATTCCTTATCAACAAGAAAGGACAGGTTGTCGCCCGTTTCGAACCCACGGAGAAGATTGAAAACATCGCTGCTCAGATTGAGCAACTGTTACATTAATATGGAAAAGACCAAATGTTTGATTATAGGCAGCGGACCCGCAGGGTATACCGCTGCCATTTATGCTAGCCGCGCTAACCTGAGTCCTATAGAGTATAGTGGTATGCAACCTGGTGGTCAGCTGACGCAGACCACAGAAGTGGAGAACTTCCCAGGCTACCCTCAGGGTGTTGATGGCAATCAGATGATGATGGACCTCCGTGAACAAGCAGAACGCTTCGGGACCGACATCCGTGATGGTGAGATCGTAAAGGTTGATTTCACCAAATCACCTTATATCTGTACTGCCGAAGACGGCACTGAAATCGTTGCCGATACCGTAATCATTGCTACAGGAGCCTCAGCAAAATATCTTGGTCTTGATGACGAACGGAAGTACAATGGACAAGGCGTTTCAGCCTGTGCTACCTGTGACGGTTTCTTCTACCGCAAGAAGACCGTGGCTGTTGTGGGTGGTGGTGACACAGCATGTGAAGATGCGCTCTATCTGTCTGGACTCGCCAAGAAGGTCTATCTCATTGTCCGCAAGCCCTTCCTTCGTGCATCTCAGGTTATGCAGCAACGCGTACGTGAAACAGAAAATATCGAGATTCTTTTCGAGCACAACACCGTTGGTTTATATGGTGAGAACGGTGTTGAAGGCGCCCACCTCGTCAAGCGTAAGGGCGAACCTGATGAAGAGTTGGTCGATATAGCCATCGACGGTTTCTTCCTCGCTATCGGTCATAAGCCAAATACGGACATCTTCAAGGAATGGCTTGATACAGACGAGACAGGTTACCTCAAGAAGATTAACGGCACACCCAGGACAAAAATCCCAGGGATATTCGTAGCCGGTGATTGTGCCGACCCCATCTACCGACAAGCCATCTCTGCTGCTGGGTCCGGTTGTCAGGCCGCCATCGAAGCGGAACGTTTCCTTCTTAATCGATAAAATATTACGCATCATACAAAAAGAAAAGGCCCGTTTCACAACGAGCCTTTTCCTTGTTAACTTTAAAAAACTAAATTAATCAACCATAAACCTTAACCATTAAAAATCTTTTTCTGCTGCAAAGATAGACTAATTCATCAATATATAGGTCGATTAATAATTATTTGAGGTTTAAAATTCGTTATCTAACGGATTTTCGACCTAAATTCACAGAATTTCTACTTTTTTAGACTTATAAATGCATCTTTTTCTCGAAAAAAGTTGGAAATACAATTATTTTTTTTACCTTTGTGCCATCAAAAACAGTCGAAATGGACCTACTATTATTACTGATTATAGGCTTTTTAGCCATCATGGCAGCAGCTTTCTTCCTTGGAAGAGAGGTCTATCGGCACAATATTCGTGTCAGACAACGACAGCAAATGGCCCAAATCTTTACCAATATCGCCCATGAATTATTGACGCCACTTACCGTCATATCTGCCTCAGTGGATCTGTTACGTGAAGAAGCGCCTCAACATGACAAAGAGTATGATCTTATGCAATTTAACATCCACCGCATGGTCCGTCTTCTCCAACAAATCCATGAAACCAGCAAGTCACAGACTCACGAACTGAAACTCGTGGTTGCCCAAGGTGATGTCATGCAATACATTTACAACACAGCCCTTTGTTTAAAACCACTCATAGACAAGAAGCACTTAAGATTTTCCATCGAATGCATTCCGCAAAGCATGATGGGCTGGATAGACACCGACAAGTTGGACAAGATTATCTACAACCTACTGTCGAATGCGGCCAAATTCACCGACGAAGGCGAAGTAAACCTCCGCGCCTGGACCAGTCGTAATTATGACGTATTATATATAGAGGTACGCGATACAGGCTGTGGCATTCCCAAGGAAAAGATAAAAAAAATCTTCCAGCGTTTCTACGACGACGAACACCGTCAGCACAAGACCATCGGCACTGGACTCGGTCTGGCCTTGACACGAGACCTTATACACCTGCATAAAGGCTCCATCAGTTGCGAAAGTAAAGAAGGTATTGGAACCACCTTCACCGTCAGCATTCCCATTACCAAGGAATCCTTCAAGGCCAATCAGATTGATGAGAAGCACAAAATCAGTCTGACCATCCCCAATGAAGTCATTACAGGTATCACGTTAAAAGCTCCAGACATTAATGTCGAAACAAACACCAGCGGATTATTGGTCGACGATGCCTACCGCATTCTGATTGTAGAGGACAGTCCGGAACTACTCATGCTGATGCATAACATGCTGGAGAGCCATTACCACGTCCTGTTAGCCAAAAACGGCAAGGAAGCCCTCAAGATTGTCCACAAGACACCACTCGACCTCATCGTTTCTGATGTGATGATGCCGGAGATGGACGGTTTCGAGCTGACTCGTAAACTCAAGGAAAGTCCCAACTTCAGCAAACTTCCCATCATCTTATTGACCGCCAAGACTCAGAAAGAAGACGAGGAGGAAATGCTTAAGATCGGTGCCGACGATTATCTTAACAAACCATTTCGTCTAAGCGAGTTGAAACTACATATCGACAACATCATTGAGAATCGCAGACGTACTTTACAAGACTATAACCAGAGAATAGGTCAGGACAATGGTGACAATCAGGAAATCGTCCTAACTCCAGAACAGCTTTTTCTGGAAAAGGCCCTCAACTGCGTCCATGAGCATCTTGAGGACAGCGAATACGATCGTAAAGCCTTTGCCGCTGACATGGGTGCCAGTTCATCGACCCTTTATAACAAGCTTCGTGCCATCACAGGCATGAATGTCACCTCCTTCATCCGCGACGTCCGTATGAAAGAGGCACACCGACTAGCGGAAAAAGACCCCAACATGCGCGTCAGCGACCTTGCATACAAGGTAGGGTTCCAGGACCCCAAATACTTCTCTACCTGTTTCAAGAGATATTTTGGCATCCAACCCAAGGAATTCATGGAGAGCCTCACACAAAAAAGTAATACCTTTTAACTCCCTTTAACTCCTTTAACTCCTTTAACTCCATAAAAAGTTGTACCTTTGCAGGCGGATATCTTAATCCCCAAAACTTAACATTATGGCTAAACAGAAAAAATTCCTCCTTCAGGAGAGTGAGATTCCTACACAGTGGTACAACATTCAGGCCGACATGCCTAATAAACCCATGCCACCTATCCACCCTGTTACCAAACAGCCCCTTGGCGTTGATGACCTTGCACACATCTTCCCAAGAGAGTGCTGTGTGCAGGAACTGGACACTGAACACCGTTGGATAGACATTCCTGAGGACGTGCTCGAGAAATACAAGTACTATCGTTCTACCCCGTTGGTACGTGCCTATGCCCTTGAAGAGGCACTGGGTACCCCTGCCCACATCTATTTCAAGAACGAGTCAACCAACCCCTTAGGTTCACACAAAATCAACTCGGCTCTTCCACAATGCTATTATGCCAAGCAGGAAGGCACGAAGAACGTCACCACTGAGACCGGTGCTGGTCAGTGGGGTGCTGCCCTTTCGTATGCTGCCAAAATCTACGGACTCGACTGCGCTGTCTATCAGGTGAAGATTACCATGCAACAGAAGCCTTATCGTTCTTCGATTATGCGCACCTTTGGTGCTGTGGTTACCGGTTCTCCATCGATGTCGACCCGTGCTGGCAAGGACATCCTGACAAAGGATCCCACCCACTCAGGTTCTCTTGGCACCGCTATCTCTGAGGCTGTTGAGTTGGCTACGACGACACCTAATTGTAAATACACACTGGGTTCTGTGCTGAATCACGTAGGTCTCCACCAAACTATCATCGGTCTGGAAGCCGAGAAGCAGATGCAGATGGCCGGCGAATATCCCGACATCGTGATTGGCTGCTTCGGTGGTGGTTCCAACTTCGGTGGTATCTCATTCCCCTTCATGCGTCACAACCTGAGCGGCGAGCGCCATACGGAGTTCATTGCTGCAGAGCCCGACAGCTGTCCGAAGCTGACACGCGGTCAGTTCCGCTACGACTTCGGTGACGAGGCCGGTTATACCCCACTGCTGCCGATGTACACCCTGGGGCATAACTTCAAGCCCTCTAACATCCATGCCGGTGGTCTGCGCTATCATGGTGCTGGCATGATTATCTCGCAACTTATCAAGGACGGCTACATGCATGGTGTCGACATTCCTCAGCTTGAGACTTTCGAGGCAGGTATGCTCTTCGCCCGTACCGAGGGCATCATCCCCGCACCTGAGAGCACCCATGCCATTGCCGCTACTATCCGTGAGGCAAAAAAATGCAAAGAGACAGGCGAAGAGAAAGTCATCCTCTTCAACCTCTCCGGTCATGGACTCATCGATATGCCGTCGTACGAGGCATTCATCAAGGGCGACCTACAGAACTACACAGTTACCGACGAGATGATTGCAGAAAACCTCGCAGAACTCGACAAACAGTAATAATCAATGAAGCCTCGCCGATTGGCGGGGCTTCGTTTTTAACCACAAACCTAAAACAACTTATGCGATATCAATCTGGCGTGATACCTTTACTTTCTCTTCAATGACTCTGGGAAGTTCGACGGTGAGGACACCGTGTTCAACCTTAGCGGAGATATCTTCCTTCTTCACATCATCCGGCAGAATCAGTGTCTGCTCGAACTTTGAGTAAGAGAACTCACGACGCAGGTAGCGAGTGTTCTTGTCCTCGTCTTTCTTCTCCTGCTTGCTCTCCATCTTAATAATCAGGTTGCCCTCATCATTGATATGAACGTTGAAGTCCTCCTTCTTCATGCCCGGTGCAGCCAACTCAACGGTATAGGCTTTGTCACTTTCTTTCACATTGATAGCTGGAGCCGTGCAGTTTGCCTTCGGCATAAAGTCCGTATCAAACAGATCATTGAACACACTAGGAATCCAACTGTTACTTCTCATTACTGGCATCATAATCTTTACCTCCTAATTCTATTTTTACAAATTAAACATGTTAACTATTTTAACGATTACCCTTCGGCTCTCACTAGGGGTAAAGCAATAAGAATGCCAGAGAAAATTATTCTGTCATTCTGTCACAATTGCACGACAGATTGTCAGAGATTCCATCACGGAAGCCACAGAAGCTATCACGACAGAACGCTTTCCATTCGCCTCGCGGAAATTGCACTGCCGAGGATGTTTCGATACGTAATTGAGGATGCTGCCAAAAGCCTCACTCTGATAATAGAGGCTATCCGGATTACTGACGAAGTAGAGGTACATCTTCTGCTGCTTCAGCATAATCTTCTCAATACCCATCTGTTTGCCCAGCACACGAAGAGGAACGACATTAATCAATTCCTCTGCCACCTTTGGAATCACGCCGAAACGGTCAACCAGCCGTTTGCGATAAGCCTCCAGATCGTTTTCGAGGTGATGGCTGTTGGCGAGGTTGTCGAGTTCACGGTAAAGCAGCATACGTTCCGAGTCGCTGGGGACATACTGATCGGGGAAGTACATCTCGATATCGGATTCGAGGGCACAATCATCGACAAAGGAGAGTTGAGAACTGAGAGTTGAGAGTTGAGAGTTTGCAACCGCAGCCCCTTTTGCGCTACCATCTTCAGCGGTAGTGCGCTCCAACTCTGCTGGCTTGCTACCGGAGGGACGCAAGAACTCTACGCTTTCATTTCTAAGTTCCGTCATCGCCTGATTGAGAATCTTCTGATAGGTTTCATAACCGAGGTCGGAGATGAAACCCGATTGTTCGGACCCCAGAAGATTGCCGGCACCTCGAATATCGAGATCCTGCATGGCGATATTGATGCCAGATCCAAGGTCAGAGAAGTTCTCGAGTGCCTCAAGTCTTCTACGTGACTCAGGAGGAAGTGCCGCCAATGGTGGTGCAAGCAGATAACAGAAGGCCTTGCGGTTGCCGCGTCCCACACGACCTCGCATCTGATGCAAGTCTGAGAGTCCAAAGTTATGAGCCCCATTGATGATAATTGTATTGGCATTGGGGATATCGATACCATTCTCCACGATGGTTGTAGAAAGCAGCACGTCGTAATCGTAATTGGAGAAGTCGAGCACAATTTTCTCAAGTTCCTCGGGCTTCATCTGCCCATGACCAATGGCAATACGGGCATCAGGGATATATTTGTGGATCATCTCAGCGATATGGGTGAGGTCACTGATGCGGTTATTGACGAAATAGACCTGTCCGTTACGCGACATCTCGAAATTGATGGCATCAGCGATAATCTCCGCGCCAAAGGTATGTATCTCCGTCTGAATAGGATAGCGATTAGGCGGTGGTGTCTGTATCACACTTAGGTCGCGAGCTCCGACGAGTGAGAACTGAAGCGTACGGGGAATTGGGGTTGCAGACATCGTCAGAGTATCCACATTCGATTTCATCTGACGCAGTTTTTCCTTCGTAGAGACACCGAATTTCTGTTCCTCATCAATAATCAGCAGACCGAGATCCTTAAATTTCACCGTCTTACCGATCAGTTTATGTGTACCGATGATAATATCAATCTTACCTTCTGCCAAATCCTTCAACAACTCAGTAGTCTGTTTAGTTGTACGGGCCCGCGTCAGGTAATCTACCCGTACCGGCATATCCTTCAGACGGCTGGAGAAAGTGCGGAAATGCTGATAGGCCAATACGGTTGTAGGCACGAGCACTGCCACCTGCTTACCATCAGTAGCCGCCTTAAAGGCTGCACGCACGGCCACTTCAGTCTTACCAAAACCCACATCGCCACAGACCAGACGGTCCATCGGCTTAGCCATCTCCATATCCGCCTTCACGTCTTGCGTGGCTTTCAACTGGTCAGGCGTATCCTCATAAAGGAAACTGGCCTCAAGTTCATGTTGCAGATAACTGTCGTGGCTGAAGGCAAAGCCTTTCTCACGACGACGCTTCGCATAGAGTTTGATCAGGTCGCGGGCAATGTCCTTGATATGTTTCTTGGTACGCTCCTTAAGTTTCTCCCACTGTCCTGTGCCGAGTGTGGACAGACGAGGCCCCTCGCCGCCATCCTGCGAACGGTATTTCGACACTTTATAGAGTGAATGTATCGAGACGTAGATGGAGTCTCCATGCTGATAGAGGATCTTTATCATTTCCTGATAGACATCTTCCCCAGCAGCATTCTTGACCGGCATCCGAACCAGTCCACCGAACTTACCCACGCCGTGATCGACATGCACTACGAAATCACCAATCTCAAACTGTTGGATTTCCTTCAGCGTGAGTGCCATCTTACCGCTACGAGCCTTGTCACTCTTGAGGTTATACTTGTGGAAACGGTCAAAGATCTGATGGTCGGTAAAGACGCAGATGCGCAGGTCATCATCGGCAAAGCCCTCATGGAGCGTCTTTTCCACAGGAGTAAAGACAATATCTTTAGCCTTCTCGGCAAAGATATCCTTCAGTCGTTCGTTTTGTTTCTGACTGTCTGCCAAAACAAAAATCTGGTAGCCCTGCAGCAGATAATCCTCGAAAGACTTTGTCAGCAGGTCGAAATTTTTATGAAAGAGCGGCTGAACGGTGATGTGAAAGTTGAGAGTTGAGAATTGAGAGCTGAGCGTTGAGGGGCGGTGACCGAATTCGATCCGGCGGAAATTCTGAGCATCAGACATAAACTGCGTCCCTGTGATCAGCTGCGACTCCTTGCGCATCTGCTGTTCAATCTCCTTCTGTTCCATCTCGGTGGCCTGCTCCAATTGTTCCATCCTAGCCTGCGAGGAGAAGCCCTCCTCGTAAACGCGATCGATAGCATCACGAACATAGAAATAGTCCTTCGTCACCAGTACGACATCCTCGGGAACAAACGACATAAACGAGACCTTATCCTCTGCCATAGCCAGCTCAGGTACGATCTCTACCCTATCCCGCTGTTCCTTCGACAACTGATCCTCCACCTCAAACGTACGAATGGAGTCGATGTCATCACCAAAGAAATCGACACGATAGGGAAATTCACAACTATAGGAATAGACGTCAAGAATAGAGCCACGTAGGGCGAACTGTCCAGGTTCATACACGTAATCGACCTCTCTAAAGCCAAATTCATGCAAGGTCTTCGCAATATCCGAGACAGAGATGGTCTGGTCTTTCTCCAGCGTCAGCGTCCTCGTGTCCAGCGTCTTCTTCGACACCACCATCTCAGCCAGCGCCTCGGGATAGGTGACGATGTAGAGTTGAGAGTTGAGAGCTGAGAGTCTGGCGAGGACTTCTGTGCGGAGGATCTCGTTGGCAGAATCACGCTGGGCATATTTTATGGCACGACGGTAGCTTGACGGGAAGAACAGAACGTCCTGAGTACCCATCAGCTGTGTCAGGTCGTGATAGAAATACCCCGCCTCTTCAGCATCCTGGAGGATAAACAACAGTCGCGTCTTACACTTCAAAGCCAGACTTCCGAAGAGCATCGGTGCGCTGGAACCCAATAAGCCATCGAGGAAAACCGTCCGAACCGAAGATTTCCCCAACTCCTTCGCCAGTGCCGACACCTGCGGCAACTGTGCATATAATTTCTCTAATTCCTGTATATTCATTCGAAATTGTGTGCAAAGGTACAAAAAAAGAAGGAGTTAAGGGAGTTAAAGGAGTTAAAGGGAGTTAAAGGACAATACTTTTCACTTTTCACTTTTCACTTTTCCTAACTTTTATAGTATCTTTGCAGCGTAATAACTCAGAATATGCATTCAAGCGACAGTATCGTTATCATTCCAACGTATAACGAAAAGGAAAACATCGAGAAAATCATCCGAGCCGTGTTCGGTTTGGAAAAGTGTTTCCATATTCTCGTCATCGATGACGGATCACCTGATGGTACAGCAGCTATCGTGAAAGGACTGATGTCTGAGGAATTCAGCGATCGGTTGTTTATCCTCGAACGCAGCGGTAAACTGGGACTGGGTACAGCCTATATCATGGGTTTCAAGTGGGCTTTGGAACACAACTACGACTACATTTTCGAGATGGATGCCGATTTCAGTCACGACCCCAACGATCTGCCCCGTCTCTATTCAGCCTGTCACGACGAGGGCTACGATCTGGCCATCGGTAGCCGTTACGTCAGTGGGGTAAATGTCGTCAACTGGCCTATCGGGCGTGTACTGATGAGTTATTTCGCTTCGAAATACGTGCGCATTGTCACAGGTTTCAAGGTTCACGACACTACAGCGGGATTTAAGTGCTACAAGCGTCGCGTACTGAAGACCATCGAACTCGAAAAGATCCGTTTCAAGGGCTACGGTTTCCAGATTGAGATGAAATACACTGCTTATAAAATTGGTTTCAAGATCAAGGAGGTAAGTGTTATCTTCGTCAATCGTCGCGAGGGCGTCAGCAAGATGTCTGGTGGCATCTTCGGCGAGGCATTCTTCGGTGTGATGCGTCTCCGTTGGGACGGTCTGACGAGAAAATATCCGAATATAGTTGATTAGAAACATTATGATTTCCTTATTATATAAAGTTTATCAGATATTTATTGCTTTTCCCGTATTGGTGCTGTGGACGATTGTCACAGCTCTGGAGGTAGGTATTGGCACAACCATCGGCAACGGCCATTTCTGGAGTTATGTTCCAGGCCATTGGTGGGGAAAAATCATTCTCAAGGCTTTCCTGCTGCCAGTAAAGGTTGAAGGAGAGAAGAATTTGGAAAAGAAACAGAGTTATGTCTTCGTGGCAAATCATCAGGGCATCTTCGATATTTTCCTGATCTATGACCATCTGGGACGCAATTTCAAGTGGATGATGAAGCAACAGTTAGGCAAGATTCCCTTCTTAGGCTATGCCTGTAGGAAGTCCCACCAGATTTTCGTCGACAAGAGCGGTCCCAAAGCCATCAAGAAGACTTACGATACAGCCCGTGAGATCCTGCAAGAGGGTTACTCTGTGACGGTCTTCCCTGAAGGAGCCCGTTCGTTTACCGGCCACATGGGGAAGTTCAGAAAAGGCGCCTTTGCCCTAGCTGATGAGTTGCAGTTACCCGTTGTTCCCCTGACCATCAACGGCTCCTTCGATGTCCTGCCGCGTACAAAGGGGTTCCTTAATC
>Ga0247610_10006825_pt1 | contig 11804 bp, 6 predicted proteins | sample 174DNAGHGhighgp2_FD_193483 | JGI IMG/M metagenome (GOLD analysis project Ga0247610, IMG submission 193483) | Sheep rumen microbial communities from Palmerston North, Manawatu-Wanganui, New Zealand - 1742 DNA GHGhigh gp2 | ecosystem: Host-associated > Mammals > Digestive system > Stomach > Rumen ...
ACATCCACAATGACGCGCAGCCCCAGGCGGGTAGCCTCGGCACACATCGCCTTGAACTCGTCGCGCGTGCCCAGCTGGTAGTTGCCGATGGTCCAGTCCGTCGGCTGATAGTGGTAATACCACTTGCCGTGGCCGAAAAGCTGGCGACCGCCACCTTCGCCCACAACGCACTCGTTGATGGGCGACGTCTGCACGATCGTGTAGCCAGCGGCCTTGATCTCGGGCAGATGCTCCTTGATGGTGTTGAACGACCACGACCACGCGTGCAGAATAATCTCATTATTACCCTGAGGAGCCTCGGCAGCCGATGCCATCAGGCCCACAACGGCAATCAAAACCGTAGAAAAAATCTTCTTCATCATATACACTAAAAATTTTGTTTAATCACCGCAAAGATAGCAAAAATGTTTCTACTTCCTAATTTCTCGTTTTCCGTTTCTTACATGCCTGCCCTATTATCGCATTGGGACACGCCGAGATGATTATTAAGAGGACTTCTATACCCCAGTTCGGGATAAGATTACTCCCAAATAGAAAGTTGCTTTGAGTGTTCGAGGTAAAAGCCTCGGATAGCTGTGGGCTTGTTGTCAAAGAAGCAATAAGCCCCCATGGCTGAGATGAGGTTCATCAGGAAGTTGTGGATCGAGCGGTGTCTGGAGTGTACCAGGTCGGCAGTGTTCTTGAGCAGGTCGTTGATGATCTCAATGACGTATCGCTTGCGCAGCATCACCTTGTCATACAGTGGCATAAGCCTGTTCTTCATGTTGGATCTCAGCCCCGTGACGATGTGCGTTCCGTTCTCAAACAGGAACTCGAAGAGCTTTGTCGAGATGTATCCCCTGTCACCGAACAGCCGCCCGTAAATCCTCTTTGCCAGCACGTCCCACACCCTCATGTCACGGTCGTCGACGTTAGCACCCGTGAGCACGAAGGTGATGATTTCGCCCAAATCGTTGCACACGAAGTGCAGCTTGAAGCCGTGGCACCATCCCATCGTGCCCTTGCCGTCGGTTGCCAGGCCCCTGAACACCTTGTTGGCGTAGCGGCGCAGGTTGTGGCACACAGGTATCATCGTGCTGTCCACGAACGTGATGCCTGTGCAGGAGCCGAAGGCCCTGAGATTGAGGAAGAACATCATGTGGAAGAACACGCGGCCCTCCAGCTCCACAAAGCGGTTATAGGACACGGCAGTAGGGAACTCTTGTGCCAGATGGACCTTGATGAAGTGCATGTAGAAGTGCTTGAAGTTGCGGAATGTGCCAAAGTGGTACAGCAGCAGGATAGTCATGATCTCGCTGTGCGACATGTTTGCCTTGCGGTTGCGCCTGCGCACGCCGTCACTGCCCAAAACCGGCTGTTTTGACATTTCCTGCTCAAATTCTTTGCAAAATTCGTCAATGATAAAGAAAATTTCTATAACTTTGTCGTCTGTAATCATAGCGAGTAATATTTTGTTAAATTGTTGATTGTCAGCTACAAAATTACAAAATATCTCGCTATTTTACAATTTTTTAGACCACTATTTTCGATAATTTCTTATCCCGAACTGGCGTATTTATAGGTGGCAATTCATCAAGTAGCGGTATTTTTATTTGGCAAAATGACGCGAAATCACTAACTTTGCCCGTATAAAAATGTTTTAATAGACCTTTAACAAAAGTGTAGGATAATGGTAAAACTAAAAGACATATGGAACTGGGTTATGCCGCCAGACCGCCAGCCCGATAATGGCGGAAGTGATGGAGGAGACGGGACGTTGATTGATGACGGATTTCCCGACATGCTGACGCGCCAAAATCTGCTGGATGGCATCGTGAAGCATTTCAAAGACAAAATGGCCTTGATGACAACTAAGCAAGGTCTGCTTTTTAACACGAGTTTCTCGATATACATGAACGAGGATGACTATCGGGACCAAGAACCGTCATTTGGCTTTACGGTCAAGGAATTGGTGAATGTTTTCCACAGAATAATCGTTGAAAAACGTAAGGATTACCCCAATTATCACCCCCATGCCAATTATTGGGAGTTCCATTTTATCCCATTCTCACAAGAAAGCATTATCGAGGGATTGCGACAAGAAGTGTTAAAGATTGACCGTAAAAAGATTCTTGTTATTTCGTTTCTTTATCCCACCAAGGGTGAAGGGGCAACTGCTGCAGCCGAGAATCAACGGGCAACGGTGACCGTGCATGGCAAGGATTCCTACAAGATGAGCAATATGGCCTTTAATGCTGAAGCATTGAGGGGTATCACGATTCAATCCCGTGACCGTTTCCAAGTGGATTTCAATAACTTCAGTCAAATGGAGAGAGATGCGCTCAGTGACGAGCAGCGTGATAAAACGGGCCAGAATGCACGAGCAACAATCAAAGTGAGCGGAGCAAGATTTTTGCTTCCCGCTGGGCCGGCCGAAGCAATCTACATGAACTCCGACAATTTGCGCATTTCGGGCCGGGGCGGTACTGCCGATACGGCAGGCGGCATCACGGTGGTTCGCATCGACAGTGATAAGGTGATGGACAACCAGTTGAGGCTGCGTTACAATCCTGGCACCCATGAATTGTTCATGACATCGCAAGGCGAGGTCAAACTCAACGAGGTTGATGTGACACCCAACGAGGAGAAGGTGGTTTACGGAAACTCCCGCATCTTGATAAATGGAGATATACAACTAGAAATCAAAAACATAAAGAGAAGCTAATTACTACTATGCTTGATTTGCTTTTACTCATATCGACGGCTCTGTTGGTCGCTTACCTATTGCGTGAGCATTTCAACAATAAACCGAATTTTTAACTGTTACGTCCCCAAGGGGAATCGCATCTTTTCAATTGCGTTTCCTTATTCTGATAGAAACCACTCCCGACCGACAATTGGCGGGAGGAACAAAACAATAAACAATAGAACACTAATAGATTTGAGAATATGATAAAGATGACTTTCGCCGGTGCGACCCACGAGGGGATGGTGAGAACAAACAACGAGGATGCTTTCATCTGCCAGAACATATGGGATGAACAGCATGTGTTGTGTGTCGCCATCGATGGCCTCGGGGGATATGAAGGCGGGGAAATTGCCGCCGGCATTGCAAAAGATACGATTATTTCCTATCTGAACGAGAACCGCATGGGAGATTCGCTTGACTTGCTCAAGCAAGCAGTAACCCAGGCTAATAATGATATTGTAACGCATCAGTCACAGACGCCCGATTGCAATCGCATGGGATGTGTGTTGACCGCGGGCCTGTTTGACTTGGAGGCAGGACGACTCAATGTGGCCCATGTGGGTGACTCACGCCTGTATCAATGGTATGAAGGTACCCTGCGCAAGCTCACACATGATCACTCGTTGGTGGGCTATCGCGAGGATGCGGGCATGTTGACCGAAGAAGAGGCCATGAATCATCCGCAACGCAATGTGGTAGAGCGCATCCTGGGTGACAAGGTGCATCATCTTGAAGACAAGGGTTTCATTGAGGCTGCAATCTTCCCATTAAATGATGGTATGCGTTTCATCTTTTGTTCCGACGGCTTGACCGACATGATTACGGCGGGCGAGATTTCGTTGATTGTGCAAAATCATCTGGATGATCTGGAAGGCTGCGTGAATGCGCTCATCAAGTCGGCCTGTGACCATGGCGGCAAGGACAATGTCACAGTCGTGATGTCATGTTACTGCAATGACGCGTCGACTGCTACAATAATCGAAGAGCAGCGTCAACCCGCCGAGGACGATACTCACAAGGTCGTGCCACCAGTATTCCGAGGCGCTGAAACCGAGAAGCCTCAAGAAGAGACCGAGGAACGACCGCAACAGTCCACGACAGATGCCACAGTTGCCTCAACGGCTGGTGAAGATGTGCCTGAAGAGCCAGACCCCAATCAGGAAACAGAGGAACCTAAGCGCCGTTTCTCATGGCGCACAGTGTTGTGGTTGGCGATGGCATTGGCTGCATGCCTGGCAGCACTGTATGGTGGCTACCGTCTAGGATACAGGAGTCAGTATCTTGACCTCGATCGTCAGATAGCAGAGCGTGATAGTACGATTGTCAAACTTCAGGATTCTATCAGACATTTGGAGCAGGAAAAATATGACCAGTCGGTAAAATTGGATTCCCTCAATAATACAACTAATAGTGGAATACAATGAAAAGAGATAAGACAATCATAGGGCTAGTGTTGGTGTCGTTGTTTTTTATGTTCGGCACCTTTACGCTATATCGTAATCATAGCTCGTATTTTGCCGAAGTGAATCAGGCCTACAAGGATAAGGATGCCCTTAATCTTGACATGGAGCTTACGGCACCAGAATTGACCCAATTCTTCCTGACCCACGATTATATATCAGACACTGCCGATGCCCAGTTCACTGCCCAGTGGATTTTGAACCAGCAAGACAAGAACGGCTTGTATGCCAATTTGGGTGCTTTGAACCTCAACAGCAACAAAATGAGTGCAGCCGATGCGCTTGCACACGGTGGCAAGCAATTGCATGAGCGCCTGGCCTCGTCGCGTACTAAACTGGGATTGATTGATAGTGCGGCCTTGCAACATCCTCTTGTTGTCAAGTCGGGGCAGCCGGTCATTAGGGTGACTGTTACCACCAAGGACACTATTGGCGGTTGGCGAGCCCTTGTCAATAAAGTGCGAGGGCGAGATAAACTGCCGGTTGCTGGAGTTCCCGTGCGGCTGACAGAACATATCTTAATGAACAATAAAGATAAAACCCTTTCTCCCGACGATTATTTTGCGGTAGACACTGTTTTGGGGTGGGCCGTGACCAATGCCCAGGGTGTGGCTGTGCTGCCTGTAGAGAAAAACAAATCCTACAGCGTTGTGCCCATTAAAGACGGCTATGAGTATGGCCGCGAAAAAGGAACCGTTGACGGGCAGATTACAGACCAAACGACCAATTACTCTTTTAACTTTAACGAGCGCGTGCACAAGATTACACCGCTGGATCCGATGGTATATAACCGCATCAAGGAAGACCGTTCCTTGACGGTGCGCACTCCATTGCAATGGAAAGACAGTCTTGTCATGGCGGTCATGATATTCTTGTTGTCGTGGTGGATAGGCTTTTTTATACTCAAAGTGATTGACCAGAAGCTAGGTAAGCGCAGTGACGGCCTGATGTTGATTGCTTTGATGACGATGACGGCAATTTGTCTGCTGGCTATGTTTGCCATCGTTGACCCGTTGGTAGACCGAATGCTTGGCCTTGATATGGCCTGGGGTGTCCTATTCGGTGTGATAGCCCTTGTTGCCATGTCGTCGGTCAACTATGTGGATTTCTACCTTTCCAAGAGCAAAGTGCAGGGTGGGGTGATGAAGTTTGATTTCATTGCCCAAGGGCTGCATTGGATTGTTATGCCATTCAGCGAGAAGTTAAAGGCAATCAGGGTTAATAGGACGCAAAAGAACGGCCTCGTTCGTCTGCTTAAGGTTGTAGGTTATTTCGTCGGCGTTTTGCTGGCAGTGCTCTTATTGCCGATAGATTTATTAAGACTGATTTTCAAGGGTCTTAATAACGTGCTTCATATTCCCACCGATAAAATCAAACAGAAGTGTCAATCAATTTCTTGGCCTCAGGGCATTGGCTATGTGCTGATGGCGATGCTGTTGGTTACTCTGCTTTTCCTGTTTGGTACAGGACCTGGAGGTGAGGGTAGTAATGCTCGAGTGAATCTTGGACCGTTGCAGCCAAGCGAAATTTCAAAATACTTGGTAGTTGTGTTTATGGCTGCGTTCTTTGCGACCAATGCCGATAAGATAAATGACTATGCAACTCAAATCGACGACTTGAAATTGAGGCTTAAACTACAGGTTCGCACAATAGTGTTAATGGCGGCATGTCTTCTCTTGTTGCTGTCTTGCTATGTCGTGATGGTCAGTGATATGGGGCCAGCCCTGGTGCTGATTGTGACCTTTATTCTCATCTACTCGATAGCCCGCGGTGATTTTCTTCAATTGGGATTGGGTGTGATTACCTTTGTGCTCACATTGATGCTGGCACGCTGGATTAATCCAACCACATTGACGATGACAATGTTTGCCTTGTTGTGGTTTGCAGCATGGATAGCATATGGCTGGCTCAAGGACAAGAAGATATATGAGAGCGCGATCATCATGAATCTGTTCATCCTCATCTTTATTGGTGCAGGTGCATGGCTCATCGCTGGTGGCTTTGAATCAGAGGGTATGAGATTGAATAACCGCGTAGCTGCAGCTTGGTCGGGAGTGTGGAATAATGAGGTGCCCGGTGGCGACCAGGTGGCCCAAGGCTTATGGAGCCTTTCTACTGGCGGCCTGTGGGGACAGGGACTAGGTAAGGGTAATGCCAACCTTGTTCCGGCATTCCATACCGACATGATATTCTTGAGCATCGGTGAGGTCATGGGTTGGGTTACCCTGGTGTTGATTCTTGTTTGCCTTGTGCTCATCATTCATCGCAGCTTGCTATTGGCCCGGCGTTCAGGACATCCGTTCTTGTTCTATCTGGTTTCGGGTGTCGCTATTGTGACAGGTGTCCAGTTCTTTGTCATCGTTTTGGGCAGTATGGGATTGATTCCGTTGACGGGAGTGTCTGTTCCGTTGTTGAGTTATGGCAAGTCTAGTCTGATTATGAATCTGGCGGCATTTGGTATAGTTATTTCGTGCAGCCGTCGTCATGCAGGTGAACATCAAGCAAAGTGGATACGCAAATATGACACCGTGGTGGCGTCGTCAAGTTTGACATTCATCACATTGTCGGCATTCCTTGCCTGTACACTGTTTTATTACCAGTTTGTGCAACGTGATGAGACCCTTCTTCGCCCGGCCTATGTGTGTGATTTGCAAGGTAATCGTTTCCCCGAGTATAATCCTCGCATCACGTTGCTGGTTAATCGCTTGAATGCCGGTAATATTTATGACCGCAATGGCATTTTATTGGCAACGAGCGACGCTAATATATTGAAGGAAAACTTTGATCGGTTGACAATGTGCGGTCTTGACCGTAAAAAGTTGAGCGAGTTGTCTCATAACAGGATGCGCCGTTATTATCCCTTTGCTGAAGACTTGTTCTTCATGCTGGGTGACTTGAACACCAAGGTGCTGTGGGGCGGGAATGATTCGTATCCATATGGCTACCTGGCCGAAAAAAAGCATCTTGCATACTTGAGAGGCTTTGATAATCTGCTGCATGACGGCAAAACAATCACAGACACCGTGAGTGTGAGCAAGCAAGTATATAATCGTTTCTTGCCCACAATAAAGTCGAAGGATACAAAGGCTTTTGCTCGCTATAACTATGAGGCTCTGTTGCCCATGCTCAAGAGTGGCATAAAAAGCGACAAAGTCAAGAAATGGAACGAGAAGCGTCACCAGCGTGACCTCACCCTTACAATTGACGCCAACTTGCAGCATATTATGCAACGACAAATGGGCGAATGGATCGAGAACGATGGTGTATTGAAAAAAGAGATTCGTATGCGGGCTAGTGTCGTGGTGCTTGATGTGAATACAGGAGACCTGTTGACATCATCGTGCTACCCCATGCCAGACCAAGACCTCATTTTCGAAAACAAAGCGATTTACAATGAGAATGATATAAACACCCCCGCCTATACCAACTGCGATTTGGGCTTGACATATCAGACACCGCCTGGTTCAACGGCAAAGGTCATGTCGGCGATGGCGGGCTTTATGAAATTGGGTGAGACCGCCCATAACGCCAGCTATTTTGTATATGAAGATGAGCGCGTACACAATCCTGGTGATCCAACTGGGACTATCTCCCTAAGTAGGGCTATTGTTGAGTCATCTAATAATTTCTTTGTTCACTTTGTGAACGATAAAAGATTGCATAACGAGTTGGATAGCATCTATCGCGTTACGGGTATCAGGTTGCAAATCCCAGAGCGTCGTTCGCAGACACCTTATTTCTTTGACTACGATCCTACTTTCAGCTTCGGTGTCGAAAAGGATGAACTGCGAATTGCATCTGAGAATAAGTATAGCTCATATATGAGCAACCGTAAGCATTGCCATGAGCGATTTAACTGGTACCAGACTGCTCATGCTTGGGGACAGAATAATATTTATGCTACTCCGTTGAATATGGCCCGTGTTGCGTCGATTGTTGCTAACGACGGTAAACTTGTTCCCACGCGATATGTACTGCAGTATGGCACAGGTAAGAACGCCAAGGTTACCCATCCTGCCGATGCTGTACAGGTTGTCAGCAATACCCGCAAACTGTACGAGTACATGCAGCTAGAGAGCGATAAGCATCGTGCAGGCAAAAATAAGCCGTTGCCAGGTGCTCCTGGTAATATAACTAGGATGGGTGGCAAGACCGGTACTCCAGAACGAACTTATGGCAAGGGAAAAAAGAATGATGCTTGGTATATCTGCTTCATTAACTCTAATAAGCAACATGGTCCCTTGGCTATTGCAGTTCGTTTGGAACGCAGTGAGGCCAGTTCCAATAAGGCAGTAGAATTTGTTGCCAAAGCGGTGATACCTGCACTCAACGAGGCAGGATATCAGCTTCAATGATTTAATAAATAGAGTATAATTTAAAGAAAAGAAGATTATATGGCCGTTTTTTATGAAGAATATGAGAGCCTAGGTAGGATAGGAAAAGGTGCCTTTGCTAGTATTTTTAAGGTGAAGCATCTTGTGTATGGTTATGTTCGTGCATTGAAGGTACTTGACGGTACTATAGAGAATGAACAGGACAAAGCATACCAGTCTTTTCTCGAGGAGTGCAAATTCCTGCTCAAAATTGGCAATGGATGTCATCCTAATATCGTCAGGGTTTATCAACCCCGCCTGATTCAGAATCATGCTTTGGTCGAGATGGATTATGTCAAGGGTGATACTTTGCAAGACTATCTGGAGAAAACAAAGTATATGTCTATCGGTGAGATCTATAAATTCATACGCCAGATTGGCGGTGCTCTGGCATACTGTCACGAGGATATTTATCTGGACCAGATGAGCGTGCAAGTAGATAAACTGCAACTAGACCCTAACGACGCAAGTAAGTTTCTTATTGATGAAACCAAGCGACAGGCGCTCATCAAGAAATATCGCATCATCCACAACGATCTTCATGATACTAACGTGATGCGGCGACACTATGACGGCGACTTTATCTTGTTGGACTTCGGACTGGCTATTCAGGACGATGTGGCTGTCAAGAGCAGCTCGCTCAGGCATGGCGCGCCTGAATACAGGTCACCTGAGAAATGTAATGGTTCAAAGGTGGAAACGCCTCAAAATGACATTTACAGTTTCGGCGTGTTATTGTATGAAGTCCTGACGGGACTGCCTCCCTTCCCGCTCGATAGAAAGGAATATGAATCAAAGCCCGAAAAAGCAATTGTCAAACTTGAGGAGAAGCACCTGCATGAAGCTCCTCCCGCAATTGAGGCGAAACGCAAAGCGGCTTTTGAAGCGGCTCATCCAGGTGAGCAATGGAATCGCGATTATCCCGAATGGCTTGACAGGATGGTAATGAAGTGCCTGGCCAAGAAGCCAGAGGACCGTTATAAGAATGCCAAGGAGTTGATAGCTGATTTCAATCACCATCTTGCCAAAGACCGGCAGGCTCAAAATACAGCTATATCCTCAAAACAGGTTGAAGCGCTTCAAAATAAGGTCAATATTTTGGAAGCAAAAAACAAAGAACTTGAAGAAGAATGCAATCGGCTTAAAGGGCAAACACCCCCGCCCGTGCAGCCTTTGGTGAGCCCTAATGCAGAAATTGTAGAAGCAAACAAGATTGCTACGGAGGCTCAACAGAAATGTGATATTTTGCAAGCAAAGGTTGAGGAGTTGGAGAAGGAATTCGCGAAGCGTCATGATGGTTCTATCCCACCAGATCGAGAACCATCATCATTTATGAAAATTTTGATTTGGGCATTATTGGGCATTGCCTTGGGTATATTCTTGGGTATCGCAGGCTATTATTTGTTTTTTGATAAGCCAGTAGCGCCCACTGTAACTACCGAACTGGTTGATCAGGCATTAGAAGAAGTTGTTGCGGTAGAAGATACCGCTCCTGTCGAAGAAGCCGCTCCTGTCGAAGAAGCCGCTCCTGTCGAAGAAGCCGCTCCTGTCGAAGAAGCCGCTCCTGCTGAATGATTTTGAGGCTGATATCACGTATAAATAGGTAACTATAAAGATATTAATCAAATATTTATTGAAATATGAGCATGTTTAAGAAAATCATTCAGGCATTGAATCCTTATGGAAATGATGATTCGGAGGTTGAACCTAAGGTTGACGATAATAAGCAATCAAATGATGAGCAAGGGACTCGTCAAGAGGGTGCTGATACTGTTGAGACACCGCAATCATCACTAGATCCCGATTGCAAGGAGGCAATAGAGAAGGAACCTATTGACAAGGAGCCGGTAGATGAGGATTCTGCTGACAGGGATTCAGTTGATGAGGAGTCTATTGACAAGGAGCCTGTCGAGAAGGAGCCAGTTGAAAAGGATTCTGCTGACAGGGAGCGAGCTGACAAGGAGTCCATTGACAAGGAGCCAATCGACAAGGAGCCAATCGACAAGGAGCCGGTCGAAGCATATAATAACACCGATGATACAATCGCTGTACAAGAGGAGGTGGAACCTCAAAAACAGGAGCAAGACGTACCGCAGAAACCAGAAGGGCAGGGTGTCGAGCAAAAACCGCTAAAATCTAAAGAATCAGTTGATTCTTCAGGCCTGTCAAAAGAATCTGATGCTCCGTCTAAGAGTCCAGTACTGGGTGACAACATCATTGATACTCGTGAAAATATAATCAAATTGATTATTGAAAAACTGAGTCCCTATCGCGGAGCCCCTAAAGTGCCGCCAACAGATATGGCAATCTATGTGACTGATCCAATGATCGGTATTGCGATGAAGGATGAGTTCAAGGATAAGCTGTGTGTAAAATTAGAGGATAATGAATTGGCCTCGTTTGCTAATGGACAGATAGATATTATTGACAACACAACTCCACCAGCGGGTTCTGTTCTAGTGTGTGAAGGCCTTGGTATTTTGTTTAATCGTAATACGAATGAACCTGGAGCTATCACCCATCCAGACCTTAGAAGTGCAATAGCTACATTGGAAATTGTTGAGGGAATGGGTTCGTTAGAGAGTAATCTATACGAATTAGATTCATCCCAGAAGGCGCGTTTCCACATAGGCCGGGGTAAAGTCGTGAAACGTCAAGGTTTGTTTAGAATAAATGATATCATCATCAAAAATGACGAAACTGACGCTAAGCTAAAAGCAATTAATTCTCGTGTTAGTAGTATTCAGGCGGACATTGTCTGGAAAAATGGTGCGTTTTATTTGTGCGCCATGCCTTCAGGGTGTCGTCCCCTGGGTGGTAGTGCAACCAAAATATGTCATGACGGAATATTCAGTGAATTGCGTGACACCAATGTGATGATTAAATTACATGACAACGACATGATTGAATTTGGTGGTGACCTATTGTTGTTGTTTAAAATCAAGCAGAATTAGGTGAGAGTTTACTGCCTCTGGACAACTAGAGGCTAAGTAACTATTCGATTTTGATTATAAGAAGGTGTGTCATAATTCAGTTATGGCTCACCCTCTTTGCAAATCAACCGCCTGAGAATGGGATATTTTTCAGGCGGCTGTTTTTTCTTTGTTTTGTCTGTCCACTCGATTCTCATGAGGTAAAGACCGAGCTGTGACGGCAAAATGGCAAAAATGGGGCGTATTTCCTCCGTTTCAGGCGGATTTTGCGATTTTTGCGGCCATTTTCTTGATGTTGAAGGCGATGGCG
>Ga0247610_10006827_pt1 | contig 11801 bp, 12 predicted proteins | sample 174DNAGHGhighgp2_FD_193483 | JGI IMG/M metagenome (GOLD analysis project Ga0247610, IMG submission 193483) | Sheep rumen microbial communities from Palmerston North, Manawatu-Wanganui, New Zealand - 1742 DNA GHGhigh gp2 | ecosystem: Host-associated > Mammals > Digestive system > Stomach > Rumen...
TTAAATTTAAGAGTTATTATCATAAACGAAATAAAGTTTTCCTTGTTCATAGGTACTCAATGCTTCAAAGTCAGTTTCAGATATATTGATGCCTGAAACTTTCTCTTGTAGTTCTTTACCCCATCTATCTATTGCAATGAGCATATAGTTACCATTGTAGATGAATAAGCACTTATCACCTGCTTTAATTACACCTGATGTAATACGTGCATTTTGGAAGTGAATCTCTCTTGTACCTGAATTGTTTATATTCAATGTTGAGTTTGCTGGAACATCATATTGGAAGTAAACAACTACTGAACCATTATTCACTAAGTTATATTCACTCAATGATGCAGTCTTTGCAGTAGTTGTAGCGGCTGTGGTACAAGATGCGTAACCAAAGCCAAGTCTTTGGGGGGTGTAAATGGAGTTGGCATCATAATCTTGTGATACCCACACCCAATAAGAACCATCAAATAAATAATAAATATACTTATTTGCTGTTCCAAACGCGTTAGTGTTTTGACCAGGTAAAATGCTTTCTGACGCTGCATACCATACAGGATAAGCACTTGTATTATTTACTTTTATCTTCTTTTGCTCAGATGATGCAGCATCAGTATCCACAAACTTCACTGCAATCACACTACCTACAATCGGAGTTTCAACTCCATTGACTAATTGAGTAGGAAAGTTAGGTATGTCAACTTGCTTGATGGCTACGTTACCAGCAGTGGAGCAAGTGCCTAAGTAAAATCTTGGGGCAACATCAATAGCCTTCTTAATATTGCCACTATTTACAAGATTCCCACTATTTACTGTTGGTTCATTATCATACTCCAATATTGGACAAGGATATATTTTTGCGTGTGTATATATAGCAGACAATGGCTTTATGTAAGCAATGTCTGTATATAGGATGTCAGGAGTACCTTCTACAACAATATCAGTACCTCCTGTAAAATAGTGAGTATTCGTTGAATCATAAGAGAATTTCAACGAATTAAACTCACTAAGTGTCTCTATGTGATGTGCCTTTGGTAAAGCCATTTTCTCCGTGTTTTAATTATTAATGTTCTACCCAACCTAAATCTGCAATGTTAGCCTTTGCATTAAGTTGTGTTTGAATATTTGATGTAACTCCACTAAGATAACCTAACTCTGTTGATGTAACATTTGATACTGCAACCTTACCATCAGCATCTGAAACAAGTGCTTTGGATGTTATAAGGTTATTAGTTGTGATGGAAGTTGCTGCACCCGTTATGGTTGCTTGTTTAGTTGCAATAGCAGCAGCATTATCTGCAACACCTTTTGCAAGTTTACCTACTGCAATATCAACTTTATCACCAGCAGCGGGTTCTGTGTAAGTAGATGCCTTAACATAATTACTTGAAAGCAATACATTATTACCATTATATACGGTAAACAACTCTGCGATAGATACCCTAATAACAGTGTGTGTAGATTCACCGTTAAAGGTATTGAATGTGAACTTTAAGTAAGGTACTGCTGGATAATCATTATTAGACGCAGAACCCGTGGTTTCCGTAGCAGACGAAAGTACAGAATAGTCGTTTTCACCACAACCGTAGTAAGTTATGTTCTCGTTCGGAGTATAAAGATATTCATTCTCTGGGTCGGATTCCAATGGGTGATATGACAAAGTAGCCGTATAGCGCACCCAATCAGACTTTCCAATCTCAGTAGAAATTGGTGTAGCGTTACCACCAGTATCATATACATTGTTTACAACCGGAGCATAGACTTCATTATGATTAGCCACATCATCGGAAGTCATTGAAAGTTCGGGGAATTGCAGTATGAAACTTCCACTGTTTTGGAAAATAACAGAAAGCGGTGTGTCATTCTCCCTTTCAACGTTGATAATCTTGTATGCTTTGTTTGGGTCGAGGACAGGAAGGACTTTCATTCCATCGTGCCAAGTGTCATAAGGGTCGTTCCACTGCTTGTCGGGCAAAGTAAGTGCGTCAATGGTTTCAATCGGATAGTTAGTGCCGTTTACTGAAAGTACAGCACTTGAACCTTCAGGTGTCGTGATGAGTTCTACACTTTCCAACATACCATCCTTAATAAATGGTGAAGCATCAAGTTCTGATATTACTGTACTACCGTTTTTAAGTTGAAGTTTCTGTGTTGCACTATTGTAGTATTGGGACAGGTTACTTACTGTCCAAAAATGTCCGTGTGTGAACAACTCCATAGTGTCTTCAATAAACACTACTGAGTTGTTAAATACTGTTGTTGTTCCCATTGCAGTGTCAAATGCTGCCCTTGTAGGGAAATATTCAAATTTAGGTACTGCCATTTTAATTTCTTTTATATTGTTAATAATATTGTTAATGTTCTATCCAACCAATTTCTGTATCTGTTACATAGTGCGAGGTATCTTCTCTTGGTTGGACATCCCATTGTTGCCATTCATCTATGCCTATTGTTTTTGATGATGATGTTGTATTTACCTTATATTTAAAAGCATTTAATGGTGCTATTGCTGGATAAATATCAAGGGTTTCTGCATAATCCAACAATAATACACAAGCATATTCATCATTACCTGTATAAGTGCGGTTAATATAAATTCTTGTTCCATTTGAATTTTCATAAATCGATGCTGATAGTCCTCTATATTCAAAACTCTCCTGACTACTTCCATATTTTCTTATCACTGCACCATTTTCAAGTACAGCGTACCAAGAATTTTCTGTATTGTATGAAACTATTTTACTAAACACTAAATTTGTACATCCATATACCCCGACAATAGGTGCTACAATATCATTTATATATGTTACGGGAACGCAATCACTTAACGTTGAATTTTGATTTGATAAAAATAAATGATACCTTATTTTATTTACTACCGTATCATTTGGGTCTATTACTTTATAGTAAATTCCATTAGGTACATTCATTGCTGCTAATCTTCCAGAAGTATCTTGAACATTTATATATTTAGTTCCTGCTGGAATTATAATTTGTGTTCCTACTTTCTTATATATATAACCATTAGTGTACTTAGAATTTGTTTCTCCTATATACTGTACTATCTTGCCCTCAGATGCTTGAAAGTTATCCAAGTCTTCTACTTGTTCGAGATATTTACCTGTATATACAGTACCATCATTCTTTAAAAGACCCTCAATATCACTTTTACGTACAAGGTCAGTAGGTTTGTTAAGTATCTGTGACTTACCTGATTCAGAGTTCCAATCTGCATTTACTTGTGCTTCTGGTATTGTAGGCTTATTTTGTATAAATGCTTTGGAAGAGTCATTAGTCTCATTCCAATCTGCCTGTACCTGAGCATCAGGTATTTTAGGCTTATTCAGGATATAAGCCTTAGATGTTTCATCTGTTTCATTCCAATTTGATTGTACTTGCTGAAATGGATTATGTTTAATATAATCCTCTACTGCTTCTATTACATTATCAGATATATTTTGAATATTATGTTCATAATCACTCTTCAAAAGGAATGGATAAGATTTTAAATCACGGTGATTAATAATTGCTGCACTATCTTCCAGCAGAAGAACAGGCTCTGGGTTTGGATATAGCTCTTCTATACAAAGAATATGTATATACTCTCTAAATCCATTAAACTTGCTGTTTTGAATAAATACATATTGTGCATTACACAAATCTTTTGCCTGAACAACAGCCACACCTGAGAACTTTGCAACACCTGAAACTTCGTATTTAATAGCCCACAAGCGTAGTGGATGATGACATTCACATTTGTCATTATCACAACAATGAGTAGGAGTAGATGAATTGTGAATGTAATCAGCATTTTGAGGAATCTCATCAGGCTTGCATTTGCAATCTCTATATGTATTTTCGTTAGACATCTTCTTTATCTTCTATTGTTTTCTTAATAACATCATCTGAATTAGTTATTCTTTTAGGACAGTTAGCTCTCATACAATTATACCTTAGCATAAGTTCAACCTGTGCTTTAAGAATAGTAAGCTCACTTTTAAGTTGTAGATTTTCATCTAACACTTCTTTTAGTTTTGCTTGATTTTCTTTTATCCTGTCTTTGTTATCATCTGAAATTTGCTTGTAGATTTCAAGAGCTTCTTTTAATCCTGATATAACAGAGTTGTCTACTTCTGCATTATATTTACGTCTGGCTAAAAACCAAGCTAATACAGAAGAACACGCTGCTACAATTCCATTTAATACTATATCATTCATAATTACTCTTTACTTGTTTTACTTGATTTCTTTTTAAGGGTTTCTAACTCTTTTTTAGTTGTATTCAACTCATCTATTAATTTGTTTATTTTAGATGTTAATGTAGTACCATCAGACATAAATACACTGTCTGAAGTAGTTGCTGGTGCTACTGGTGTATCTGCTTTTATTCTTGTGTTGGCAATATTTTTGCCATAAAGTTGTACTGTTACCATAATAGTTTAATTATTTAGTGTTATTACTCCGTTTTTGCATTTTTTGGACACTTATTTGCTTTTCCTTAAGCATTTTATCTTGAGCTAATTTTCTTTCGTTAAATTGAAGATTTTGCTCATTATTTTTATTAGTATCCGCTTGTTTCTGGTCTGTCTGCTTTGCTTTAATATCAAACTGTCTTTTTTGTTCATCTAATTGAGCCATTTTCAGAGCTAATTCTGCTGAACCATCATCAGCACTGTCTATTTGCATTGCAGTAGTTTGTAATTTACTATTAGCCGCAATTTGAGCTACTTGAATCTTAGTTTCATTATCTCTTTGATTTAATAACTCTTGTAATTGTAATTGTTGCTGCTGTAATTGTAATTGCATTTGAGCAGCTTCTTGTTGCTGCTGTAATTGTTCTTGTTGTGCTTGTTGTGCTTGTTGTATCTTCTCTTGTTCATCTTTTTCTACCATTCTCTGTTTTTCAGCTAAAGAAGCAGTGCCGTAAAGTTTCATAATAGTTGAGAAAGAAAGAACTTGATTTTGTAATGCAGCCTGTGCAAGCATTTCCATATTTTGCTTCAATGTTTGTGAAGCATCTGAATTATCTACAACTAAACCATAATCACATTCACTAAATTCATCACCATCTATTTCAATGAGTTTATTAGCGAAATCATCTGTTATATATTGAAACTTTTTGGATTTACCTTTCATAGCTATTTTAGCTGTTTCCAAAAAGGCTTCCATAACTCTTTTGATAGTATCTTCGTGTTTTAAGAATAACCACTCAGTAATGTAAGATGATTGTAATGTAGCCCTTTCAACTCCACCTACTGTTTCTCTGTTACTTACTTGACCTTCACGTTGTCTTGATATGCCTACTATTTCAGACATAACATTGCGTATATATTCAAGTATTTCAGTATATGCTTTTACTACTTCTATTTGAGAAGCATTAATACCACCAACCGCATTATTATTTAATGCACCTGCAATCTTACCTGTGGCAGCACCTATACTTCCCTCATTAAACGAGTCTTGAATTAATAGACCCATTGTTTTAGCATAGTGTATATACCTATCAAATTTCCAACCTCTCGGCATTTTAGCAAGGTCAATATTTACTAAGAAACCATAATCTCTTGCTATAAACCTCTCCATCTTCGCGTGGATAACATCATATAGATATGCGTATGGCTTCATCATATCTACTAACGAAAATGGTTTATTTTCATTTAAAGAATAGATAGTACCAACGATGCCAAAGCTACATTTTGATGGATTTGTAATTGAGTTGTATTGTACTGGGCAAGGTCTTATGTTTACATATATATCTTTACCTATTTTTGTGCCTTCCCAAGCTTGATTAATCCAATATATCTTTTCTGTTTCTCCCTTTGCTTTGTCTATAATATAATCTTCATCATAGAATGTTTGAACTTCTTCACCAGTTTCAGGGTCATAAGAAGTAACTTTTTTAATCTTTCTACGAGATTTCCAATACATTCTCAGTACTCTAATATTACCTTCTCCATCAAAAGGGGATAAAGAAGATAATGCAGATTCCCCATAACCAGCAGCGGGATTAAAATAAATATCACTATCAGGATTAACTATAACATCTGTTAGCATTGGTCTATTTACAAAGCCTTCTCTTTCATCAATATTATCCATAGAATCTGGACTTGCTGGTTCTCCAGTAGCTCCCATTTTCTCTAACTTCTTAACATCATTTTGAGTCAAGGCATCATAATAAGTATCGTAAATTTTTCCTAAAGACCAATAATCTTCCATTATGATAACATCAGCATCTTCTATCTTATTAGAATAACCACAACCAAATGCTGATATTTTCATATTATTTAATTTACGTAAAGTAGGTTCGCCGCCAACTATTTCACACTGATATATCTCTTCACCTACTATCATTGCATCCATTAAACCATCATTGAACATCACATTAAAATCTTGTTCTTTTGAATAATGATGCAATATAGCATTACCGCGCATTTCTCTAATATCCTGATATTGATATGTGTAGTAATCTGCTATTCTATTTAATTTTTCTTCGTAATCTTTTTGTGCTTGTCCCTGTTTGAAACTGCTTTGTGTTGGCTGATAATCTTGAAATTGTTGATTCTGTTGCTCCTGTTGAGCTTGCTGCTGTTCTATCTGAGCTTGTTGCTGTAAACCTGCATTTTGCTCTTGTATTAATTGTAATACAGCATTATATACTTCGTCTTTTTTCTTTGTTTCAATTTCAGATATAGCAGTAGGATTAGTGATAATTACCCTATAGTCAAATTGTCTTTTACTTGCTTCACCTCTAAGAACATTTAATTTTGAATTTACTATTGGATAATGTTGTATTTTATTTGGTATAAAACTACCTTTAATTCCATCTGGATTTATTGTGTTTGCTATATCCTTTAAATGAATAATACCATTCACCAAGTCATAGTTTATCTTCTTATGGATAGCGGTGTTTCTAACCAATCCATAATTCCAATATGACTTAGTGTCAGCCCAATCTAAATGTTTCTGTCGCCACTCCTTGCCCTTACTTTTAAATGAAAGCATTTGTGGCGGAAATGAACTGTTTGCAAACATAGTTAAAATTTTTTACTGTAATTCTGTGCAAAAATAATAATGAGAGTCACTATTAAGTAACCCTCATTATTTTAAAACTATATAACTTAATAACTCTCTACTTCATTATCATAAGGATTGTTATAATTCTCATCAAAAAATGGGTCGTTACCTATATAATCTTCTGGAACATAACTTCTACCTTTATCAAGAATACCTTGATACATAACAATGAACATTTCTCTATATAACATTACAAGTCCTAAAGCCCTTATTCTATCATAGTTACCTTGCAGCGGTGTGTACAAAATACACTCTTTAAGTAATGCCCTATTTTTAATATTAAACAAATTAGGCACTTGAACTTCAACATCTTGTCCAGTTGTAGGGTCTTTAGTAACTTTGATAACAGGTTTGAGCATCCATTGTTGTATTAGTTTATTAGCATAATTGTTAATAGGTAAAGTAGCTCTAACTCCTTTTGAAGTGTTACCATATCCTAATGTCTTTATAAGTTGCTTATCTACGAGATATTCAGGAGTGTCAGCCAATAAATATAAACAGTTTTTTTGAGAAAAATAAGCAAAACACCCTTTAATATTCTGTTCGTAAAGACATTTAGCATTATAAAATATACATAGTCTTCTTAATACTTCAAAATTATCATCAGCCATTCTCTTTCTTCCAGTATACTCTGCGACTATTCTATCAGTCCATAAGTCTAATACAAATGTTGATGATAGAGAACCTTGTTTATCCTCATCATTGTCTACAGGGTCGTGACCTATTATATATCTTTCAGGAATTACTTTTCCATTAATATCTGTTACAGGCATTTCATAAATCTCCAATGCACCTTCTACAATATTATTGTCATTAACTTTGAAATCTCTAATAGGAGTATCTAATGTAGGATTAAATTTTACAGTACCGTCAGGATTTAAAGCTAATTCTCCAATATAAGTATCATTATAAAATGAAGGATTATTATCTATTTCTAACAATCTTTCTTGTAATTCTGATACAGGGAATAAATTATTAGATGTTTGTAATACAGCTTCTTTAGGAGTAATAGGTAATTCTGCCATACGTTTAGTAATCATTCTAATGTCAGTAGAATTATACTTGACTACATACCTATCTTTAAGTATTTCAAATAAAGCTTTTATTACATCACTATTACCATCTTTGTCATAACATTCAGCCATATTCATATAAGAAGGAAAGAAATAAGTAAATTCTTTTCTACCTTGTCCTTCTATATCATATACATTTTCTAATTCTTGAACATTATAACCCTTTGGATTATACATTATTTCCTGCATAGAGGAGAAATCTGATTCACTATCACCAGCAGTATTATGTGTTATAATGTTATTTGCTAAATATGTATGACTTTGTTCCGCAGATAAATTATAAATTGTCTGTATTCCTATATTTTCAATTTTAGAAATAGTTCTAATTATAATTTTATCCTCATTCCAACATCTCTTCTTTACCATTGGATTGTCATTGAAATATGTGCAAATTTCGTTTAATTTATTTACTTTTCCGTTTTGTATAATTGGAATGTATTTTTTAAATAAACGTATATTAACTCTTCCTTTAATAGAAAGAATATACCAAGGGTTTTTATCTTTTCTGTCATATCTTATATTCGGTTTATTTTCTGCAATACATGATATAATACCAAATTTTCTTAGTAACAGTTGTACTTGTTCCAATATTTTTTTATTGGATTGAACTAAAGAAATAATAGTGTTTTCTCCCTTCAAATATACACAACCATCTGTATCAAACAATCCAGCAAGTAGCTCTTTAGTATCTTGCTCTGTTAATGTTTGATAATTAATCGGTAATCTTTTAGATGTTTTAGTTTGTCCGTAGATTCCAACTTTTCTAAGTAGTTGACATATATTTTTAACACGTATTTCTTGTATAGTTTACCTTGTTTTGTAATATGTTCTTTATCCAAACTCCATTGATACTTTGATTTTATGTAATCTAACAATTCTTCGTCTTCATTTGAAAACTTTGGAGTATTGTTAAATCCATAAGAACCATCACCAATTAACATACCTATTAATCTTGCATCATCTAATACATCATTACCAAATGCTCCTATGTATCTACCTTCTATTATTTTATCCCCTACCTTTAATTCATCTGCTCTTACCCACACTTCTTCATGTGTTCTGTTCCTACTATGTAATGTTCCTTTTATACGAGGTGTATGAACTAATTGTTTTAGAATTGGGTGGTCAATAGAACATTCTAATATTTTATTTGTATTGTAAGTAATTCTAATACAGGGTTTTTCTTTAGGTTCTAACAATGTACCTATACTATTTTTAACAGGCAAATCATTCTCATACCCTATTATACCGTCCTCTTTTTTGAGTTCTTCTATATTTATATACCTACCATTGTTAGTCCATACTTTAGTTCCTGCACATACACAACCATAAGCAAATATCTGTCCAAATATATTATTACCATCTTCTACAGAAGGTCTAAGCACTGCATATAACTGCAATAACCTCGGAAAAGAACCAGCTTCTTCTATAACATATACTTGTCCTCTACTACCACGAAGTTTAGATTCATCATCTTTACAAGTTACGCCTGTAACGGAGTTGAGAGTACCCTTTTTAGTACCATTATCAGCATCAATATAACCCATAGTCCACTGCATATCATGTAGAGAATTGGTTAATCTTCTTGCTGGAAATTGTGTATTGTTAGCAAGAAAATCAATATAGTACACAAACATATCAAGTATTTGGTTAGCACCTTGAATATACTTCCTTTCAGATGCTGTTACTACAACCTGTACTTTTTTATTAACTTCTCTACTTTCTCCTAATACAAAACGTTTAGCAACTCTACTTGCACTAAAATATGATTTACCTTTACCTCTGGCTGCCAACATAAAAGCATGATGTCCATTATCTCTTGCTTGTTCAAGATAGTGTGAAAGATAATAGTGTCCTTCCCAAACATTTGGGAAATCAATAACTCTTTGACTTCTTTTTTTATTTCCCTTTTCTTTTCTGGCTATCTGAATAGGACAATAATTTAAAAAGAAATAATAATCTCCAGTTATCCATTCCCCATCAGATTCTCTGACATAACCTTCATAACACCTTCTTATTTCTTCTCTTATCCATTTACCATATTCACTCTTTGGATTTTTATTTGGAGTTAGATTAGTATAGCAACCATACTTCTTAAAATGTAATGCTGCTGGTCTAAAATAATCCATATTTTCTAATATATGAGGTTTAGTAATATCAACTATTATCTTCCCGTCTTTACGTGGCAAATTGATAGCGTGAGGTCTATCAGCAGCAATTAAAGATTTAACAAGAGGAATACCATTTATAATTTGAATAAATTGCTCTTGAATTTCTTGTGGGTATTTCTCAAGCATTTCTTGTGTTAATTGACTTTGATATTTATTAAAATTAAATTCCATGACACTTTGATATTTTAGTATTTAATTCTGCTTTTAAAAGGTTTTGGCTTCTTGAAAATTCTTCAATAGTTTTGTTTCTTTCAAGGTGCATTTTTTCTATTAATGCTAACAGATTATTTTCAAACGCTATAATATCCTTGTCTTTTAAAAGAGAAATTAATTCTTCTTTTGACTTAGGTTCATTATCGTAATACCAAACTATTGAATCATTTTCTTTTTTAAGATTTATTATATGATAATCTGTTTGATTTTCATTTCTTTTTAATGGGATTTCAAGTTCTTCAATATGAGTATTTCTAAGAACAGCTTGTTCAAGATAATATGTAAGACCTAATATTATTGAGCCATCATTTTTTATACCCCAAAAATATTCCCTTAAATTATCTATATGTTTATCTTTCTTATCAAGAAACCATAATACTTGTTCCCAAATATTTTCATTCTTTATTACTTCTGCCATTTTCTATTTCTTTTATTTTTGATATAAATTCATTTACATCTTTACAGTAAACTATATCTTTATTTTCGCCTACAAATCTTTTTAACTCTTCCTCTACAGACTTTGTGCCTACTAACTCCTCATCATAATATCCAACTGCGTGTACTACATTAGGAGTAACACCACTATAATCAAGCCATACACTATTCTTAAATTTAACACATCCACAAACTTTTATTCCTGAATCTTTTATAGCTTGTATTATTTCTGGAGAGTTTTCTTTAAGTACCAATATCATTTTCTTGAATTTTGAAAGTTAAGTTCTTTAAGTGTAAGTACAGCATAACCTATTATATCTTTTAAAGTATCTTCAATACTTTCATAATTAGGTTTGCTTGAGTTTTTTACAAGAGTTTTTAATCTTTTCATCTTATCGTTCAGTCTTATAACAGATGATATTATTCCAAACTCTGTAAAAGTATCGTGAAAAGAATCCCCATAATCTTGATTCTTCTTTTCTAATATACTTTGTATATCATCTAATATTGCTGCTACTTCGTTCATAGTTATACAAATAGTTTTTTACAAAATTCTTCTGTTGTTGGTTTACATCCACACTCTGCAATTTCTTCAATCAGCCATTGCCAATCTTCTTGTTTAACTGCATCAAATGTAGTAGATACATACCATACACAAACCTTATCTCCATATTTATCTGTTTCGCAAAATTCCTTACCTTCTACGATATGAGCTTTACTTTCATCAAACCATTGTAAATCTCCTGAATATTCAGTAGTAATAGGAATCTTTAGATATACTTTTAAATTTCTTAAAATTTCTTCCATTTTATTAATATTTTATTAATATTTATAACTCAATGCCGTC
>Ga0247610_10006833_pt1 | contig 11794 bp, 9 predicted proteins | sample 174DNAGHGhighgp2_FD_193483 | JGI IMG/M metagenome (GOLD analysis project Ga0247610, IMG submission 193483) | Sheep rumen microbial communities from Palmerston North, Manawatu-Wanganui, New Zealand - 1742 DNA GHGhigh gp2 | ecosystem: Host-associated > Mammals > Digestive system > Stomach > Rumen ...
ATCATGGTATGATTCAGGGTCGCTCTAACTTTGTCTATCGTATCGAGGACGAAGGTCCGGACAAGGGTAAGTTTGTCAGCTTCGGCCTGAAGGACAAGTACACCACGACACCTATCCACGTAGACGTCAACATCGTCTCTGCCGACGTACTGGACATTGACGCCTTCAAGGCTTGGCGTCCTGAATACCAGAACGCTGAGTTTATCTTAGAGGACGGCAGTCAACTAACTGTCAACTGTCAACTGTCAACTGTCAACTCAGTATACAAGTGCGGCTGGGCTATCGAAAAGATGTCGAAGTCGATGTTCAACGTGGTCAACCCGGATATGATTGTCGAGAAGTATGGTGCTGACACGCTGCGTCTGTACGAGATGTTCTTAGGTCCTGTGGAGCAGTCGAAGCCTTGGGATACCAACGGCATTGACGGCTGCCACCGCTTCCTGAAGAAGTTCTGGGCACTGTTCTATGGTAACAGTCGCGAGAATCCTGAAGACAAGCTGCTGGTTGACGACAGCGAACCCACAAAGGAAGCGCTGAAGAGCGTCCATAAGCTTATCAAGAAGGTGTCGCAGGACATCGAGACGTTCTCCTACAATACCTCTATCTCAGCCTTCATGATTTGTGTCAACGAGCTGGCTCAGCAGAAGTGCAAGAGCCGCGAAGCCCTGAAGACACTGGTCATCCTGATTGCTCCCTTCGCTCCCCATATCGCTGAAGAGTTGTGGGAGGCACTGGGTGAGCAGGGCAGCGTATGCGACTCGAAGTGGCCTGCCTGGAACGACGAATACCTGGTAGAGAACAGCGTGAAGCTGGGTGTTGCCTTCAACGGCAAGACACGCTTCGACATGGAGTTTGCTGCCGATGCTGACAACGACACCATCCAGAAAGCTGTCCTCGCAGAGGAGCGTGCCCAGAAATATCTCGAAGGCTTTGAGATTAAGAAGGTCATCATCGTGCCGAAGCGTATGGTGAACATCGTGCTGGGCAAATGACAGTTTATAGTTCATCATTATGACTATACAGCATAAAATGATATGGAACGAGGCCAAGGACTATTTGTTTATAGCCCTCGGCCTCTTTATTTACACTATTGCTTTCACAGTCTTCCTGATGCCCTATCAGATAGTGGCTGGTGGCGTGACGGGTCTCTCAGCCATCATCTACTATGCGACGGGATTCCATCTGGAGAATACCTATATCATCATCAATGGCATCCTGTTGGTGGTGGCGCTGAAGATACTGGGTGTCCGGTTTCTGATGAAGACCATCTTTGCCATATTCATGCTCTACTTCATGCTGGTGATAGCGCAGGACATTATCCCCAAGCAGGATAATGGACTGCCTTTCAAGCTGATGGGCGAAGGGCAGGACTTCATGTCGATGATTATCGGCTGTGTGCTGACGGGTACTGCACTGGCTACTGTATTCATGAACAACGGTTCCACAGGTGGTACGGACATCATAGCGGCATCAGTGAACAAGTTTCACCCCAATGTCTCATTGGGCAACGTGCTGATAGCTGCCGACTTCTGCATCATCGGCTCGTGTATGTTCTTCCCCCAGTTCGGCACCTATTTAGAGCGCGCCCACAAGGTGATGTTCGGTTTCTGTGTGATGGCGATGGAGAACTACACCCTGGACTATGTGATGAATGCCAGAAGACAGTCCGTACAGTTTATGATTTTCTCCCAGAAGTGGCAGGAGATAGCCAATGCCATCGGTACGGAGATGAATCATGGTGTGACCATCCTCGACGGACATGGATGGTACACAGGACGGAAGAGTAAAGTGCTCTGTATTCTGGCCAAGAAAAATGAAAGCACCTACATGTTCCGCCTGATCAAGATGATAGACCCCAACGCCTTCGTATCGCAGTCGAGCGTCATCGGTGTCTATGGCGAAGGATTCGACGAGATGAGAGTGAGTGTAAAGAAAGACAAGAAAAAGATGAAAATAGTATTTGCTACCAACAACGCGAACAAACTGATGGAGGTTCGCAAAATCCTGGGTGACCAGTTTAAAGTGCTGTCCCTGGAAGACATAGGTTGTCATGAAGACATACCCGAAAAGGGACAGACGCTGGAGGACAATGCCCTGCTGAAAGCCCAGTTCGTGTATAACAAGTACCACGTTGACTGTTTTGCTGACGACACAGGTCTGGAGGTAGATGCCTTAGGAGGAGCTCCCGGTGTCTACAGTGCACGCTATGCCGGTGGGGTAGGGCACGACTCAGAAGCCAACATGACGAAATTGTTGCACGAATTAGAGAATAATAACAATCGCAAGGCACGATTCCGCACCATCATTACGTTAATAATAGACGGAAAAGTCAAGAACTTCGAGGGTGTTGTCAATGGCGAAATCATTACCCAACGCAGAGGAGGAGAGGGCTTCGGCTACGACCCCATTTTCCAGCCTAACGGATATACGGAAACCTTTGCAGAATTAGGAACAGGCATCAAGAACCAAATCAGCCATCGGGCACGAGCCACCCAGAAGCTGGCAGAATACTTAAAAACGCTGAAGTCATGAAGAAAACTGTCATTGCCCTGCTACTGTCAATCGTCTGTTGTCAACTGTCAACTGCCCAGATAGGCACTTGGCGCAACTATCTGGCCTACTACGACGTGCAACAGATTCAGGCAGCCGGTGATGACCTCTTCGTGCTGGCTTCCAACGCCCTCTACCAGTATAATCAGAAAGACCAGTCGATAGTCACCTACGACAAGGTCAACGGTCTCTCTGACACGAACATCAGCCACATCCGCTGGTGCCAGAAAGCCAAACGTCTGGTAGTGGTCTATCAGAACTCCAATATCGACCTTGTAGAGACTAACGGCAACGTCACCAACATCTCGTCGCTCTACACCAAACCCATCATTGGCGACAAGACGGTCAGCAGCGTGCGCATTGACGACGTCTATGCCTACCTCATCTGCGGCTTCGGCATCGTCAAGGTCAATGTCCAACGGGCAGAGATAGCCGACACCTACACCTCCAGTCATCCAGAGTACCCCACTACCCTACCCGACGAAGACAACAGCGACTACGATAAATACATCGACTTGGTGAAGACATTAAAGCCAGGCGGACCCAAGCACAACAAATTTGGTTTCATACGCTTCATCAACGGTAAGCTCTATACTTGTGGCGGTGCCTATTATATACCGGGAACTGTTCAAGTCTTTGACAATAAGAATCAAAGCTGGCAGATATACCAAGATGAAAACATCAGCGAGACAACAGGTGTTCAGTTCATTGGTACCCTATGTGTGGACGTCAGGCAAACTACTGACGGTGAACAAGTGTATGCCGGAAGTCGCACTGGACTCTATGAGTATCTGAATGGCAGGTTCGTCAATTACTACGGATATAAAAACAGTCCTATTGAGCGTTTCAACGGAAAGAGCGAAAACTATCAATTGGTGACGGGGGTGAAATGCTGTCAGGACAATAGTCTTTATATCCTGAACAGCCAGGCTCCCACAGCTTCTTTGATATGTCAGAAGGATGGAAAGTTTACCAAACTCAACCATAGCGAGCTGATGAAGTTGAACGATGGCGAATTTACGAATAAGAGTAATGGTAATCTGAGCAATATGATTGTTGACACACAAGGCTATATGTGGTTTGTCAACAATCACGGCAGATTTCCGGCTTTCTACCGCTATGATATGGCGTCCGACGAACTGCTCACCTTCACTAATTTCGTCAATCAGGATGGCACAGCCATCAATATTCCTGGAGACGGCGGTGTCCGATGTGTGGCTGAGGACGTTGATGGTAATATATGGGCGGGCACCAGCTCTGGGCCGCTGTTGCTTGAAAAGTCGCAGATAGAAAGTCCAGACCCCATTTATACGCAAGTGAAGGTGCCTCGCAATGATGGTACCAACTATGCCGACTATCTGCTGGCAGGCATTGACATCACGGCTATTGTAGTAGATGGTGGAGGGCGCAAATGGTTCAGCACCAATAATAATGGTGTCTACCTGATTAGCGCAGACAACATGACGCAGTTGCAGCATTTCACTACCGATAATAGCCCTTTGCTCTCGAATACTGTTCAGGCAATGGCTATCAATCAGGAGACTGGCGAGGTATTCTTCGGAACTGAAAACGGCTTGTGTTCCTATGTCAGTGATGCTACTCAGACCAACGAGGAAATGACTAAAGACAATGTCTGGGCCTATCCCAATCCCGTCAACCCTGACTACACTGGACCTATCACCATCACTGGTCTTTCGTACAATGCCGATGTAAAAATCCTGGCTTCCAATGGAGCCATCGTCAACGAGGGAAAGAGCAATGGTGGCACGTATGTCTGGGACGGATGCGACAAGAAAGGCAGGAGGGTTTCTTCCGGCGTCTATATGGTAGCTACAGCCACTAAGGATGGTAGTAAAGGAACTGTTTGTAAGATAGCCATTATCAAATAATATAGCATCCATTGGGCGGAATTATGAAAAGACTCCTACTAATCAGCTTTTTCCTTGTTTTTGTCGTGCTGTATTCTCAGGCACAAATGGTAGATGATTCCCTCATTCCCGTCTTAAACATCGAAACTATAGATGGCGAAATGCCTGCATACACTATAGTCAATGCGCCAGAGGGATGTATAGGCACCAGTATCACGGACAATAACTATGTATCAGGCAGAATGGTTATGACGTTGAAAGGTGAGACGCTCTATGATAGCGGTGACTATGAAAAGAGCGTTTCTGGCATGAGAATCAAGGTACGTGGCAATAGTACTGGAGCCTATATGAACCAGCATCCCTATAAGATAAAACTCTCTAAGAAAAGTGACCTCCTGAATCGCAATGACAAAGCCTATAAACACAAGGAATGGTTATTACTCGGCATGTATACTTGGAATAAAAAGATGACCAATCAGGAGAGTAATATTCTTCATATTGCGGGCTTGACAATCAGTAAAATTTTGGGCATGTCCTGGACTCCGGAATATGATTTTGTACATGTCGTATTAAATGGAAACTATCAAGGTATGTACTATCTGATGGAACCTGTCTCCAAAGGCGAAAAAAGAGTTGATATAGAAGACTCTGGTTTTCTGATAGAACACGATACTTTTTGGTGGAATGAGGATGTTTATTTCAAAACCGAACGCCAAGTGTCCACTTGTGCCTTTACTTTTAAATATCCCGACAGCGACGATGTCACAGAAGAGATACAAAACAACATAAAATCTTATATGGATGAAGTAGAAGAGTGTATCTATAACAAAGCAGATATCATGCAGCATATAGAACTTGAATCGTTTGCAAAATGGATGCTGGTACATGATATCCTTGGTACTGACGATTCTGCAGGATGCAACCGTTTTCTTTGCAGAAAAGACAATACGTCACTGCTACAGATGGGACCAACCTGGGATTATGACTCAACGTTCAGGAGTGACAGTTGGAGCAGCATTCATACATCAGACTGGTTCTATTATCCCCAATTATTCCAAAACGAAACCTTTGTCAATACATACGTCAATATCTGGCATAGCATCAGACCTACGCTGATGAACAGCATTACAACAAGTTTTGAAGAAGTATGGCAGAAATATGGTGGTATCTTTGACGAAAGCATGAAGGTTCACCAGACAAAATATCCATACGAGGGTCAGCAAACCCTTAGGCAACAGATAGACGAAATTTTAGGAAAGTTCAATGAAAGAATAGCTATTCTTGATGAACTGATGCATCAATATGATGGTTCTACCAGCATAGAAAAAACTCATCAGGAGAGACAAATCATAACTATTACTGACTTGATGGGCCGTCAATACAAAAACAAAAGAAACATGCCTCACGGTTTGTATATCTATCATTACAATAATGGCAGAACAAAGAAAATCGCATATTAGTCAACGCTTAGCATGGATAGACTTGCTCAGAGGGTTCTCAATGATGGCTATCCTCTGGTTTCATACGGAAGTTTATTTCACAGGGCAGCCAATGACTCCATACGAGATGTATGTTGGCGATGTGCTGGCGGTATTTTTCTTTCTTTCGGGCTATCTGATGTATGGCAAGCCTCTGGACATCAAACGGCGCTGCAGCAACATCTTCTCACGATTTCTCGTCCCGTATTTCGTCTTTACGACCCTCATAGCGGTCTCTAAAGCCATACTCATACACGATGATACATCATGGAAAGACATCGTCCTATCCATCGTCAGCGGTCATGCATCGTGGTTTATAGCAGCATTGATTATTTCGCAACTGCTCTTCATGCTGTTTCTGTGGATAACCAAGGGTAAAATCATCTGGTTATCCATCATAGCCGTCTGCTGCCTGTTGCTCTCTTATTTTACGGGCAATTCTTACCAGTCTTTTCCACTCTATTATGAACAGAACCTATGGCATCTGAACGAGGCGCTGTTGGCTTGTTTTATCCTCTTTGCAGGCTATCTCTATCGTAAGTACGAGACATATTTCAACAATATCAGCATCCTATTATCATTATTCATTTTCTTTATTTTGATAAAGATATACATCATACATACTGATGCGCAGTTGATAATGGGACCTATCATCGTCAGCAACTACCCGCTTTTTATAGCAGACCTGCTTTGCGCCGTCTTACTGATGGTAGGAATATTCAAGCAACTGCCTTCCGTCAGACTCGTAGAATGGACAGGAAGCCATAGCCTTGTCTACTATTTCCTTTGTGGTGCCGTACCTTTCATCGTTAGCAGACTATTTCACAAAACAGCACTTCCCACCCAGAGCTATCTTTCTGTATTGATAGTCTTCTGCGTAGTATACATCGTTTCTACCTTATTGGCAAAGGTCATTTACATGCTTTGGCCTACTCTCGAAACAAAGGTTTCTGAGCTGTCACATAAGGCAGAAAACGCTGCATCAACGGAATAAGGAGGTAATACGACATCAGCACAGTAAGAAACAGCAGGAAAACAGCTATTTCGGGGCCTGTTGTTTCACTCAGACGCAGGCATAGGGGTGTCAATGCCCTGATGAGCAAACCATGTGTCAGCAGCAGCATGATGGAATAACGGCCAACATACGAAAAGAAAGGCAGACGGCCCATCAACCTCGCCAACAGTAATATGAATAACGTACCTGTAACACCCGCCGTGAAGTAAAGCGGATAATAGAACGTGAAGAACAGCGTCAAACCCAAAAAGAGTAACATTGAGAAAAGGACTGAAAGCCGCGACATCCCTTGTATGCGTTGTAATCCGTCATAGTGCTTCAATAAATACCCAAAACAGAAAAACGGCATGCTCTGCAGAGCCTTGAAAACATTGCCGTAGTCAGTAGGTTGGTTATCCATCAGTTGACTGCCCATGAAACCACACGCTACACATAACAATATCAGGATGCCTATCGACCATGGCCCGTCATATATGTTGGATGTCGTGTAGATTATCCAAAACAATACATTCATCAGAAACAGACACCAAAGAAACCAGATAGGGATATTCGGATACTGCCCAGGCCATAGAAAAGCCCATAGTGACGGCCATCCCACGACAGTATCGAAATGAATACCCAACACGTCATGCAACAGATTGGGCACACATACCGAGAAACAAAGATAGAAGCAGAAAAAGGGCACTAAAAGCCTATTCACCTTCTTGATGACAAATCGCGAAAAACTGCCATAGTCCTTGAAAAACAAGCCAGACAAGAAGAAATACAACGGCAGACGAAAAGAAGCCAAGAATGCATCACTCGCATAGTGAACATCCAAGACTCCCTTTGCATGGAAAAGCACAACCAAGACTATACAAAAGCCCTTTGCCAAATCAATGTATGCTATTCGGTTGGCTTCCTGAAACATATCTATTCGGTTGGCTTCCTAAAACATATTTTCTTAGCTCAGTTCCAGCATTCTGTTGATGGGCTTGACGGCTTCTTTGGCTATCTCAGCATCCACCTCTACCTGGGGCCATTCGTACTTCAGACAGTTGTAGACCTTCAGCAGCGTGTTCATCTTCATATACTGGCACTCGTTACAGCTGCATTCCAAGCCGCTCTCGCTGATTTCAGGAGGCACGGGGATAAATTCCTTGTCGGGACACGAACGCTGCATCTCATGCAAAATACCGGCCTCTGTGGCTACAATATATTGTTTTGCATCGTTCTGTCGTGCATACTTTAGCATATCTGCCGTGCTGCCCTTCACGTCAGCCAACGACAGCACAGGACCCTTACACTCCAAGTGAGCCATCACGACAGCCTCAGGATACTGCTTCTTCAGCTCTAGAATCTTACTGACAGAGAAACGCTCGTGCACATGACAGCCACCATTCCAAAGCAACATCTGACGGCCAGTCACCTCGTTGATGTAGTTACCCAAATTATAGTCAGGACCGAATATCAGCTTGGCATCCTTCGGCAACTGGTCGACCACCTTCTTGGCATTGCCGCTGGTGACGACGACATCTGTCAGTGCCTTCACCGCTGCCGTCGTGTTCACATACGAAACAACCTGATAGCCGGGATGCTCGTCCTTGAATTTCTTCAAATCCTCTGCCTTGCACGAGTCAGCTAACGAACACCCTGCATTGAGGTCAGGGGAAAGCACCACCTTGTCGGGCGACAACAGCTTGCACGTCTCAGCCATGAAATGTACACCACACATTACCATCATCTTCGCATCCGTCTCAGCGGCCTTGCGAGCCAAAGCCAACGAGTCGCCTACAAAGTCGGCAATATCCTGAATGTCGCCTACCGTATAGTAGTGTGCCAGAATAATGGCATCCTTTTCCTTACACAAACGGCGGATCTCAGCCTTTAAATCTACTCCTTCGCTAACAGGTTCATCTATGAAACCTTGTTCTTTCCACTCCTTTTTCAACATCGAATTATTATTTTTCTTTTCTTTTTCTTCTTTTTAAAAATGAAATGAATAGGATGATACGGCGTTGATAAGTGCAAAACTTCTGATATCTTTTGTTGGCTGGAAGTTTATCCACTTGTGAATTTACAATGCTAACACCCTATGTGGATTCTTTTCTTCTCATACTTAGTCAAATAAGTACTTTATCCACAATCACCATTTTCGGTGCAAAATTAATAAGTTTATATCTTTTTCCTGCATCTTTTCGTGGAAAAGTCACTTAAAAACTTGTGATTTATGCTTTTTATCCACGTAAATCATCCTTGGCCAAACATTAATTCCGTTTTATTTCGTAACTTTGCACACGTTATCCACATACTTATCCACAGCATTATGAGAAAGATTCGCACCATAGAAATGAAGCGCTTGACAGTCGAAGAATATCATCAAGCCGAGAAGTTGCCATTGATAGTAGTTTTGGACGATGTGCGCTCCATGTATAACATTGGTAGTGTGTTCCGAACGTGTGATGCTTTCCGGGTAGAAGCAGTATATCTGTGCGGTATTTGTCAGACACCGCCATCCACCGAAATCCACAAAACAGCATTGGGTGCAGAGCAGAGTGTCAGCTGGCGTTACTTCAAGACAGCATTAGATGCTGTTGATGAACTGAAAAAAGCGGGCTATACGGTGCTTTCTGTCGAACAGGTGGAACATAGTACCAAACTGCAGACGTTCGTGCCTCAGCGTGGCTTAAAATATGCCGTAGTGCTTGGTAACGAAGTAAAAGGCGTCCACCAGGAAGTAGTGGACGCCTCAGATGGCTGCTTGGAGATTCCCCAGCTGGGTACGAAACACTCCATGAATGTCTCTGTCACCGCTGGAATCATCATCTATAAGTTTGCCGAGAAACTGATACTTATTTAAAAGTATACTCCGTGTAGCTCTCGCTACGGCCGTTCATGCGCAGACGCTTCATGGCTGAACGCTTGCTGTCTATGACAAGCACGAACGACGTGAACATCTGGCGCTTCTTACCCGAAGGGGTGATGGTGACAGTCTCTTCGTCACCACTCTTCGTCACCTTGATGTCATCGCCCGAAGGAATGCGCTCGCCGTTCAATACCGCATGCAGCACCTTCTGGAACGTGGCAAACAGCTCGTTCTTCTTGCTGTCCGTCACATGCTTCTTGCCGTTCTGTGTCATTGTGAAACGCGTGCCGTCCATCTCCAGCATGTCACGACCGCCATCTGTCTTGATGCAGATGTAGTCGGGTTTGCGGACAGTCATGTCGCCTGTAGTCACAACATCCTCCTTCATAGCCTTCCGGTGGCTCACCTTGGTCACCGACTGCCCTTGCACGCTCAGCGCAAACAGGCAGCACAACAGTAATAATAATTGTTTCATGTGTACATACCTCCATTGATTGATACTACATTACCTGTGATATATCCGGCCTTTGGCGATACCAAAAACGCCACCAGGTCGGCTACCTCCTCGGGAGTGCCAAACCGCTTGGCGGGAATCATCTTCTTCAGTTCGGCCTCGTTGAGACCCTCCGTCATGTCGGTCTTGATGAATCCTGGTGCCACTGCATTGACCGTGATACCACGACCCGCTACCTCTTGAGCCAGTGCCTTTGTTGCAGCAATGATGCCGCCCTTGGCTGCCGAATAGTTCGTCTGACCTGGCAGGCCCTTCAGACCGCTGACACTCGCCATGTTGATAATACGGCCAAACCGGTGTAGCTGCATGGACGGCAACAGAGGCTGAGTGACATTGAAGAAGCCCGACAGTGTGATGTCCAGCACGCGGTGCCAGTCGTCCTCAGGCATCAGTGCCATCACGCTGTCACGACGGATGCCCGCATTGTTGACGATCACCTCCATATAGTCGTCAGGATGACGCTGTTGCCAGTCCTGCAGAGCCGCTCTGGTCTGTTCGGCATTGCTTACGTCGAAGGGCAGCAACTCACCATGATGATCCGTCATCTCCAGCGTTTTCTTTGCCTCAGCCTCATTGCTGGCATAGTTGATGACGACCTGATAGCCCTCTTGGGCCAGTTTCACGCAGATGGCACGTCCGATACCTCGGCTACCACCTGTTACTAATGCATACTTACTCATATTTTCAATTTTCAAACTCTAAGCTTTAAACTCTAAACTCTCCAGCGTCTTGAATGCCGTCATCGTCACACCCTCCAGCCCGTGCAGTACCAGACTCTGACCTGTCAGGAAAAGATTGAGTATGGGTGTCTTTGGCGACAGCATAGTCAGCATGGGCTGTCGGCAGTCCTTTCTGATGCCGAAAGCAGAGCCGCAGGGAGACAGCGTATAGTCGCGCCAAGTCAGCGGGGTGCTGGTGTAACGCTTTTCCACCATGTCTCCCAGACCCGGTATCACCTTTTCAGCCAGACGGATGCACTCATCGGCCATCCGTTCCTTTTGTAGTTCGTATATTTCGCCTCGACGTCCTACAACGGTCTCTTCCCAATATTTGCAGAGCGCCCATGGCATGGGTGTCAGCAGGTCTATCTGTTGTGCATAGTTGCCCTGCTCAGGCACACGGCAACTCACCATCACGCCGCCAACACCACCTATTTCCTCGTGGAATGTCCACACGTTTGCCTTTCTGAATACATACTTGTTGTGGTTGAAGTAAGGCAATGTGTTTGGTTTCAGCACCAATGACGCCGTGAACATGCCAAAGGTATTCTCCAGTCCGTTGACTCGGCGGCGGAAGAGGCTTTTCAGTTTATACGATTCCTTAACCCAGCCCAACGTCAGTTGAGGGTGCACGTCACTGATGAATATCTTGCCCTCGTAGCTCTTGCCGTTAGGACATTTGGCCGACACTATCCTGCCGCACTGCTCCACCAGTTCCTTCACCTCAGAACGGCAAATGACCTCACCACCATACGACTTGATGTCGTTTACCAATGACTCGACAATCATGTTGCCCCCACCCCTC
>Ga0247610_10006835_pt1 | contig 11792 bp, 9 predicted proteins | sample 174DNAGHGhighgp2_FD_193483 | JGI IMG/M metagenome (GOLD analysis project Ga0247610, IMG submission 193483) | Sheep rumen microbial communities from Palmerston North, Manawatu-Wanganui, New Zealand - 1742 DNA GHGhigh gp2 | ecosystem: Host-associated > Mammals > Digestive system > Stomach > Rumen ...
CCTTCGTAGTAATAAAAATATTGCATTGTCTCTATGCTGTCTACACCAGCCTGCTCGTCGTCAATGCCCGAAGAGCATGAGTCTGATACCAACGCCGATCCACACAGCAATATTACTGCAATCAATAATTTTGTAATTCTTATGCTTGAAATGTGTCTCATAATTATTAAACAATATCTCTAATCAGAATAGCCTGAAACTTTTTCTTATAACGAACTTATCAACAAAACATCCCGAATAGATGAGGGATAATTCATAATATTTGCACAAAATTAACGATATTTCTCTATTGTAAGAGTTGTCCCTATTGGCACAGTCATAGAATTTTTAATTTCTATATAGTCTGCTTGCAAAGTGATATTACCTTGGCCAATAATTACATCACCATCCGCTTTAGTGTTAGTAACATTCCTTCCCACATATATTTTTTCTCCAGAAAACAGCCTGTTTCCAGTAACAATATCGTTTTGTATATATACAGTGCTCGGTGTGGATAGCACTGAACTATATGCGTCAACAAGGCCGTATCCATATTCATCATTCCAAGTGCCATCAGCTTTTACTGAATTGAAAGAAACACCATATATTTTTTTTGCGTTGCCATTAATGATACTGTTAACTTGAGCAACAGTTAACTCAGAGTTGCGTTGCAATATTAAAGCTGCAACTCCTGCAACATGGGCGCATGCCATAGAGGTTCCGCTCATATAACCTATTTGGTTATATGGAAAAGTTGAAAGGATGCTATCCCCTGGCGCAACTATATCAAGTTTTGTTCCATAATTTGAAAAGTAAGCTCTTGCCCCTGTTTTGTCTATCGCGCCAACAGCAAGAATCGTGTCATTACAATTAGCAGGATAATTTACGCTGCTACAGGAATCATTTCCAGCGGAAAAGACAACAACACTGCCTTTTCCATGACGACCATATACAAAAGCATCATGTATTGCTTCATCAATTATAGGACTAACAATAGAGGATTCCCACGAATTTGAGATAATATCTGCACCATGTTGATAAGCCCATACAATGCCATTTGCAACCTTCGCAGTGTTAAAAGTGTTTTTTTTGAAAGTATAACTTATAGGAACTATAATAGCTTCTGGAGCTACCCCTGCAATGTGCACACCGTTATCCTTAACTGCTGCAGCTATTCCAGCACAATGTGTGCCATGGCCATGTGAGACAATACTTGGAGAAGAATTCGTTTCGGCGTCAAAGCTTAAGCTACTGATGTTTGAAGATAAATCAATATGATTCAGATCTACACCTGTGTCAAAAACAGCAATTTTTATTTTTTTCCCGGTAGAATAACTCCATGTAGAGCTAGCAGATATGTCTATTCCTGAATAATTAGTATTGTACAATCCCCATTGTTGGCTAAACATTGGGTCATTGGAGCATATTTCTATATCTGAGCACAAATCTGGTACTGAAGCAGCAAACTTCCCGCTTTCCCATAATTTGTTGGCACATTCTAACGAAGTTTTATCACTGTCTTTAGAAATAGATAAAATATACCATGAAGGCATTAGTGGTACTTGCATGACTATTTCTAGTCCATATAGGTCTGCATAAGATGATAATATGTTAATATCGTGTTCATTTTTCAATCGAACTATTAAATATGGAGACAAAAACACCTCCGCTTTTTCAGCAGTAAAATAACTTGAAGTTAGTATTACTTTCTTAGTATCTTCTTTCCAAGTATTTAAAGCGGATAGTTTTTCATATTCTGAGCGCAGAATGACAAAGATGTCATAATTATCATCTTTTATTTTATCCACAACCTTGATATTTGAAATAATTCTTTCAATTGTTTCCCTGCAATCTTTGGATACACTAACACAGATTTTGCCTTCATTTATGTATAAAGGTATACGTTTCCCCTTATAATAGTAAAAACTTGTCTGCGATATATCATTATTATAGTTAGTCGACAATGCCGAATTAATGCTTTCGCCTAAAGAAAACGGAACGAAAAGCGTCAAGAATATCAGAATTAAAACATTTTTTTTCATGTGTTTGCTCGTTTTACTTAGACAATATCATTCTCTTTGTGTCAATCTCCTGTCCGCCTACTACGAGTGAGTATAGATAGATGCCTGCCTGTAACTCATATCCGTTTATCTTAACATTCTGCTGATTTGCTTCTACGGGAATCTGTTTCTTCATCTTTCCCTGCATGTCGAAGACATAGATAAATGCGTCATCGGAACCATAAGGGATATTGAAACTTATATCCGTTTGTGCGGAAAATGGGTTTGGCTTGTTCTGGTATAGAACCGCCTGTGTGATTGCCGTTGACGACGCATCGGTAGTAAGTGGAGCTTTCTGTAAAGAAGGCATTCCTTTCTCTAACTCAGTAATTTTAATGTTGAGCTCATTGATTGATTGCACAAGCAGCGGTATCATCTCTGTATAGTTGATGCCCTTGCTCCCGTCTTCGTTCTCATATACTAGGTCTGGAAAAACCTCTTCAAGTTTGTCTGCAGAAAGTGCAAAATGATTTTTATCCAAATATTGCCTTTCTATTGAGTTCTCTTTTTGTATGTCAAGCACAAAATCTTTCAAGCTGTCTGGCAAGTTGCCGAGTTGCTGCTGAGTGCCTTCAATTTTGAATTGTGAAGCTTGTATACCAGAAAACAAGTCAGTCACTCTACTGCTTGCATAATCATGCAAAAGGTTTGTATTGGGAGTGGATTTTCCTAATAATACGCCTTGTATGTTACCAGTGACAATCAAGTCACCGATAACCTTTGTGGTCCCATTAAAATATCCTGCATATTTACAATTGTCAAAAAACAGGCTTGTGCCACTATCAGTTGTTGAAGTAGTGCCGTATATGCCACTTCCCTTTGTGCAATTACCCAGAGCTCCGTAAACACCAATATTAGTTAGAAGAGCATTACCTGCAGTACCTTGTATTCCATACGAGCTCGTAAGGCTCCCTTCTGCACTGTGGGCATCTCCAATCAAACCATACCTTATCCCGCTATCTATTAACGATACAAAACGACCGGCAGAGCCCTCCAAAGCACTGCCTTGAGCCTCGCAATATATTCCGCCATGAACGCCTGAACACGAAAAAGCATATTTGAAATCTCCCGAACTGTTAATTGAAAGAGGTGAATAAAAACTGGAAGAACTACTGCCAATACCCACATTGCCATTACTGTCAACTTTCAGCTGAGCATTTAAAGAGACAAGGTTTGCTTCAAATACAAGTACTAAGATTAATAATTTTTTCATACATTTATTGTTTATTAGTTTATATAATGTTTCAATATGTTTATGTTGTGTTTGGTAACAGCCTGCGGCGGCAAAATTCCCTGCCGCCGCAGGCCCGGGAGAGAAGTTTAGAACCCGACGAAGCCGAAGAAATAGCAGTCGTCGAAGAGGATTTGCAGCTCGTACTCACCGCTGAGCGTGGAGGGGAGCACCAGGGTGTCACCATTGATGACAGTGGTGTAGGCCACATTGTCGCTCGCGTCAACCAGACGGAGGGTGCAACCCAGACAGGAGTGGTCAAAGGACAGGGTGTAGTCCTCGATACTCACCTCTGGAACCAGTATGGGGCTTTTTTGTGGACGGCCTTGACCCTCTGCAGGGTCATTATATTCAACCTGCAAGGGAAGTGGTTCGGAAGCTGCATTCAGTTTGATACTTGACAATGGCAAGAATACCATAATCATAAATAAAGAAAACTTTGTCTTCTTGTTCATAGGGCTTTACTTTTTGATGTGTTAAAAACATTGCAAAATTAAAAATAATGGCTGCAACTTGCAAATTCTCATTCAACAAAAAACACACCAGAACACACTAGCAACAAACTTTTTTCGGTGCAACTTGTTCTTTCTCAGAACGTTATTGCTTACAAGAAGAAAAACACACCGAAACACACGAGAAAAGAAAGGACGTGACAAAATATCATTTGCCAAGCAAAAAAATACCATAGCGACTTTTAATGTTGTCGAATAATGGTCTTGCAGACTTCACTCCGAAAAGACTAAGATTTAGGCTGGACTTGATGTTTGTAACCCTCTGCCCTGAAACGTTGAGCAAACGGGCAATGTCGTCAGTCCTGATATTCAGCAATACAAGAACTGCCGCATGTGTTTCTTGAGTTGTCAAGTCTGGAGATTCTCGCAAGTCATTCAGAAAATCTGGATAATAGCGGCCTACCGTGAAAATGTACTCTTCCCATTCTCTTTTCCTTATGTGTAGCCTTGGACTGTTAGATATTTCTATTATCCGCTTTACTGTCTGCTCTTCTTCAAACCGCATGGATTTTTCCATTAGTGCGGCAATTTTCTTGTGGCTACTCAATTCTTCTATCTTCTGTTTCAAAGATTCGTTTTCGTTTCTGAACAATGCCATGCTGTCTTCGTATCTCTTGTTCAGATTATCAATGGTAGACCGGGCTCCATCAAGTCTTTGCTGAACAGAATTGATAGCTTCTTTATGCGATTCCTCCAACAGTTGCAAGGCCCTGCGGTTTTTTTCATATCTTTCGGATATGTCTATGAACTCGGTCTGCAGCCTTTCCATCTCCTGCTGTTTCTTTCTTTGCAACACTTCCTGTCTTTCATGTTCCAGCCTTTGTTTGTCCCTGTAGTTCTTCAGCCAAAGGCAAAGAATGGCGGACAGAACAAGCATGAGGGAAACGACAACCACTAGCGTCATCATGGTTGTATGTGCTCTTCTTTCACTGTGCAGCGCCATTTTCTGATACCGGTCGTAGTTGTAGCTTGCAGACATCTTCGCAGCTGTTTCCCTGTCTTTTATGGATATGGAAGAGTCGTTAACTGCACAGTAGAGCTCGGCATACTTAGCAATGGAGTCGGCATCGTGCTGTTTTTTGAAAACACTTAACAAACCGCTGTATAGAGGGTCATATTCAACGAAAGACATTCCTGGCCTGTACACCTTCCTGTAGTATATTTCTGCCGAGTCAAGCATATTGATGCCCTCGTAATACTTTCCTTTGTAGTAATAGTATTTGCGCATGGAAGACTGTAATTCCTGTCCAGAGGAAAACGATTCTGACAATGAGTCGTATCTGTCGATTAACTGTTTTGTCTCACTAAGCTTATCGGGGGCGTCCTTGTATAAGTGCAGTAACATAATAGATGTCTGTAGTTCATCTTGTGTATACCCATGCTCTCGGAACTGCTGCATTGCCTCGTTAATAACAAATGCCGCACTGTCCATTTTATTTTGGAGGATATAGGCACTTGCAATCATTTTATATTCGTATATGGCATAAAGTGTATCTTTTGCCAGATAATCGTATTCGCTTGCTTTTTTGTGGGCCTCAATCTCATAGGACAGAAGGAGCAACTGGTGGTATAGTGATGCCATTTGGGCATAGACACTTCCTAAAACCCTAAAGTCGCAGTCCTGCGCCGTGGTGTCGGCGCGGTCTATGGCGGCGTGGTAGGCGGCGATGGCGGCGGGCGCCTCGCCACGGTCGGCATGGGTGCGTCCGAGGAGGTAGTGGGCGAGCACCTGCTCGTTGGGCTTGCCGTGGGCGTCGAACCAGTCGGCGAGGGCCTGCGCCAGCGAGTCGTTGGTGAGTACGGAGTCCTGCTGGTTGTGCAGACTCAGCGTCTCCAGCTGCTCCTGCATCTCCTTGTGTCGCCCAGAATGGCAGGACACAATAAAGGAAAAGAGCAGAACTAGAAGCGGCAATATGACAGAGGAAGTCTTCAATCTTATTAAAACTTAATTTTTGAATTCACGTTGACTCTTTTCTATGATAGTCATCATTTGCGTTAATTCTGGTGCAAAGTTACGCATAATTTTGTATGCACACAACATTTCCCTAATTTTTTTGGTGGTCTTGCTACAATTTGCTATCTTTGCAGCGCCCTACTGTAAATTTGTACCGTCAAACGATAAAGGGAAGTGGTCAGCGTCCGCGCTCCTAAGCGTATGAGCTGAACAGTTTGCAACATGAAAAAGAAAAGAACGAAATGGACAGGACCACTGACAGTGGTCGCTGTGTTGTTGGCCATCTGGGTGAACAGCAGGTGGGACACTTGGTTTCACAACCCTGAAGAGCTGCCCTACGTGCCAGCCAGTGTGCCGCACCGGGTCTTGCTCACCTTTGGCGACGAAAAGGAGTCGTCGCGCAACGTCAGTTGGCAGTGCGACACGGTGGTGCGTCCTTCGCACTTGGAGCTGATGAGCCTTGCTGACAGCAGCGTGACCGTGCACGAGGCCACTGGCGAGGTGTTCTGCTCGCGTGCAGGCAAGGCCGCATACTACGTGGCACGACTGCGCGACCTGGCCCCCGGTGAACACTACGCCTACCGTGTAGTGACCGGCGGAAAGGCATCGCAATGGTACGACTTCCGCACCTCTCCGCTCGGCCGAAGGACGCTTGCAAGGCAAGAACTCCCGTCTCCCAGCTCCCGTCTCTCGTTCCTCTACGTGGGCGACGTGCAGGACACCGTGGGAGGACAGGCGAACCGCTACCTGAAAGATGCCCTGCAGCGCCATCCGCAGACAGAGTTCGTGGTGTGTGGCGGCGACTGGGTGGAGCGCCCCACGAACCAGGACTGGGAGGTGGCCTACGAAGGGGTGGACAGCGTGGCGCAGCATCTGCCACTGCTCTGCGTCACGGGCAACCACGACTACCTGAAAGGTGTGATAATGAAGCTGGAACGCCGTTTCCCACTCATACTGTCCTATTTCCTCGACTCAAAGATTGAGGACAACCAGGTCTACACCCTGCGCTATGGCGACGCCCAGTTCTTCCTGCTCGACAGCAACCGCGAGCTGCCCTACCTCTTCACCCAGAAGCAGTGGCTGAAGGAACAGCTGCAGAAGAGCGGGGCGCGGTGGAAGATAGTGGTGCTGCACCACCCGCTCTACTCCATAAAGGGCAACAACAACCTGCTGCAACGGTGGGTGTTCAGCAGTCTCATAGAGGAATATGGCGTGGACCTTGTGCTGCAGGGCCACGAACATGCCTACGCCCGGATGACACGCCACGCTGACGACGGCACCCCGCAGACACCCGTCTACACCGTGAGCCACTGCTCGCCGAAGAACTACCGCATACAGTTTGACGACCGCTTCGACAAGTTTGGCATCTCCAGCCGCTACTACCAGACCGTAGACATAGCCGGCGACACACTGCGACTGGCCGCATACGAGGTGTATGGCCACACACTCTACGACTCGCTGCTCATAGTAAAAGACAGGCGGGGGCAGGCGGCGCGCATAGTCGACTTGGGGCGCGGCATACCTGAATATATGGAGTTCACACCCGACCCTGACAGCAAGAAAGACCTGGACTATGCCAAACGCATAGACGAGTACGTGCAGCGGCACCCGGAGCGAACGACACGCAAACAGACAAACAAGGAATGAGATGAAGGCCCCACGACAGGAGCGCTAATACTTGAAACTGCTGCCGCCTACGAACTCACGCATGATGCTCGTGGGCGGTATCTCTTTGTCGCTCACAGGTATGAAGTAGTGTATGAACTTAAGCAGCCTGTGGGCATCGGTGTACTCAGGACAGTTCTTCGGCACACTGGAGAGTATTATCTCTGCATGTGGGCGCAGGACTGCAAACTCAATGTTCAGGGCCGAGTTGAACATCACGTCGGCAGTCTCCTGGAACGGGAATATCCACTGGTCCTCGGCCTCGCACACGTTCTTCCACTGTGCTATGGTCTGCTGTGCGGTGTAGGCACCCTTGTTGTAGTCGCGTATGATGCGGCGCAGCAAGCGGTTGTCGCGTGTGGGAATCCAGTTATGGTCGTCGAGCGATATGCTTGTCAGTGCAGATATGTAGATCTTGAACTTCGCCCAGTCGGGTATTGCCCTCGTGAGCAGTGGGTTCAGTGCGTGTATGCCCTCGATGATAAGCACCGTGTCGCCCGAGAGCTTCAGCTTCTTGCCGTTCCACTCGCGCTTTCCCGTCACGAAGTTGTACTCCGGCACCTCCACGCGCTCGCCGTTCATCAGGCGTTTCAGGTGGTCCTCGAGCAGCTTGTATTCCACCGTCTCCACGTTGTCAAAGTCGTAGTCGCCGTTGGGCAGCAGCGGGGTGTCTGTGCGGTTCACGAAATAGTCGTCGGTAGAGAAGGAGTATGGTCTCAGCCCGCAAGCAAGCAGCTGTATGCTCAGACGCTTGCAGAACGTGGTCTTTCCGCTCGACGAAGGACCGGTGATGAGCACCAGGCGCACAGGGTTCTGCTCGCGGTGGAAGCGGTGCTCTATCTCCTCTGCTATCTGTACTATCTTCTTCTCCTGCAGTGCTTCCGAGACCTGTATGAGCTCCGAGGCATGGCCCTTGAGCACCGCCTTGTTCACATCGCCGGCGTTCGACAGCCTCATGATGATGTCCCACTTGCCCTTCTCGGCAAACATCTCGTAGGTTTTCGGCATGTCGGCTTTCTCTGCCACGCGGGAGGGGTCGTTCCAGTCGGGCACACGCAGCAGCAGGCCGTCATGGTAGCGCTCCAGCCCCCACACCTGCAGGTAGCCTGCCGACGGCACCAGCGGACCATAGTAATAGTCGGCGGTGTCGCCCAGCATGTAGTAGTCGCTGTATATCTGTCCGCTCGTCTCAAGGAGCTTCACCTTGTCGCTGAACCCGCGCTCGGCAAAGACGCGCACTGCCTCTTCGGTAGTGGCCTCGTTGCGCCGGAACGGCATGTCGAGGTCAATGATCTCCTGCATGCGCTGGCGTATGGCCTCCACATCGTCGTCGGTAAAGGTCTCGCCCCCGCGCTTCTTGAAGTTGCAGTAGTAACCACGGCTCAGAGGGTGCTCTATGAAGAGCTTCGAGCCGGTGAAGAGGTCCTGCGTGGCCTTGTAGAGCACGAAGCAGAGCGAGCGCACATAGACGTCGTGGCCCGTTCCTTCACGCGCATCGAGAAACTCCACGTCGCGGTTTTGGAAGAGACGGAACTTAAGCCCCTGCGCTGTGTTGTTCACTTTTGCCGCCACCACCGGGAATGGCAGTTTTATGTCGTCGGCAAACTCCTGGTAGACGTCGAGCAGCGATGCGCCCTCTGGAAAACTCTTGGTGATGTTGAGGTTCTTACAGCGTATTTGTAGCATGATGATAAAAGAGGATAGGTTAGCGTCTGCAAAGATAATGTATAAAATGCAGACAACCAAACTTTTTCGCGTTTTTCCTTGGCAGTTAGGGAAAAAATGCTTTCCTTTGCACACTCTGTACGGAATAGCTTTGTGACTGTATTTTAGTTTTGAATTATGAAGACAGCTGTAGTAGGCGGTGGGGCCGCTGTTTGGTACGGAGAAAGGGGGTGTGCCGCAGAGATTGTGGTGCTATCTGCTTGAAAAGGCGCTTGGCAGCCGTGCCCACGCACCATGGGACAGCCTGAACCGCAAGGAGCTGAACCGCCTGGTGAACCAACTGGTGAACGACCAGTACACCATTGCCGGAAGGGCGCCGTTCAAGGATGAGTTTGTGACTTGCGGAGGCGTTGACCTTGCCTCCGTCAAACCTGCCACGCTGGAGTGCCGGCAGAGGCCACGACTGTTCTTTGCCGGCGAAGTGCTCGACATAGACGGTGTCACCGGAGGCTTCAACTTCCAGGCAGCATGGACCACCGCCTATACAGTGGCAAAGGCCATAGCGTCGATGGCAGACTAATAGTTGGTCTTGTAGATAACCTTGCCTGCGCCGCTGGTTATCTTCATGGCCTCAGGGTGCTCCTTGATGAACGAGTCAATGTGGCGCACACGCTTCTCGGCAAGTATCTCGTCCATGGCTATGAGTATGCCTGTCTCCTCGACGTCGCCGAAACCATAGTTGATGGCGGTGCCAAAGAGCTTCATCGTGGGCGACAGACTCATGTAAGCGTTGACAAGTGGCGGTATGTTGTAGCCCAGACGGCGTATCTCGCGGTTCAGTATGCGGTAGTCGTCCTTGAAGTCGTCCTTGCAGAACATCTTTGCCAGCTCATTCTCGTCGGACTCTATTTTCAGCGGTTTCATCGGTATGACGAGCTGCTCTTTGTCGCCGAAATGCTTCTTCAGGAAATAGAGTATCATGTCCCGGCCCTCGCGTATATAGCTGGGGTACATGGTCATCTTGCCGAAGAAATATTTCACGTTGGGCATGATGACAGTGAGCGCCCCCAGCCCGTCCCAAAGGTTGTCGAGGGCGAAGAGGCTCTTGGCGCCCATCTTCGAGCTCTGGTAAGGCAGCGAGACAAACGAGCGCCCCAGCTCTATGGTGTATGGCATGTAGTCAGTAAGGAACTTTTCCGAGAAGTGAAACATGTGGCTGGTGGCAAGGCGAGGCTGGCCGTTGCTGTCCATCTCCCATTTCGTGCCCTCCAGGTATCGGTATCCGCCAATAATCTCTTCCGCCTCGGGGTTCCAGACGATGAGCTGTTTGTAGCAGTTGTCGCAGATGTCGAACTCGTCGATGTCGCAGTCCTTGCCTGTTCCGCCTCCCGCCTCACGGAAGGCTATCTCGCGCAGACGGCCTATCTCGCGCATCACATTGGGGGCGTTGTGGGCGGTGACGATGAAGATTTTGTTATTGCTCTTGTTGGTCATGCGCAGCTGGCGTTCAGGCGTCAGCTCGGCCTTGAGCAGTTCTTTGTCTACTGGGGGAATGATAGGGAGTTCCATTATGCTTCAAATGAGAAAAGAGATAATTGGTTCTTTACATTTATCATTTTAGTTGATAGACCATGTCTTTAACATATTCGGCCCACTGTGCGGGTGTCTTCGTCTTGTCGAAGGTCTGCCAGGGTATGGGTTTGCCCACGTGGATGGTGAATGTCTGTCCACAGTTCTTGTACATCTCGTCGGCAAGGAAGAGCATGGCTATGTTAACCTTCTTGACATACTTGTCGCAGATGTTGGACAGACGGTAGAAGAAGTTGCTGTTTCGACCGTCGAAGAACAGTGGCACCACGTCTCTTTGCGTCTCAACGCTCTTCGTGACGAATGTCTTCTTCCATGGCAGGTCGCAGATCACTCCGTTGCGACGGCGCGAGCACAGCCCGGCGGGAAACATCAGTATGTGGGTGTCGCCCTTGAAGCCTGCTTCCACCATTGCGGGGAACTGGCGGCTCTGCTTTCCAGTCTTGTTTATGGGTATGCACAGCGGTGCCAATCCGGGCAGGTTCATCAGCAGGTCGTTGACCAGATAGCGGAAATTGTCATCGCATCGAGGTCCCAGGAATGCACCTATGGAGACACCGTCGATGCCGCCTAACGGGTGGTTGGAGACAAAGGTGTAGCGTTTGTCGGTGCGAAGGTCGGGCAGATTTTCCAAGCCCTCGACGTTGATTTTCACTTTCAGGAACTCTACGCAGGCCTGCAGCCATGGCGACCCTTTCAGGTCGCGCGCATCCCAAAGGAACTGGTTGTCCTGGTCTTCGTGAACAATGTGCCTGAGCCAGCTCACCACGGGCGATGGCACCCACTTGGCTTTGCTGCCCAACTTGTCGTTCAGCACTTTCTTTATGTCGATGGTCTTTTCCATATTTTTACAGTGTGGTGTGCGAAGCCGTATGCGCATCGGCATGCGGCTCCGACGGGGGTTATTGTCGCAGGGCAGCGTCGAGCCGGTCAATGAAGTCGTCGGCGAGCTCGCGAGTGAAGGTCAGTGGCGGCAGCAGGCGAAGCACGTTCTCGCCCGACGCTCCGGTGAACACATGCTGCTGGTAGAGCAGACGCTCGCGCACAGGCTTCTGTGGCGTGTACAGCTCGATGCCTATCATCAGGCCGCGGCCGCGCACCTCTTTTATCTTGTCATTGTTCAAGTTCTTTATCTTCTC
>Ga0247610_10006839_pt1 | contig 11788 bp, 9 predicted proteins | sample 174DNAGHGhighgp2_FD_193483 | JGI IMG/M metagenome (GOLD analysis project Ga0247610, IMG submission 193483) | Sheep rumen microbial communities from Palmerston North, Manawatu-Wanganui, New Zealand - 1742 DNA GHGhigh gp2 | ecosystem: Host-associated > Mammals > Digestive system > Stomach > Rumen ...
GAGAGCAGGCTGGTATTCATCTGTAGTCGTAGGTATTATCTTGCAGACTACCGTGTATTCATTGCCAAAATCAGGGTTAAGCTCGATATACTTGGCGACCATATCCGGGACTTCGTTCGTGAAAGACCAGAGATTGATAGTCTCAGGACCGTAACCGTAAGTCTGTGTCTGGTAATCTGTATACAAGGAGTCAAAATAGTCGGTGTCATCGATGTCATCATACTCGTATCCGTAGACATCGACAGAGTCTGATATGATCTCCGCGCCGTTAAACTTAACGACAACGGTGTATTCTCCGTACTCAAGGTCATACCAGTCTTCCGTGTAATATAAGCCCAAAGTGGTGTTGAACACATCAGGTTTTTCATCGGAAGCAATTAGGGATCCGTCGCGATACACATCGCACGTAAACATATCCTTGTATTCTTCGACGCTTTCCGTGAAATAGACGTAATAGTCTACGTAGTAGGAACCGGAGTAGATATAACTCGTAGAGACCAGAGAAGCCATATCAGGCCATATTCCGATGTCATATGTATAGAATTCGAAGAGGTCTTCAAAATCCTTATCATCGATGTTATCCACGAGCCACTTGTCACCCTTGTTCTTGAACTCAAGGCCGACAGTGACGTCCATTGTGTCTTCGCAGTCCTTGAGAGCGTCGATGACATCATCGATATCCTCGCAATCGCCATCCTTAATGGCCTTCTCATAATCGACCATCGTGAAGACGACATCTACCGATCCTCTTTCCTTGTCGGACTTTACGGTATCGGACTTGACCTCGTATGTCATGGTGTCAGCTACCGCATCGATAAACTCCTTCTGGTTGGAAGAATAGTTATTCTTGTTAAGCAAAGCTCCAAGTTCAGCCGCTGCGTCGCTGCTTTTCTTCTCGGTCGTAAGCTTAATGATCTTCTTGGCATTTCCCTTGACGATCGTGGCAGCAAAGTTATCTGCTGCATCCACGATCTCTTTGGAAGCCCCGAAAAGAGCACAGGAAGCAAACGACAATGCCGTTGCTGCGGCGAGAACGCCGGCAACGAGCCTTCTCAATCCCTTACTTGATCCATTCATATTATCTCTCCTTAAAGGGGTGCTAACGTCTATTTTACTACCCAAAACGCGTCAAAAGAATTAAAATGTTAGATACCACATTAAGAACACAAGAACTAATGGGAGATGGACTATGAGACTTCAGAGAATAATCAACAGCCTGCTTGAGACTGACATGTACAAGTTCAGCATGGGACAGGCGATATTTCACCAGTTTACCGACTACAGGACAACCTGGACATTCAGGTGCAGGAACAAGGACGTTAAGTTCACGCCCGAGATGGTCGAAGAGATCAAGGAACAGATCAAGGCTTACTGCGATCTGAGATTCACAGACGAGGAACTCGATTACCTTCAGTCCATTACATGGATCAAGAGTTCGTATGTCATGTTCCTCAGGCTCTGGAAGCCGCTCTATGATGATTTTACGATCACAACAGATGCTGAGTGCGGACTTTCCATCGAGACGACAGGCACATGGCTGAACACATCCATGTATGAGATCCCGACTCTTGCCATCGTTAACGAAGTATACTTCCGCATGCAGTACGATTACGATGTTCTCATGGATTCGTTCCGCAAGAGACTCGATGATAAGATCAGCAGACTTCAGAGCGGCGAATGGAACATCGGAGTGTTCAGTGAATTCGGAATGAGAAGAAGACTCTCCGGCGAGGCGCAGGATCTTGCGGTAAGAGAGCTTTGCACCAAGGACCTGGGCGCATCACACTGCGTCGGCACTTCCAATGTCTATCTTGCGATGAAGCACAATGTCACACCGGTAGGCACGATGGCTCACGAGTGGATCATGTGCGTTGGTCAGGGCAACCACAAGCACAACCCCGCTTACTCCAACTGGTATGCGCTCGATTGCTGGGTAAAGGAATACGGTATCCTTAACGGCACGGCGCTCACTGATGCCATTACGACAGACTGCTTCTTAAGAGACTTCAAGCTCACATATGCAACTCTCTACAGCGGCGTAAGACATGACAGCGGAGATCCGTATGTATGGGGCGATAAGATGATCGCACACTATAAGTCACTGGGCATCGATCCCAAGACGAAAACTCTCCTGTTCTCCGACAGCCTGAATTTCGAGAAGGCATCGGCTATATATGAATACTTCAAGGATAAGGCGAAGGTTGCATTCGGTATCGGAACATACATTGCCAACGATACGGATGCAGAGCCTCTGAACATCGTCATGAAGACCACGTTCTGCAACGGAATGGATGTCGCCAAGGTATCTGATTCCGAAGGCAAGGGCATGTGCAAGAATCCCGAGTACGTCGAGTATCTTGAAAGATGCATTAAGTGGAGAATGGAACACTGAGATGAAACGATAAAGGCTCCCGGAGCCTTTTTTCATGTCTGTCTTAAGGTATTACCAATCCGAATCCCAGTCAGAATCGTACGAATCGTAACTGTCGTAATCGTAATCCCAGTCGTCATCGTCCCAGTTGCTGTCATTCCAGCTGTCGTCGTTGTCGTAGCTGTCATTGGAATACGCTTCGGTCGGGTACTCTTCGACTTCGCCTGCGTAGTCGCTGTCGAGGCTCGAGTAATCCTTGGCCTCGAAGTAGTCGTTATAGTTCTCTTCGAGCCTGTCTGGAGCACCGTAATCCCTTACCCATTCGCCGTCATCGTCCGGTGTGTACCAGGCGCCGCCGGTGTAGTAGTAAGGTGTTCCCTTGTACTCGTAGTAACCCTTCTTGGGAGTCTTCGAATCTTCGATGATCGTGCCGAGGAGGGAAATGCCGATGACGAGGAAGATAAAGATGACGATCAAAAACGCTAAGATCGTGGAACAGCCGGGCTTCTTGTTCCTTCTCTGCTGCGGCCTCGGTCTGTTGTAAGGATTAGATGCTTTTGCTTTGTTTAGATCGGCTTCCTTGCGGTCCAGAACCTCCGCCTTCATCTTCTGGTAGAGTTCGTTGACGGCATAAGCCTCGTCTGCGCCCTGGTAACGGATCGCACGGGTGCCGTCACCCTTGTTCTTGTAGACGACGCAGTTGCCGTTGGATTCCTTGTAGATACCGAATGCGCGGGGCTCTTTGTAATCGATGCCGATGAAGAAACGCATCTTCTCGAGCGGGATGTTGTTAGCCGCCGCGAAAGCCTGTAACTCTTCGATCGTCTTCGGGACCTGGTTGCCGGATCTCAGCATGTGCTGATTGACCGCGCCGCAGTTCGGGCACTTCTCTAATGTCTCATCGATAGCGCTGCCGCAATAATCGCAGAAAGTCTTCATAACACTATCCCCCTGTCACCCTCATATAAAAACAATAAGTTTCGGGAAGATTATACCATACGGCATATCCGCAAGGCACTGTCAGCGGAAGAGCGTCTCTTCTCTCTTGTAATAGACTGCAGATGCCACGGAAGCGATAAAACCGCCGACGGATACATCCGACAGGAAGTGCGCGCCTAGCACCATCCTCGATGCGAGTACGGCGAAACCGAACACGAGACCTACAAAGAAGAGCAGCGTCATCCTCTTCTTCAGCGCGGGGATGACGGCGGCAAGTCCCGGAAGGACCGCGATGCTCATGATGCCGTTGGCCGTGTGTCCGCTGGGGAATGACTTGAAATCATCGCCGTTGAGATTGAACATGTTTATAAGATCATTCTTGTTCTGTATCGGGTCAAACCATGCGTGGAAGCCGATGCCTTCGATGTTCTGGCTTACGAGCCTGAATCTCGGGCGCGGCATGCCCGTCTTAATGAGTTCATATGCAAGGAACATAATGACCATGCAGTTAAGGATGAGCACGATGCGTCTGCCGAGTCTCGGGTCAGTGCTCTTCTTTCCGAAAACAAAACCGACGACGGCAACAGGCAGGAATACCACAAAGAATGTTATGGCCATCTGCGGGACGTCCCTGTGTACCTCAGGGAAAATGCCGCCCAGGTTGTTGATGTCCAGCAGGGAGCCGCCGGATCCGATCATGACGCAAATGCCGAGGATGGCAACGATGGTGCTGTAGAGGATGCGTTTCGGGCGGGGCTCGACCTTCAGGGCCTGGCTTAATGCCGCACCGAAATAGAACGAGAACGCGCCGCAGAACACGTATATGCCCAGCGTGGATACCACAAGGGCTGCGACGTTGCCTCTGGAGAACACTGCCTCTGCGACCTGATGATCGAAGAAAGTGCCGACGGCAAATGCAGCCAGAAAGACAACCGCCAGGCAAACGGATATCCTTATCGCAAACTTATTAAATGAAACGTGGTTTTCGTCTGACATTCTATAACCCCCGTAAGAGTATACACTTCAAATTCAAAAGTGGCTCGTTTTTGTAATGCGTTTGTAACCGCTGCCACAGTTTTGCCAGTCTTTTGCCCATTGATTGTCGGGTTTTGAGGCAAATAAGCCGTTATTCTCTACCTCGGTTTACCAAAGGAGTGAATTCGAGTGATCGCTCATGCTCGCTAAGGTCCTCCGCGCTTTGCTTGTGCGGAAGCCGCTCGCACAAACTATCACTCTCTCGTATAAAAAGGAGTTGGAAGGAAAATGTATGATTCAGCGAACTACAGCTACAGCAATGAAGACAGGAAACCGGTATTTACCTCAGCGATAATCGCGCTTGCAAGCGTATGCCTGCTTATAGCGTTCGGATTAGCCGCAAATATGTTTTTGGGATATATGGGTAATAAGGCGACCAAGACTGTTGGTACGGAAGAATACAAAGCATTTATGCTTGAAGACACCATAAAACCCGCAGAGTAACATTGTTAAATCATTGATAAACAAAAACCCTTTGTGCTATTGTTAGCAATAGTTAAAACAATAAGTACGAGGGGCCCCGGTGAAAAAGAAGGCAAACAGGAACAGACTGTTCTTAGGAATACTGACGACATTGACCGTTGTCCTGCTTGCACTGACCGTTGTGGGAATCGTTGTTTTCAGCCTTCAGGTCGGCGCATACGAAGCCTCGGGCATCGACGACTATACGACCTACACGAGACTCTACGCTTTTATCGCCAACAATTCGGACAGTTCCGTATCGGATAATCTCTATCAGGAACTGCGCGAGTACGGACTCCAGAACGACTGTTATGTCGAGCGTATCGGAGACGGCCTGGTGGCAAACTACTCCAAGTCCGAACTTATCGATATCGCTATCAAATCCAAAGTATCCGGGATAATCCTCGAAGGAGACGATACTGAAGAGACTGCCGCCCTGATAGCAAAGGCAAATGCCGCGGGAATCCCCGTCATTACCGTAATGACAGACGCTCCGGGTACAGGCAGGTTAAGTTTTATCGGAATGAATAATTACAGCGCGGGTCTCGAGTACGGACAGCTCATGCTCGATGCCGCAAGCGGGAAAGATAAAGATGACATCACAGCGCTCGTTCTCATGAGTTCAAGCGGAAGCAACGAGAGCGTTCTCTTCTCTGCAATACAGGAGAAACTCAAGAACAGCAGCATAACCATCGATTCCGTCGTGGTCGAATCGGATTCCGCATTCAGCGCGGAAGAGAAGATCATCGATATCCTTGATGAATATAAGACGCTTCGGGATATCATCGTATGCTTAAGTGATATCAACACGAGATGCGCATACCAGTGTATCGTTGACATGAACGGCGTCGGCGTCACGACCATCATCGGATACTACGATTCGGATACGGTCCTTGAAGGTATCGACAGAGGCGCCATAGAAGCGACATTCAGCGTCGATACCAAGCAGGTTGCCCAATACTGCGTCAATGCCCTGAACGAGTATTTCGAGTACGGTAATGTCTCGGAGTATTTCGGCACGGATTATGTCCTCATCAACAAGGGCAATGTCTCCGGCTACATTGCAGCGGAGCTCGATATGGAGGCTGTCGATGAAGAGAATTAGAGAACGCCTCCACCATCTCAAGATAAGATACAAGCTTGTCATGATCTTCCTCGTGACATCGATCATCGCGTTCGGAGTAAACCTGTTCGTCTACCTTAACCTCAACAGGATGCTTTCCAGGATCGACATGGTCTATTCCACGAACATCAGCCTGAACGATCTGTCGGACGACCTGTCGCAGGTACAGGCCGGCCTTACGGGTTTCCTTGAGACAAAGAGTACCGACGACCTCGAACTCTACTACAAGTATTCGCAGGAGATCTCCTTTGAGATCCAGGAGCTCAACAACATGCCCACGGACAACGTGTACAAGCTCCGCGAAAGAGACATCAGGAAGATGGCAGAGAGCTATCTGCTCACGGCAGACAACGCGGTAAAGGCAAAGCGCGGAAGAAACATCGAGAAATACACCGAATACTACAAAGAGTGCGAGCAGATGTACGATGCGCTCAACACCTACATCTACAGCCTTAACAACGAGACGTTCCGCATCAACTCCGAGAGTTTCAATACATTGATAGCATCGCTCAGGTATTCTGAAGTCCTCTGTCTGTCGATCTTCGTCATCGTGTCTCTCATGAACGTCCTTCTCATCGTCCTTCTTACGGGCACGATCACCAGGCCTCTTACGAGCCTGTCTGAGAAGGCCAACGAGATATCCAAGGGCAACCCCGAGAATGTCGAACCTCTCGCGATACACACGGACGACGAGGTCGGCAACGTTACCCGCGCCTTCAACCAGATGCTCGCGAGCATCAAGGAATACATCGCGAAGATAAGAGAGCAGATGGTCACGGAAAGCGCCATGAAGGAGAAGAGCCTTCTCATGGAAAACCACCTGAAGGACGCTCAGCTCAAATATCTCCAGGCACAGATCAACCCGCACTTCCTTTTCAACACGCTTAACGCCGGCGCGCAGCTCGCAATGGTGGAAGGTGCAGACAGGACGGGCGAGTACATAAGCAACATGGCGGATTTTTTCCGCTATAATGTCAAGAAGGACAACGAGCAGGTAAAGATCTCCGAAGAGATCGAACTCGTCGACAGCTATATCTACATCATGAACGTCAGATATTCGGGTGAGATAAAGTTCCGCAAGGAGATAGACGAGAGTCTGCTGGGAGTCGTCATACCAAGCATGATAATCCAGCCCATTGTCGAGAATTCCGTTAAGTACGGGATCATCAATCTTGAGGACAGACAGGGCGAGATCGCTCTCATGCTGTACAGGGAAGACGACTTTGCCTGCATCGAGGTAAGTGACAACGGAACCGGCATGGACAGCCGCGTGATCGATAAGATACTTGCCAGAGAACCTCAGCAGTCACACGAACCCCGCGGAGAGCATTCCGAGGAGAAGAGCGTGGGCCTCGCGAACGTTATCGCAAGACTGGACATCTTCTACGACAAGAAGGAACAGGTCGAGATCAAGAGTGCCGCGGGTGAGGGTACAAGCGTAATAATCAGAATACCTATGGAGAAGGATCAATGTATAGAATAATGCTCGCAGATGACGAAGGCATCGTCATCGATTCGCTCAAATATATCATCGACAGCAGCTTCCCCGGAAGCTTTGAGATCGAGACCGCCAAGACGGGAAGGAGCGTCATCGAGCTTGCCGAGACATTCCGTCCGGACATCGCATTCATGGATATCCAGATGCCGGGCATCAACGGCATCGATGCGATGCGTGAGATCAGAAAATCGAACTCCAAGACAGTATTCATCGTACTCTCCGCGTACGACAAATTCGACTATGCGAAAGAAGCCATCGACCTGGGCGTGCTTGCGTATCTGAACAAGCCTTTCGACAAGAAGAAGATAACGGATGTCCTGACCAAGGCCATGGCCGAAGTCGACAAGGAACGCCAGACCAGGAAAGAAGAGCTCGAGATCAAAGAGAAGTTCGAGACGATAATGCCGATAATTGAGAACGGCCTTATCCAGGACCTTTTGTTCCACGAGCATTTCCAGGAGAACATAGACAACTATATGTCGCTTCTCGGAATATCGGAGAAATTCGGATACATGATGGTCGTCGTCAGCGGTAAGGAGCAGGTCGGAAACTACATGACCGGTGCCGTTCCCGCGAGTATCGAGACACAGAAGAATTATACGGATATAAGACTCATCATCGAAGACTACTTCAAGTGCATAGTAGGCTCCGTCATGGGCAACAAGCTCCCGGTCCTCGTTCCGTACGACAAGGATGAACTCTCGCTGGCCAAGCGTTCGGAGATCGTCGAACAGGCAAGGCAGATGAGCCACAGGTTAGACGATAAGCTCGGCATCAGCTTCAGGATCGGTATAGGCAGTGTCCGTCCGATGAGGGCGATGGCAGACTCGTACAGCGAAGCGCTTACTTGTCTCGTTAACTCCACGGAGAGAGTCGCGCACACCGATGACGTCGGAGTGGGATGCGAATACGAAGACGACTACCCGATGAACTACGAGAAGGAACTGTTTGCCGCTGTCCAGGCAGGCGATGTCCATAAAGCAGAAGAAGAGGCCACCAGATTCTTTGACTGGATGAAGAACAGTTCGGGAGGATCTCTGTCGGACATCAGGCTCAAGGTCCTTGAGTTCGTTCTCTGGGCAGAGCACATGGCATACAGCAAGGGCGGTCATCTTTACAAGTTCAGGGGAAGGAGCGACTATCTGCCCGAGGTCTGCTCGATCGAGAGTCTTGATTCGCTCAGGCTCTGGTTCATCAAGCATATCGCAAGTGCAGTTATCATGATCAATTCCACCAATGTCGACTCGCAGTCTGATGCTGTCGCAAAGGCCAAGGAATACATCGATACGCACTACTCTCAGGATCTCTCGCTCGAGGGCATGTCCAGACAGACGGATATCAGCCCGTACTATTTCAGCAAACTGTTCAAGAATAAAACAGGCGTTACTTTTATCGACTACCTGACCAACCTTCGTATCGAGAAGGCCAAGGAACTCCTTGCCGATCCTTCCAAGTCAATGAAAGAGATCTGCAGCGAAGTCGGCTACAGCGATCCGAACTATTTCTCCAGGATATTCAAGAAAGTCACGGGCAAGACACCTACAGAGTACAAGGACGGACTCAAGAAATGAGATATCTACGCAAAGCTGTTGCTGCAGTCATGGCCGTTTGTTTCGCCGTCATAGGCGCATCTTGCGGCAAGGACCAGACGAACCCGATCGCGGTGGCATCCCAGAAAACGGATGATGCCCTTACCATCGGTCTGAGTTTCGACTCGTATGTTATCGAGAGATGGACCAGGGACCGCGACGTATTCTGTGCTACGGCGGGAGAACTCGGTGCCGAGGTCAATGTGCAGTCCGCGAACGGCGAGATGGAGACACAGATATCCCAGATACAGTACTTTATTGATATCGGCGTTGATGCGATCGTCATCGTTACCATCGATGCCGACGGCCTGACTGATGCCATCAAGGCAGCAAAAGATGCCGGCATCCCGGTCATCTGCTACGACCGTATCGTCAGGAATGCAAATGCCGACCTTTATATTTCATTCGATAACGTTGCCGTCGGAACCTACATGGCCGAGGCTATCTGCCAGGAGATAGGAACGGGTGCCAACATCGTGGAGATAATGGGACCCGAGAGCGACTACAACGTTGCGCAGGTAATGGAAGGTTTCGAAGAGGTCTGCGAAGAGTATGAAGAGAATATCCTTCTTACCTATAACTGCGACAACTGGCGTGCGGAGCTGGCGTATGATTTCGTGAACGACAATATAGACATCATCTCCGAAGCGGATGCGATCATGTGCGGCAACGATGCCCTTGCAGGAGAGACGGTGCATGCCCTGGCTGAGCGCGGTCTTGCGGGAACGATCAAGGTCGTCGGTCAGGATGCGGAGCTTGAGGCCTGCCAAAGGATCGTCGAGGGTACGCAGCTCATGACGGTGTATAAGCCCGTGGAAAAGCTTGCCAAGCTCGCAGCCGAATATGCCGTTAAGCTCGCATACGGTGAAGACATCGGAGTTGACACGCTCTTTGACGACGGCACGTATGACATCCCTTATGTGGCGATCGACCCCATCGCGGTCAATCAGGACAATCTTGACGAGGTCATCATCGACAGCGGTTTCCATCAGAAGGAAGACGTTTATATGAACATAGATAAAGAAGAAGAGACGGCGTCCGAGAGCGTTGATTCGTCAGAACCGACCGAGTAGCACAAATCAGACATCTTTTACACAATCAGTGCAAAATTATGCTAACAACCGTTTGCGCATTGGTGATTTGTGCTAAAAATTACAGAATTTCGATATGATTTTCCTACACTCCTAATGATAAGTTGTAATCGGTGGTAGGTCACCAAAATTATTTTTTAGGAGGAATTTCTGATGAAATTAACCAAAGTACTTGGAACAGTTCTTTGCTCAGCAATGCTCCTCGTTTCTTTCGCTGGATGCGCAGCTGGCGGTTCAGGTAAGGACAAGGTTGGCGTTTCAATGCCTACAAAGGATCTCCAGAGATGGAACCAGGATGGCGACTACATGAAGCAGGAGCTCGAGAAGGCAGGCTACGAAGTAGATCTTCAGTATGCTGCAAACGACGTTGCTACACAGCTCTCACAGGTTGAGAACATGATCAACTCCGGATGCAAGGTTCTCGTTATCGCTGCAATCGAAGGTTCTTCACTCGGTGAAGCTCTCGACATGGCAGAAGCTAAGAACATCCCCGTAATCGCTTATGACCGTCTCCTTATGGAGTCTGACACAGTTGATTACTATGCAACATTCGACAACTACATGGTTGGTACAATCCAGGGCCAGTTCATCGAAGAGCAGCTCGACCTTAAGAATGCTGCAGGTCCGTTCAACCTCGAGATCACAGCTGGTGACCCCGGTGACAACAACGCTCTGTTCTTCTATCAGGGTGCTATGGACGTTCTCAATCCTTACATCGAAGAAGGTAAGCTCGTAGTAGTTTCCGGCCAGACAGAGTTCTCCGATGTTGCTACTGCTTCCTGGAAGACAGAGAATTCTCAGGCTAGAGCTGAGACAATCCTCTCCTCTTTCTATGCTGACGGCACAAACGTAGACGCATGGCTCTGCTCCAATGACTCTACAGCTCTTGGTGTAGCTAACGCTCTCGCTGCTAACTACACAGGCAACTACCCGATCATCACTGGTCAGGACTGCGATATCGCTAACGTTAAGAACATGCTCGATGGCAAGCAGTCAATGTCCGTATTCAAGGATACACGTACTCTTGCAGCTCAGGTTGTTAAGATGGTTGGTCAGATCCTTAAGGGTGAGACAGTTGACGTTAACGACACAGAGACATACGACAACGGCAAGAAGGTTGTTCCTTCTTACCTCTGCGAGCCTGTATTCGCAGACGCTGGTAACTACGAGAAGATCCTCATCGACTCCGGTTACTACACAGCAGATCAGCTTAAGTAAAGCATAATTTGCAACCCTGGACAGGCGGGTGAAAAACCCGCCTGTTTTTTAGGGGGGCTGCTTAAAGAGGCATTTGATTTAAGGAAGAGGTACAAGAATGGCAAATGTTTTGCTTGAAATGAAAAACATAACCAAAACTTTTCCGGGCGTAAAAGCACTCGACAATGTCAACCTCCAGGTTGAAGAAGGAGAGATCCACGCGCTTGTCGGTGAGAATGGTGCCGGCAAATCAACGCTCATGAACGTATTAAGCGGTATCTACCCGTTTGGTACTTATGAAGGCGACATAATCTATAACGGCAAAGTTTGTGAATTTCATAACATAAAGGATTCCGAGAAGCAGGGAATCGTAATCATACATCAGGAACTCGCCCTGATCCCCTACATGACAATAGGCGAGAACATGTTCCTCGGCAACGAACGAGGCAAAAAGTGGAATATTGACTGGAACAAGACGTATTA
>Ga0247610_10006840_pt1 | contig 11787 bp, 11 predicted proteins | sample 174DNAGHGhighgp2_FD_193483 | JGI IMG/M metagenome (GOLD analysis project Ga0247610, IMG submission 193483) | Sheep rumen microbial communities from Palmerston North, Manawatu-Wanganui, New Zealand - 1742 DNA GHGhigh gp2 | ecosystem: Host-associated > Mammals > Digestive system > Stomach > Rumen...
TGAATTCGCTGCATTTCGACTACGACATCACTGAAGTAGAGAAGAAGTGGCTCGAGGGCATCGAGTACCTGCGTCAGTTCCCCATCGTCGATTCTGAACACGAGATCAACCATCTGCTCAGCAGCGGCAAGAACGTGCTTTGCGAGGGTGCCCAGGGAACGATGCTCGATGTCGATTTCGGCTCTTATCCTTTCGTGACCTCCAGCAACACCATTTGTGCTGGTGCCTGCACAGGTCTGGGTATCGGCCCCAACAAGATTGGCGAGGTCTATGGTATCATGAAAGCATACTGCACACGTGTTGGTGCAGGTCCCTTCCCCACAGAGCTCTTTGACGAGACGGGTAAGAAGATCCGTGATCTGGGTCATGAGTATGGTGCTGTGACAGGTCGTGAGCGTCGTTGCGGCTGGATCGACCTGGTGGCCCTGCGCTACAGTATCATGGTGAATGGTGTCACCCAGCTCATCATGATGAAGAGCGACGTGCTCGACGGCTTCGATACCATCAAGGCTTGTACGGCCTATAATGTGAACGGACAGCTGACGCGTGACTTCCCCTATAACATTGAGCAGGGCATCGAACCTGTCTATCAGGAGCTTCCTGGCTGGAAGACCGATATGACCAAGTTCACCTCTGAGGATCAGTTTCCCCAGGCTTTCCGTGACTATATCGACTTCCTGGAGAAACAGCTCGAAACGCCTATTACCATTATTTCAATTGGACCAGATAGAGAACAAACAATCGAAAGAAAGCCCACCCAAGCCCTCCCGAAGGGAGGGATGTCTGTATAGACAATAATAATTTGGGGTGCTTTTGTCAATGACAACTTGTAATGACTAGAAGACGGTGGGAGACGGCTGATGGTTTAGCTTACGTCACAGTAGAGAATAATGCTGTGAATAATCGTAGGGAGATGACAATGGCCGAACAAGTCCTTTGGAAACAACTCAGAGGTAGCAAATTGGGAGTACATTTCCGTCGTCAACATGTAGTTGGGATGTATATCGTAGATTTTGTCTCACTTAAGAATAAACTTGTCATTGAAGTTGATGGAGAATATCACACGGATCCTAATCAGCAAATAAGTGATATTGAGCGCACGGCATACTTACAAAGAAAAGGATTTAGAGTGATTCGCTTCGACAACGAACAGGTACTTACAGAATTGGAATCAGTAATGTCAGTAATAATAAAATCTTTAATCGTATAATACATCTATCCAAACATCCCTCCCTTTGGGAGGGCTTGGGTGGGCTTTAAATTCTATGAAACCAAGTATTCCCAAGGGTACGCGCGACTTTGGCCCAGTAGAGATGGCCAAGCGCAACTATATTTTCAATACCATCCGTAGTGTCTATGAGCTCTACGGCTTCCAGCAGATAGAGACACCCGCTATGGAGACCCTTCAGACGCTGATGGGCAAGTATGGCGAGGAGGGCGACAAACTGCTGTTTAAGATTCTGAACTCAGGCGACTACCTCAATAAGATTGACGACCAGGAACTGACGGAGCGCAACACGCTGCGTTTGGCAGCCAAGCTCTGCGAGAAAGGTTTGCGCTACGATCTCACCGTGCCTTTCGCCCGTTATGTGGTGATGCATCGTGAGGAACTGCAATTGCCGTTCAAGCGCTATCAGATGCAACCCGTATGGCGTGCCGACCGTCCCCAGAAGGGTCGCTATCGTGAGTTCTATCAGTTCGACGGCGACGTGGTGGGCTCTGACTCGCTGCTCAACGAGGTGGAACTGATGCAGATCGAGGACGAGGTCTTCTCTCGTCTGGGTGTCCGTGTGCAGATCAAGATTAACAACCGTAAGATTCTGACAGGTATTGCTGAGGTGATTGGTGCTGCCGATAAGATTGTAGATATCACCGTTGCCATCGACAAGCTCGACAAGATTGGTATCGACAACGTCAACCAGGAACTGCGCGAGGATGGTCTCAGCGAGGAGCAGATCCAGAAGCTGCAACCCATCATCATGCTCGAGGGCACCAACGAGGAGAAGCTGAATACCATCGCTGAGGTCCTGAAGGACAGCGAGACAGGTCTGAAGGGCGTCGAGGAGACTCGCTTCATTATCTCTCACCTCTCTTCTCTCAACTCTCAACTGCAGGTGGACCTCACCCTGGCTCGTGGCTTGAGCTACTACACAGGTGCCATCTTCGAGGTGAAGGCCCTTGACACTACTATGGGCAGCATCTCGGGTGGTGGCCGCTACGACAACCTCACGGGCATCTTCGGTATGCCAGGTCTGTCGGGTGTGGGCATCTCGTTTGGCGTAGATCGCATCTACGACGTGCTGAACGCCCTCGACCTCTATCCGAAAGACTCGTTGCAGACATCGAAGGTGCTGTTCATCAACTTCGGCGAGAAAGAGACGGCCTACTGTCTGCCCATCCTGTCGGCTGTGCGCAAGGCTGGCATCCGTGCCGAGCTGTTCCCTGATGCAGCCAAGATGAAGAAGCAGATGAGCTATGCCAACGCCAAGCAGATACCCTTTGTGGTACTGGCTGGCGACAGCGAGATGGCTGCCGGCAAGGTGACGCTGAAGAATATGGAGACGGGCGAGCAGATGTTGCTTTTCGCCGACGAACTGATAGCCAGTCTCAAAGGCTGATTGTCCATGAGCGAACTGCTGAATCAACTCAATGACAGTCAGCGCGAAGCGGTGCTCTATTGCGATGGGGCATCGCTCGTCATTGCTGGTGCCGGATCGGGTAAGACACGTGTGCTAACCTACAAGATTGCCTGGCTTCTGCAACAGGGCATGAAACCCTGGAACATCCTGGCGCTGACGTTCACCAACAAGGCAGCTCGCGAGATGAAGGAACGCATAGGAAGGCTGGTAGGGGAGGAGCAGGCCCGCTATCTGCAGATGGGTACGTTCCACTCGGTCTTTGCACGTATCCTGCGTGCTGAGGCTGAGACCATTGGCTACAACTCCAATTTCACCATCTACGACCAGACTGATGCCCGTTCCCTGGTGAAGAGTATCATCAAGGAGATGGCACTCGACGACAAGGTGTATAAGCCCTCTTCTGTCAGCGACCAGATATCGATGGCCAAGAACCATCTCATCATGCCCAACGCCTTCGTCAACTGTTCGCTCTACGACTCGAAGAAACCCAAGGTGGCCGATGTCTTTGTGAGGTATGCCGAACGCTGTCGTCAGGCCAATGCGATGGATTTCGACGACCTGCTGGTGCAGACCTTCCTGCTCTTTAGGAACCATGAGGACATCCGACGGAAGTATGTCGATAAGTTCCAGTTTGTGCTGGTCGATGAGTACCAGGATACCAACTTCGCCCAACAGCAGATTGTACTGCAGCTGACACGCGAACGTCAGCGTGTTTGCGTCGTGGGTGACGATGCCCAGAGCATCTACAGCTTCCGTGGTGCCAATATCGATAATATCCTCAATTTCCGCGATGCCTACGACAATGCCCGTCTCTTCAAACTCGAGCAGAACTACCGTTCTACCCAGCTCATCGTGCAGGCTGCCAACAGTCTGATCAAGAAGAACGAGCGTCAGATACCCAAGGATGTCTATAGCCGCAACGATGAGGGCGAGCGTCTGCAGCTGAAGCCTGCCTACAGCGACAAGGAGGAGGCGATGATTGTGTGCAACGACATCAAGCGTATCCGTCGGCAGGACCGTTGCGAGTACAGCGACTTCGCCATTCTCTACCGTACCAACGCCCAGAGTCGCTCCTTCGAGGAACAGATGCGCAAGGACGGCATTCCCTATCGCATCTATGGCGGTCTCAGCTTCTATCAGCGCAAGGAGATCAAGGATGTCATCGCCTATTTCCGTGTGGTGGCCAACCCCAACGACGAGGAGGCTCTGAAGCGCATCATCAACTATCCTACGCGTGGCATTGGCGACACTACTGTGGGCAAGATCGTGACTACGGCAACCACCTATGGTGTGTCGCTGTGGACGGTCATCTGTCAGCCCTCCCTGTTTCATCTTGAGATAGCCGCTGGCACAGCCCGCAAGATTGAGGCCTTCCGACAGCTCGTCGAGGGTTGGGCGGCACGTGTCGATGGCGAGGATGTGTATCAGTTGGGTCACGCCATCATCATGGAGAGCGGTGTGTCGGCTGAGATCTACGGCAGTCGCAATCCTGAGGACATCTCGCGTCAGGAGAACCTCGAGGAGTTCCTCAGTGGCATGCAGGACTTTGTGGAGAGCCGCAAGGAAGAGGGACAGGAAGACCAGGTGGGGCTGAGTGACTATCTGCAGGAGGTGTCGTTGCTGACCGACCTCGACAGCGAGGGCGACGGCGACCAGCCCAAGGTGTCGCTCATGACCATCCATTCGGCTAAGGGTCTCGAGTTTCCCACTGTCTTCGTCGTGGGTCTCGAGGAGAACATCTTCCCTTCACCCATGTGTACCACCTCCATGCGCGAGCTTGAAGAGGAGCGCCGTCTGCTCTATGTGGCCATCACGCGAGCTGAGCGCCATTGCATCCTCACCTGTGCGCAGAACCGTTTCCGCTATGGACGCATGGAGTACGACACACCCTCGCGCTTCATCAAGGACATCGACCCCCGTCTCCTGCAGGTGGAAGGCTCGCTTTCTTCTTCTTCCTCTGACCAGAATCAAACCACCCGTTCGCGTGATCCCTGGACCCGTAATTCCTGGACGCAGAATCCGCGACCCGTGGCCACCCAGTTCCGTGCCGACCCCATGCCTCGCCAGGTGGCTCCGCGAAGACCCGAACCTGCCGTTGATCCCTTCTCCGCAGGCTTCAAGCGCCAGCTCCAGCAGGCCGGTGGCCGCTTCCGTCCTGTCAGTCAGGTGTCCCAAAGACCCTCGAACCCCTTGAACTCCTTGAACCCCTCGAACTCCTTGAACCCCTTGAACCCCTTGAACTCTTTGAACTCCTTGAACTCTTCGAACTCTTCGAATCCCTCGAACTCTTCGAGTGCCTTGCACGAAGGAGCAGTCATTGAGCATCAGCGTTTTGGCATTGGCACCATCATCAAGATCGAGGGTACGGGCGAGAACACCAAGGCCACCGTTCAGTTTCGCAACACCGGCACCAAGCAACTCCTTCTGAAATACGCCAAGTTCACCGTCGTCAAATAGCAGCGCTCTGCTACCTTCTCTCATCCCACATGTTGCATCTTCATTGCAACGGCAAAGGTACGCACGTTTTGCCTACCCTGCAAATTGACCTTGCGAAAACGGCCCTTTTCGCCATTTATTTACAGATTTTAACATTTAATCGCACGCGCAACATGAATTTGAATCCTGAAACCTGAAACTACGAAAATATACTTTTTCGATTCCGAGACGCTGCGTGGAGGGCGCCGAGCGTCTGTCGGCGTTACACCGAGATACTCCGATACAACTATAGTGACACATCTTGCGATGCAAAGTGACGCTCGGCGCGGTGGGCCGTGACGCTCTCAGTCGATGAAATGCTATTTGGACGGGTAGGGTGGTATGCAGAGAGAGTAATAATTGTTTACAAACCGATATAATGAGTGGCTATGAGTTGATGCTGTGGAATTGTTCGTTTTTTCATTTTTCATTTTTTCATATAAGAATTTTTAATCTGACATCAAATATAATATATTATATTTGACGTAATTTTTTTAGTTTTTGAATATCTCAAAAACGCTTAATGAAAAAATGAAAAATGAAAAATGATAAGACAAATTGTTTACAAGGTGTTGTATTTTGATTTGTTTTTCTTCACTTTTTCCTTTGTAGTATCCCCAAAAATATGTAATTCTAACGAAGTGAACATTTAGCCCAAAATTCTCCGTTTCTACAATAAACACTCTGGAAACGCAAGATTTTGCTTCGAGGTAAATGTTCAAAATAGGGCCTACAGAACTCATCTCTGTGATTCCTGCCTCCAAAACACAAAAGATCCCTTTTGCGTACAAAATTTTTGACTTTTAATCAAAGATAATATATATATATTATCTTTGAAATTAATTTTTATATTTTTCTAATCCTGAAAAATGCTATTTGTTCAAATGTTCATATGTTCAGATGTTCGGACAATTAAGAAAACTTACAAATTGGAGAGCATGACGATGGACCTGTCTCTCCGTCACACAGCACCATGTAGAATATAGAATTTTGAACATTTACCTCGAGCAAAAATCCTCCGCTTCCAGAGTATTTACTGCAGAAGCAGAGTTTTTCATGCTAAATGTTCACTGTCCATTGTTCGTTATCCATTATTACGAAAGGAACCGTAACTTTTGCGTACTCTCGTTCGAAAAAACTCAAAATTCTTTTGGTTCTTTGCTCGCTTATTCATATCTTTGCAGTACCAAATAACTAAAACAATAATTCAATATGAGACATAGAATAAAAGCAGGTAAGGTCGGCTCGTTTACGCCTGAGAGACAAAAGGAGGAAGTAGAGCAGTTGGAGGACAAAAATGTCAATGAAGAGGTGGAAGAGATCTTCGAGGAGGATTCAGAATTCAGCAACGACGACGAAGCCCTCGCTGCCATGGAGTTTTATGATAGTCCAGACGAGATGGAATAGGATGAATGAAGTAATTGACTACTTACCAAAGGATGATTTGTAAGCCGGTAGTCCCCCTATGAATATGAAAAAACTTATCATTATATTTTTCATCACTATCTACTCAACCTTGACTGTTAATGGACAGGTATTACTAAGTGGGAAAGAAACTTCTGCAAAAAAAGAGGATGTTTCGTCTTCTTCATCCCCAAAGGAAGTAAAAGAAGAAGCACCAGAGTTCCTGCCTTGCACCTATAAGGTAGGGCGCAAGAATATTGACAATCCTGGTGGGGAAGAAGGTGTTCAACAATATTTATGGGATCATATTAAATATCCCAAAGATGCATTGAATAACGGTATTCAAGGAAGAGTCTTTGTTTCTTTTGTAGTAGATATCGATGGAAACGTAACAGATGTAGAAGTAAAACGGAGCGTACACCCTTTATTGGATAGAGAAGCTGTGAGAGTGATATCTTCTATGCCAAAATGGAAGCCTGGCACTCAGGACGGCAAGTCAATCCGGGTTAGATATACGATTAATGTCCCCTTTAAGACTGTAAATTGATGCCCAAAATGACAGTGGAGACATCAGGGTCAGGTGAGTGTCTTGCTGTTGATGAAGGAGGGTAGGGATACCAGACCCTTGTTGTTTCTGAAATCCTGGTTAAAAACTATCCTATGGCGCAAAAGGTTTGGTGGTTTCAAGAAAATGTTGTATCTTTGCAAACAGATACTTAATTCAAACAATCTATGCCTGACATTGTAAAGATAGAAAATGACAACGCCATTCAAACCGTAGAGCCTGAAGTGGTGAAACGGTATTGTAGCTATTGCGGCAGGGAGGTACAAGAAGGAGCTGTTTTTTGTCCATTCTGTGGCAAGCCTCTGGATGGTGTTTCCCATCAGGATCAACCATCAGTAACACTTGTTCATCAGACGAACACGTATTACCAGCAGGTGACGACAAATAATGCAGCGCCAGTCGTTGAGAAACGAAAAGTCAATGGCGTAGGTATCGCGGGATTTATCTTTGCGCTATTGTCGCTTGTCGTTTACCTGTCATCAATGTTCATGACAGCCGACAGACTTTTCCTTTGTTTCATTCTCTATATCTTCGGACTGTTCTTCTCTATTGTAGGCATGTTCCATTCTCCTCGCCACTTCGCTTTTGTAGGTTTGATCGTGTCGATTGTAGACATCTTCCTGCTGGCGTTCACCTCAGACGAGTTCTTGGGTACAATCCTTCATACCTTTGGCTTAGGCTAGGGTAATCGAGGGAAACATTATTAGGAGTTACATGTCTCCAGACCAGCCATGACCTAGATCCCAGTGCTCATCATAGACAAACTCGAAATAAGGAAGAGAGAATTCTTCCTCGATAAGTGTCGTCAGTTCATCAAGAATAGGCTCTGCCCAATGGCCTACAAGAACAATGAACTTGTCGATATTCCAAGCCACACGACCTCTCGGAACTTGGGTATAGTCACCCTTAAACTTTGTATCCTCATGTTTGGCCTGTGCCTTAAAATACTCTTTCGCCCATACCTGTCTGTGCAGATGAGGATAGTTGATAAAGGGAAGCCCCTTTTCGGCTGCTTCCTCAACCATCTTCGGCGTAATCTCTTTCTTACGGACACCAAAAAGGGATTTGTCTTCTAGATCGTACCAGAAGATACCAATGCAAGGCATCTGTTCGTCAAAAGCCTTCATGTCGGCCATCTGCTTCTTATGATCTTCGTCTGTCAGGTGAGTCATAATGTTCTCTTTTCTATATTTGCAACCTTTCGGCTGCAAAGTTAATTATAAAAACTAAATAATCAAAGAAAACGCAGCTATATTTTTGCTAAACCCTTTTCGTTTCAAGATTTAGAGTCGCTTATAAGGGACGGCTATAATGCAAGGATAAAAAAAAGAAATTTAATTTGGTTTTCTGCTCACTTATTCGTACCTTTGCAGTACCAAACACCGTCGCAAATTGCGACAGTGGTTCTAAAAAGCAAAGTACCTGCTACCCTGATTTAGGGGGACTTTTTTATACACCGCGATCGTGTGGATACTGACAACTAAAGGGGTGCCCGAAATGGACACCCCTTTGGTTTCGTGAAGATGGGGTAACGGTTTTTGACGCCATCATTCATATTCAGATATTCAAAACGACTGTTTCTATTTTTCCCTTACTCTTTCTTGAGCTTTTTCTATACGTTCAAGCAGCTTTTTATAATCCTTTTCATCAATTGATTTGGGATCAAGTTTTTTATAATTCTCTGACATCCTTATTCCATCTGATACTGCCTTCCTTTGGTCGTTTGTGGTGCATTCCTCCAACGCTTCAGCAAAGAGGGTCATAAATTCAACAGCAGTAGTGCATTCGTCACCCAAAGATGCTATTTTTTGCCTTATCTCGTCTCCGGATAGATTATCGAACGACAGGTCAGAAACCTTAGATTTTCCATCCGTTGTTTCCTCAGATTGTGCATCACTTGACTTTTGCTCTCCACAACTTGTTATTGCAAAAGAGAACGTTGCCATCAGCAGAATGGCGAAAAGATTTTTCTTCATAATACTTTAAGTTTTAATGTTAAACAATAACTATTTATAGTTTCTATATATATGCCTTTCGGCTGCAAAGTTAATTATAAAAACCAAATAATCAAAGAAAACGCAGCCATATTTTTTGCTAAACCCTTTTTGTTTCAATAAAAAGTTGTATCTTTGCAAACATGATGGACGACAAAGAGAAAAAGTTGCAGGACAAGTTGCGCTTTGCAGGCGAGAAGATTCCTTCGATGAAACGGCGCAGTAACATCAACGACTACTACGGGCGCCATATTTATATGGTTACTATGGCCGTGGAGGGGCGTCGTCCGCTTTTAGGTACGTTGAGGGGTAGTGCAGCCATTGCTGAGGGACAAGAAGGTGCTCTGTGTGTGGTGCCAACGCCTTTGGGGCAGGAGGTCATTCGTTGTTGGGAACTGATACCTCAGTTCCATCATGAGGTGCGCTTGTTGGCTTTTCAGTTGATGCCCGACCACCTGCATGGCATTCTTTTTGTGCAAGAGTCGATGGAGGAGCATCTGGGGCAGGTAATCAGTGGCTTCAAGGCTGGGTGTAACAAGGCCTATAGGCAGCTGGTGGTTGAGGCGGTGCCTCAACATACGAGGATGGAGAGGGCTTCTTCGTATGAAGTGGCACCGCCGCTTCCGCTTCCCTCTGAGCACAGACTGAAGAAGGATGACAGGAGCCATGGGCTGCTTTTTGAGCGTGGCTACAACGACCTGATATCAAAAAGCTACGATATGCTGCCGCGCCTTACTGCCTACCTCCATGATAACCCACTCCGCCTGGCTTTACGCCGTGAGCATCCTGATCTTTTCAGGATGCATCGCAGGACGGAAGTGTGTGGGTTGCAGTTCACGTCTTTGGGTAACCACTTCTTGTTGGATTGGCCTGAACGACAGTTGGTGGAAATGAGCCGCGAAGCCAGCGATGGACAAATAGAGGAACGGCTGCAACAGGTGTTGGCGGCAGCGCATAATGGGGCGGTGACCTATACGGCGGCAATCAGCAAAGGTGAGCAGAAAATTGCCAGAATGGTGCGCGAACAGGGGCTCCCATTGGTGGTGTTGCTGAACGACGGCTTTCCAAAGGAAGGGTCACCTCATGAGCGTTTCTACAAACCTGGTGGGGTTTATTTCGAGGCTTGTTCGAAAGGTCAGCTGTTGCTGATGGAGCCTGAGGGAAGTGCTTTTGTGAATCCGGTTGTGATGAAGGCAACGGAGGAGGCTTTGCGACGGAAGGCTAAAGCAAAGCACTTTAGTTACCGCCCCATTCCCGTGGAATCACAGCGATACCGATTCGTGGCCTTGAACGAGATTGGACGGCTGCTGGTTGAGAGGTGAGTGGTTCGAAGGGATTCCTTCGTCACTCAATCTTCCGGCCTCTGTAGAATGCGTTGAAGGCATCCTTGGCATAGCCACCTTCCAGCACCTTGAATGTGGCGGCAGTGGTACCGTCAATCTTCTTTCCTTACTCTTCTTTTAACAACCAATAGAAAAGCCAGTAAAATGCAAAAGGGGAGGCATCCATTTCGGAGCCTCCCCTTGTTAATAGGTCCAACTTAGTCTTTGCCAATCAGTCGGAGTCCTTCTTTGGTGAGGTAGGGCTTCATCTGCTTGAACGAGAGAATGGCGCAGGGCATGCCTGCAGCGTAGTAGGAAATCTCGTAAGGCTGATACTGGAAGATGAACTGACCGTCGGCAATGCGGAAGTTGGAAATCTGCAAATCGTCGATGTCGATGAGCAGGTAGTCGCTCAGCGTCTCACCTTCAGAGGGCTCGAAGTATTTCAGCAGCTCCTTCTGGAACATGGTCTTGAAGGCCTGGCTGTCGGTATCCTTGAGGATCTCCTTGCCAATGCGGCGACCCGTCTGCTTGTCGAAGGTGGTGCCTACCAGCCAGTTGATGCCGTGGGCACCGCCCTGGTATTCATAGCCCAGCTCGATGTAGGTGACGTAGTTGTCGGCATCGACCTCTTTCTTGAAGTTCTGCTGGTATTCCCAGGCAAACATGTAGTCGGGCAACTCGTCGCCTTCTTCCATGCTTTCCATGAAGTCGTTCTTAGAGGCTGTTATTTCCTCCTGTACTGACTCCAGATGGCTCTGACCGGCCTTGATGACAGCCTTGCGGGCGTTCTTGGTCTCGTTGAAATACTCAATGAATCCGTAGCTGATGTTTTCGTTCAGATAGGCCAGGATGGAATCGGCCAGAGGTGTACCCCCCTTGGAGGGCACCTCGGCCGACAGTACGACCATCGAACTGTCTGGTGACATGAACGAAGCCTTGACGTAGTCTATCTCGCCGTCTGAGGACAGGTCGTCTGCCCCGTCAGCGTTCATAGCGGTCTCCTCGGATTCATCGTCATCTTGATCTGCCGCCTGTTTTTTGTTGTTGCAAGCGGTCATCAGCAGGAATCCAAACAGGATGATGGATAATTTTCTCATTCTGTAATAAAATGCGCTTCCTGAAGGTTACTCGCCCTTGATAGCTGCCACACCAGGAAGCACCTTACCCTCGATGGCCTCGAGCAGAGCACCACCACCGGTAGAGATGTAAGACACCTGGTCGGCCAGACCGAACTTGTTGACACAAGCCACAGAGTCGCCACCACCAATCAGAGAGAATGCACCCTCGGCAGTAGCCTTAGCGATAGCATCGCCAATAGCACGTGAGCCAGCGGTGAAGGCGTCGCACTCGAACACACCGGCAGGACCGTTCCACAGGATGGTCTT
>Ga0247610_10006841_pt1 | contig 11786 bp, 6 predicted proteins | sample 174DNAGHGhighgp2_FD_193483 | JGI IMG/M metagenome (GOLD analysis project Ga0247610, IMG submission 193483) | Sheep rumen microbial communities from Palmerston North, Manawatu-Wanganui, New Zealand - 1742 DNA GHGhigh gp2 | ecosystem: Host-associated > Mammals > Digestive system > Stomach > Rumen ...
GTTGTTGTGAATGTGGCAAATCCTACGGTGACTATCCCAACGGTTAGTCAAATCGATTGTCAAGTAGTAGAACAAACGCTTACTGCTTCCGTTTCAACTTCAGCAGCAACTACAATAGCTTATGCTTGGAATGTGGTTGGTAATAAAACTTCTACTATGACAGTTACTGAAGGTGGTGTTTATTCGGTAGAGGTTACTGATAAAGGTAACTATTGTACAGCTACTGCCGAGGTTTTAGTTGTTAAAGATGTTGAAATGCCTACTGTTGATATTCCAGCTGTAGCTCAAATCGATTGTATCAATACATCGCAAATCTTGACAGCTAATGCTCATATTGCTAATACGAATATCCAATATATTTGGAATGATAATTCAAATAATCAAACATTGACTGTAACAACAAGTGGTACTTATAGTGTAACAGTTAAAGATTTAGATAATAAGTGTAGTGTAGAAACAAATAGAGTAGTAACTAAGGATACTCAAGTTCCAACGGTTACCATTCCAGCTGTCGCTCAAATCGATTGTGCTAATCCTAATAGAACCTTATCGGCTAATGCTCAAGGTAAGAACTTGACATATAGTTGGAGTAATGGTGATACAAAATCTACTTTGGTAGTCGCTGATAATAAAGTGTATAGTGTTACTGTAACGGATAATGATAATGGTTGTATCCAAACGGCTTCTCAATCGGTTGCTGTTAATACTGTTAGTCCTACTATCGTAATTCCTACTGTTGAGCGTGTTGATTGTACTAATCCTTCTCAAGTCTTGGTAGCTCAAGTAACTATTGCTAATTCGGCTGCTATTAAATACTTGTGGAGCGAAGGTGCTACTCAATCTACTATGACAGTTACAGAAGCTGGCACTTATACGGTATCGGCTACAGATACTAATAATGGTTGTCAACAGACAGCTTCACAAACGGTATCAAAAGATATTGAAGCTCCTGACGTAACTATTGTTCCTCACGATGGTACTGAGTTGACTTGTACAATTTTGACGATTACATTGGATGCTGAAAATGGTGTGTTGAGTAACGGTAAGACTGTTTCTAAATATGAATGGTCGAATGGTGAAACAACAAGTCAAAATATAATTTCTCAACCTAATGACTATAATGTAAAACTTACTTATAGTAATGGTTGTACTGCAAGTGCTACAATTAAGATTACTCAAGATGTGGTTCCTACAACGCTTCCTCCAATTAAAGGTTCTAAACTTTATTGTGAAGGCGATGCTGGACAAATGATTGCAACTCCTGCTGGTGGTGTTTGGTCAAGTAATAACGAAAATATTTTGACTATTGCTACCGATGGTACATTGCAAACGCTTAAAGGTGGATCTTCTGAAATTACATATACTTATACAAACCCTGATAATGGTTGTGTAAGTACAGTTACCGCTTCAATTAAAGTGGATAGCAATCCTAATCCTGTTATTTCGGATGATCAAGAAATTTGCGCTGGAGAAGAAGTAACTTTACATGTTGATGGAGGAGAAAATTACTTATGGTCTCCTGCTGAAACATTGAGCAATAAGAAAACGACTAACCCTGTCGCTAAACCTACAGAAACAACAACTTATAAGGTTGCTTTGATCAATGGTGTATGTTTGGTTGAAGAGGAAGTTACCGTATTTGTTAATCCATTGCCTGTCTTGTCGGCTAATGTTGATAGTAAGAATACCGTTATCTTGTCAACCGAATCGGGTACAGGTCCGTTCCAATACAGTATTGATGGTGGAACTTATTCTTCTCAAGAATCTTATACTGGAGTCAAAGGTGGTAACCACATGGCTTATGTAGTAGATACTAAGGGATGTGAGGGCGAAGCTCCATTCTATTTGGAATACTTAGATGTGATACCTCCAATCTTCTTCACACCAAATGGTGATGGCGAAAACGATACTTGGGAAGTTGAAAACTTAGATATGTATCCAGAAGCAGATGTTTATATCTACGACCGTTATGGTAAATTGATAACTAGATATAAAGGTGCCGATCCAGGTTGGGATGGAACTTATAGAGGTAAACCTCAACCTTCAACCGACTATTGGTTTATCATTAAAATTGATATGACAGATAAGAAAGTTACTGGACATTTCACTTTGAAACGATAAATTTTAAAGAATTTGTAAAAAAAAATAAAAAAAAAGTTTCTTTTCTAAAAAAAAAGAATGATATTTACAAATCAAAATATTTGAATAGAAAAGAAACTTTTTAAGTAAGAACCGAAATCGATAATATACATGGAAGTAAAGAAGTTAAGAATTGTATTGTTTTTAGTGCTTGGTTTGAGTGCCTTTTTTTCTGCACAAGCACAAGAAAAGATTGTTTATGACCAGTATCATTGGAACTATTATTTGATAAATCCAGCTATTGCTGGTTCAACTCCGTGTACTCACTTTATGTTGACTCATAAACAACAATGGGTTGGACTACCTCAGTCTCCATATACATCAACCTTGAGTTTCCGTCATCGTTTCCAACACAATATAGGTATTGGAGCTTATATATTTAACGATAGAAATGGTTACTCTTATTTGACGGGTGGTGAATTGACTTTGGCTTATCATATTCCATTGATTGCTTCAAATCGTTATTCACGTAAACAAAATTACGAACGCCAATTGTCTTTCGGTGTTTCTTTTAAATTCCAGAATTATCGTTTCGATGATAAACTTTATCAAGACAAAAATGCGGCTCTTGATCCAGTGTTTAGTGAAAAAGTGTCTAATTTCGTACCTAATGCTAATGTGGGTGTGTATTTCAAATCTTATGGATTTTACACAGGTTTCACTATGACCAACCTCGTTCAAGCTAATAAAGATTATTTGAAAAAAGTATTCGTAGGTGGTGGTGAACCTTATCCAGCATTGACAGGTTTCTTCTTAATCGGTAATGCTTTTGAAGTAGATAGAGGTAAAGATATTGACCCTTCTTTGGTTTTCAAATTTGATGTTGATGGTAACTTTAAGTTGGATGTTAACCTTAAATATGAAGACAATGATGAAAAGAAAGATTTCGGTTATTGGGTAGGTATCTCATTCCGTCAAATATTTGATGGTAAAGGTTATCAAACTACTTCTTTATTGCCTAACGCTGCTTTCCGCTATAAGAAATTCTATATTGGTTATGCTTGCGGTATCGACTTGAACCGTTTGATTACAACCAACTATGGTAGCCACGAAATTATGTTAGGTTACACATTCTGTCACCAGAAGAAATTCTGTAGATAATCTTATCGAAAATCTACTCAATCAAAATACAAAAGCAGAACTTCGGTTCTGCTTTTTTTTGTTTTCTTAAAGAAAATGTTATAGTAGGGTAATCTTTGTACTTCCTATATTATATCTATTTTTACTACATTTGTGAATGTAACAAATAAAGAACCTTATGTCAACATATCACTTTCAAATTCGTGTCGGTAGGAGAGATGATGCTCCTTTTATGGCACCACTTATTATGGCTGCATTGGGCATTGAAAATGTCAACCCTAATCATTTGATGGTGTTGTCGAATGTATGTGCTCAAAAAAACGTTTTGTACAGTTATCACAATACTTTAGTGGCAGAGTGGGATGGTAAACCTGTGGGAATTCTTATTTCGTATGATGGGGGGAATTACGCCTCGTGGAGAAAAGCGACATTTGCTCCTTTGCAACAAACGTCAGGAGTCGATTTTGACCAAATGCAAGACGAAACTAAAGCGGGGGAATGGTATTTTGATACGCTTTCTATTTTGCCAGAATTTCAACGTCGTGGTATCGGTCGCGCTTTGTTGCAGTTTGGTATCAATAGAGCTCAAGAAAATGGGTTTACAGAACTCGTTCTTGCTGTCGATCCCGAAAACCTACCCGCTATTAAACTATATCAATCTCTTGGTTTTGTAGATAAGGGCGAATTATATATTTTCGATTATCCGTATAGAAAATATGTGCTGTAAGAAAAAATTCTTATTAATATAATAATATTTCTATGTCAACAAACGAGATTGTTGAATTAGAAAAGACCAAATCTGGCGATGTAAAGGCTTTGTTTAAATTAAGATTTTAATTTTGTAAATATCTATTTGAATTATCCAAAAGATGTTTATGAAATGGAATAAGTTGTAGATAAAATTATAATGAAAAATTGTCTGATTTTTCAGGAAAGGGAAAGAAAAATCATATTATTTGTCAATAAAATCAGATGGAGCAAAGAATAATTGATGCATTATATTCGGCTAAAAATATTCATATATAGCATTTCAAAATGATCATTATAGTGCTGAAATGGTATAAGAAGATTTAATTAGAGCAGAAGTATTGGAATCTTGTTTGTATTGACAGTGTCCTGCGTTTTGTGTAAAGGATAGACTGAATACTTTTTCTCCAAGTTTCTTGCTATTTGTGTTGTAATTCTCTATATTTACGCATAAACAAAAAAAATGCTTATGAATGCTAAAAGATTACTGTTGTTGACGGCTGTATTGTCTGCCGTAAGTTTTTCGGCTTCTGCTGCCAAAATGTACCTCACCGCCGATGGTGAACAGCAACCTTTCAAAGAAATTACACTCGAAGCTCAACCTTACCAACAAGCTGTAGAAAAAGAGTTCTCGGTGTTTGTTGATACGTTGCATCAGTTTCAAACAATTATTGGATTTGGTGGATCTATAACCGATGCTTCGGCCGAAGTTTATGCTCGCTTGCCTAAGGCTAAACAAAAAGAATTTATGCAGGCCTATTTCGATGCTGATAAGGGTATTGGCTATAATTTAGTGCGTGTGAGTATTCAAAGTAATGACTTTAGTAGTGCTCAGTTTAGTTATGTTGAGCCTGGTGATACCGAACTCAAAACTTTTCAAATTGATTATGATAAAAAATATCGTATTCCAATGTTACGCGAGGCTTTGCGTTTGATGGGAAATGATGCTAAGGTTTACGCTTCTCCTTGGTCGCCACCAGCATGGATGAAGTCTAATGGCGAAAAACTTCATGGAGGTTATTTGTTGCCTCAGTATCGTCAAGCTTGGGCTGACTGCTATGTTCGTTTTATTCAAGAATATGGTAAAGCTGGCGTACCTATTTGGGGGTTAACGGTGCAAAATGAACCTTTGGCTAATCAAATATGGGAATCTTGTTTGTTTACTGCTGAAGAAGAACGCGATTTCGTGCGCGATTACCTCGGACCAACGCTTTGGAAAGCTGGCATGAAGGATGTTAAATTGATGGTGTGGGATCACAATCGTGATTTGCTTTTCCAACGTGGTTCGGTGATCCTTAACGATAAAGAAGCAGCTAAATATGTTTGGGGTATTGGTTATCATTGGTACGAAGATCGTACAGGGGGACCATCGATGAATTTTAGTAATCTTCGCCTTTTCCACGAATGTTTTCCTGATGTACAAATGGCATTTACTGAGGGTAGTGGAGGTCGTTTCAAACTTGGAGGTATGGAAGACTGGTCGCGTGGCGAACGCTTTGGATATAGTATGATTCAAGACCTTAATCATGGGGCTTGTTTGTGGACCAATTGGAATATTTTGCTTGATGAAGAGGGGGGACCAACTCATGTAGGTAATTTCTGTTTCGCTCCAATTCATGGAAATACAGTTACTGGTGAGTTGACTTACACTAATAGTTATTACTATATCGGACATTTTTCTAAATTTATTCGTCCAGGAGCACGTCGTGTTGCTTGTGCTTCTTCTCGAGAAGATTTGTTAGCTACGGCGGCTATTAATAAAGATGGTAAATTGGTAGTAGTGGCGATGAATCGTAACGATTTTCCTTTGGTGTTCTTGTTGCAAATTGGTCAACATCAATATAGTGTTAATTTGCCAGCACATAGTATTGCTACTGTATTACCAGATTAAAGGTTATCGCTATTTAAATACAATAAAAAAGACGACTTAATTTAAGTCGTCTTTTTTCGTTATATCAGTAGTATTTAAAATGATTTTTTATTCATACGCTCCCATAATCAATGAAGTGATTTCGGCAGCTGTTAAGAAACGCCATTTACCACGAGGTAAATTCTTTTTCGTAAGTCCAGCAAAGTAAACACGGTCAAGTTTTACAACCCTATAACCAAGGTGTTCGAATATACGTCTTACGATACGATTCTTACCTGAGTGAATTTCAATACCCACTTGTTTTTTATCCTCTAAATCAGGATAACTAACAGCATCGGCTTTGATTACACCATCTTCCAATTCAATACCTTCTGAAATGGCCGTCATATCTTTTTTATCTACAGGACGATCAAGGAACGCATGGTAGATTTTCTTTTTGTCATGTTTAGGATGAGTCAAACGTGAGGCTAAGTCACCATCGTTAGTCAACAACAATACACCCGTGGTGTTTTTATCCAATCGACCAACAGGATAAACACGTTCTGAACAGGCGTTTTTAACCAAGTCCATAACGGTTAATCGTTCTTGAGGATCGTCGGAAGTAGTAACACAATTTTTAGGTTTGTTCAAAAGAATATAAACTTTGTGTTCCGTTTGTACTCTTTGATCGTGGAATAATACTTTATCGTCTTTATTGACTTTTGTACCCAATTCGGTAACAATTACCCCATTTACACTTACAACACCAGCTTGGATGTAATTATCGGCTTCGCGGCGTGAACAAACACCAGCGTTGGCTAAGAATTTATTCAAACGAATGGTATCTGCTTCTGGACGAACAGGAACCGATACTTCTTCGTACTTACGACCTCTTTCTACGAAATTAGAGCGGTTGTTATTAAAGCGGTTATTAGGACGAGCATTGTTATTTCCATTTCCACGGAAATTACCGCCTCTATTGTTGTTTCCAAAACGGTTGTTGTTGGGTCTGTCTCCGTATGCTCCCTGACGTTGGTAGCCAGCGTTTGATTGTCGGCTGTTAATGCGTGGTCTTTGATTAGTAGGGCGGTCGCCATACGAATTTCCACGATTGAAGCCTCCATTATTTGAGCGACGGTCGTATCCCATATTATCGTCCATACGGTTGCGGAACGAAGGACGTTCTTGTGGTCTATCGCTGAAAGGACGGTTGTAGCCTCCACCATAACTATTGTTATAGCCATCGTTGTCGTAACTATTTTGACCTTCGTATCCACGGTTTTGTTGGTAACTGCTTCTGTAGTTATCGCTTGAGTATGAGCGTGCGACAGAAGAACGAGTATCCTTTATTTCGTGTGTGTATTTATCACGAATAATTTTTTTACGTGGTCTTCTTTCCGAAGAACCTTGACCTTGGGCATTTGCTCTGTACAAGGGTTGTGAACCTTCACGGTTCGGTTTTTCATTAAAATCGTTCATTTCTTTAATTAATTATTGGTTTATCTATTTCTTCACAGAAATATTTTAATTATTCCTATTTCTCAATAGAGTTTTCTATTATTTTAATTTTTTCTAAAATTGATTCCGATTCTTTTTGTAGTTTTTCAATTTTCTTTTCCAATTCGGCTACGAGCGAATTTGATTTGTTTGATTTTACATTCAAGAATCCCATGTTGTTTTTATAAGTGTTTATTTCATTTTTTATATTTTCATAAACACGAATCATTTTGTCTCGTTCTTTTAGAAGTTCCGATTTTTCACTTATAGCTTCAATAGAAAGTTTGAAACTTTCAATATTTTGAGCTTTTTTATCTATTTGTAGAGCTTCAAATTGTTGATTGACGGCTTCTCTAAACATTTTGTAGATTTTGTCTTTCTTTTTGAAAGGTACAAAACCTATGGCATTGTATTCTGCAATCAAGCCTTTAAGAGTTTTCAATGCTTCAGTTTTATCCGTAGCATCTTTCAAAGCTTTTATTTTTTCAATGACAGCTTCTTTGGCTGTGTAATTATTTTCTTCTTCTTGATGAGCTGCGGCGGTTTGTTCTTCTTTTTGTTTAAAGAAATAATCGCAAGCCGTTTTGAAGCGAGTCCATACAGCTTCTCCTTGTTTGTAAGGCACCTGACCGATTGCTTTCCAATCTTGTTGTAGCTTAACCAACTTGTCGGTGGTCGAACGCCAATTGGTGCTATCTTTTAATGCTTCAGCTTGTTCACAAAGGGCCATTTTTTTTGCTAAGTTTTGATGCAATTCTTCTTTGATACCTTTGAAGAAATCGTTTTTATTTTTGAAGAACACATCACAAGCCGCACGAAAACGAGTGTATGCTTTTTCGTTCATACTTCTCGAAACAAAGTTTTCAGCTTTCCATTGCTCTTGAATATTAAGCACCTCTTCAATTTTCTTTTCCCAATCTTTGCGAGTTTTTAAGACTTCATAATCAATTTTCTCTATAAGTTCGCTAAGATGTTCTTTGTTGGCCATAATGTCTTTTTCGCGTGCTTTTAAATCGTCGAAATGTTGTTGATGGCGTTTATTAATGATGCTCGAAAATTCTTTGAACTTGTTCCACATTTCTTCACGATATTCTTTGGCTACAGGACCAATTTTTTTCCATTCTTCGTGAAGTGTTTGTAGCACTTTCGATGCTTTAATGATATCTTCTTCTTTACTTAAAGCTTCGGCTTGTTCAAGAAGTTTTTCTTTTGCTTCTTTATTTTTCTTAAAATCGTAATCGCGAAGTTCGTCACTAATTTTCTTGAAATCGTAGAATTGCTCTACTAATTGTTGGTGACGTGTGTAGATATCTTTGGCTTTGTCTGCAGGCACATTACCAATTTCGTTCCATTCGTTTTGAATTTCTTTGAATGTAGGAAACGCTTTACCAGCATCTTCATTGTCTTGCTCTAAGGCAATCAAGCGTTCGATAAGTTGTTGCTTTCTAAGCAAATTTTGTTCCTCTTGCTGTTGGATTTTTTTCAACTCAGCATTTTTTCTCTCTTTAAAGTCGTTAAGCAAAACTTTTAATTCTTTTTCGAGATCATCTTCTTCTACAACAAAATTTTCTTCTTCGCCTCCCTCTGCTAAAAAGGCAGCTTTCTTTTTGTTGGTTTCAGCGTTTTGTATTTTATAAAAAAGTTGTTTGATTGAAGCAACTTCGTTTTTAATTTCTAAAACATTTTCCGATTTAAGAACTTCTTTAAGTTTTTCAATAAGAGAACTTCTGGTTTCTACCGTTTCGTTATTTTTTTCTGAAATAGGCTCTTGTACTGTAATTTCCGACATAGTATTTCTTTAAAATATATATGTTACCTCTTCGGTCTTTTAAAAGCATTTTTTATAATTGCCTTGCAAAGATAATAAAAAGTTAAAAGTTAAGAGTTAAAAATGATTTTTTTTACGATAAGAATCTTTATTAGACGTACTCTTATATGAAAGTTTTTTGCTTTTTGTTTTTTTTTATCTACTTTTGTAAGTTGAAATCAAAAAATGTTAAAAAATATAATTATATATTATAAAAATTTATGAAAGTTTTAAAATTTGGTGGAACATCCGTAGGTTCCATAAATGGTTTAAAAAACATTAAAAGTATTGTAGAAAGTTCTGATAGCCAGTGTGTTGTAGTAGTATCTGCTGTTGGAGGAGTTACTGATAAATTAATTAAAGCCTCCAAAATGGCCACCGCTGGTGATGTTACATACAAAACCGTTGTTGAAGAAATTAGACAAGCTCATTATGGTTTAATCAATGAGTTAGTGCCAGTTGCTCAACGCGAAGAAACGTTGACTTACATCAATACTTTAATCGGTGAATTAGAAAATATTTATGTTGGACTTTCATTAATTAAAGATATCTCTAAGAAAACAGAAAGTACCATCGTTAGTTATGGTGAACGTATGTCTTCTTATTTCATTAGTAAGATTCTTAACGATTGTAAATTGTTGGATTCTCGTACGTTTATTAAGACAGAAAACTCTAATGGACGTGATATCGTTAGATACCCAGAGACGAATCAATTAATTGAAAAGACTTTTAATAAAGACCAAAAAGTATATTTGGTTCAAGGATTCATTTCGAGTGATTATCAAACGGGCGAAGCGACTACTCTTGGCCGTGGTGGTTCAGATTATACCGCAGCGATTATTGCAGCATCTCTTAACGCTGAAGTATTGGAAATCTGGACGGATGTTGATGGCTTTATGACGGCTGATCCTCGTATCATCAGTTCGGCTTATGTAATTCCAGAACTTACCTTTATTGAAGCTATGGAATTGTCTAATTTTGGTGCTAAGGTATTGTATCCACCTACTATTTACCCTGTATATCACGCTAATATTCCTATTTATATTAAAAATACATTCAACCCTTCGGCAAAAGGTACGTTTATTACAAGAGAACATCTTGCTGGCTCTAAGCCAATTAAGGGTATTTCTTCAATTAACGATACTTGCTTAATCACGGTTGAAGGTCTTGGTATGGTGGGCGTTTCAGGTATTGGAGGACGTTTGTTTAAAGCTATTGCAAATGAAGGTATTAGTGCCTTCTTTTTGTCGCAAGCCTCTTCGGAAAATACCATTTCAATTGGTGTTAATGAGTCGGTTTCTGAAAAAGCAGTTGCTGCCATTTCGGCTGAATTTGATTATGAATTGAAAAATGGTATTTTGAATCATGTTAAATCGGAACATAATTTGGCTACTGTAGCTATTGTAGGCGAAAATATGAAACGTACTCCTGGTATCTCAGGAAAATTATTCTCAACCCTTGGTCGTAATGGTATCAGCGTTATCGGTATCGCACAAGGAGCTTCAGAAACAAATATTTCATTTGTCGTAAGTCAAGATAATTTAAAGAAAACATTGAATACTCTTCACGAATCGTTCTTCTTGTCTGAATATCAAGAATTGAACATCTTCCAGGTTGGAACTGGTACTGTAGGCGGTAGCTTGTTGGAGCAAATTTGTATGCAACAAGAAAAACTTAAAGAACAAAACCATGTTAAAATTAATGTGGTAGGTATCGCTGATATCGATAAAATGATTATTAATAAAAATGGTATCGATTTGTCAACTTATAAAGAACAAATTAAGAATGGAACTAAAGCTACTCCTGAATTAATCAAAGAAGCTGTTCTTAATTTGGATATGTATAACGAAGTATTTGTCGATTGTACAGCAAGTCCACAAATCGCTACTTTGTACCAAGATTTGCTTTCTCATAATGTATCGGTAGTTGCGGCTAATAAAATTGCAGCTTCTTCTGAATATGCAAAATATGAGAACTTGAAAAATACGGCTCGTCAAAAAGGTATTAAGTATTTGTTCGAGACTAACGTAGGGGCAGGTCTTCCTGTTATTAATACGCTTAATAACTTGATTAATTCGGGTGATAAAGTATTGAAAATTGAAGCTGTTCTTTCGGGAACATTGAACTTTATCTTCAATACGATTTCTAAAGATATTCCATTGAGTAAAGCTATTGTAATGGCTAAAGAAGCTCGTTTCTCTGAACCAGATCCTCGTATTGACCTTTGTGGTAAAGATGTGATTCGTAAATTGGTTATCTTGGCTCGTGAATCGGGTTATAAAGTAGAACAAGAAGATGTTGTGGCAAACTTGTTTGTGCCTGATAAATTCTTCGAAGGAACACTTGATGATTTTTGGAAAAATATTCCTCAACTTGATGCTGAATTTGAAGTTAAGCGTCAAAGATTGGAAAAGGAAAATAAAAAATATCGTTTTGTGGCTACTATGGAAAATGGAGCATGCTCGGTAGGTTTACAAGAAGTAGGTATGCAACATCCTTTCTACGACTTGGAAGGTAGCAATAATATCATTATGATAACTACTGAACGTTATCACGAACATCCAATGATCATCAAAGGTTATGGTGCCGGTGCAAGTGTAACGGCTGCTGGTGTGTTTGGCGATATCATGAGCATTGCTAATATTCGATAATGAGATATTTTGGTTC
>Ga0247610_10006844_pt1 | contig 11782 bp, 9 predicted proteins | sample 174DNAGHGhighgp2_FD_193483 | JGI IMG/M metagenome (GOLD analysis project Ga0247610, IMG submission 193483) | Sheep rumen microbial communities from Palmerston North, Manawatu-Wanganui, New Zealand - 1742 DNA GHGhigh gp2 | ecosystem: Host-associated > Mammals > Digestive system > Stomach > Rumen ...
GTAAAGGTCCTGGAGTTGGCCTGCCGTGCCATCCTCCTCTGCCATCAACCCGGCCACGTTCGCTGTGATGGGAATGGTTTGGATTCTCGTGTTCGAGCGGCGCAGGAAGGTGATGCAGGTGTTCATTGCGATGCGGTAAACCCATGTGGTGAGTTTGCTGTCACCCCGGTAGCGCGGGAAAGCCTTCCACAGATTCAGCACCGTTTCTTGAAACAGGTCGTTCAGGTCATTCTGGTCTTTGGCATAGATGTAGCACACCTTGTAGATGACCCTTTTCTGGGTCTCGACCATTTCCAGGAACTCTTTCTCTAAGTTTTTCGTCTCCATGTTTTCAAATCGTCGTTCTACACCATATGTCGCAAAAGTAGAGGTAAAATTACAGATGAGTGAAAAAAAAACGATTTTTTTTGATAGGAAGTGATAGGAGGGAATAGGAGGTACACCTCCCGATTATTAGAAATAGGGTGTCCATTTTGTAACCTGTTCTTTCATAAAGATTCCGTTTCGCTTTCTATGCCAAGAGGTCTTGTTTAACAGTCGGTGTGCATATCCCCTCCCCTCGAGGGGAGGGGCTGGGGTGGGGTCTTTGATTAAAAGTCGATACAACAAATTGGACACCCTATATTAGAATATCATCCTTGCCAATTCTATCAAAAAGGTCGCTATGGAAATGATGAATTCGATAAAAGTCTTGACATTCATAACTCTTGTATTTTGAGATGAAACATTGCTGTTTGCCAGCGTGGTTGCGATTGCAAAATTAGGATGTGTGCCCGTCTAGCCAAATAATTGGGATATTCTGCACATTGAAATGACGGATGGCCTGTTTTTTTTGCTCATCGTTTTACTTATTAGTCGCAAAAAGCCTCAAAAAATTACAGATTTTGGTAAAAAACTGAAACAGATATCAAGTTACATCGGCCCAGTTTTCGACGGTGAGCTGGGGGCATATCATAGCACAAGAGAGGCCAAAAATACCTTTTGGCGGCAAATCGGCCACTCCATCGGGCATCGGCAGCGAGCTCTTACAGTTATGCCGACCGCGTGGTGATGAAGGTGGTGAAGGGCCAGACCTTTACCCTCCCTGCCGTCAGTGCCACTGAGGGTCTCACACTGATGGGCTATGCGACTTCGTGGACCGAGAACATGGGCATAGAGATGAAGGACAGCGAGAAGCTGACGGAGGTAGGCACGGTTGTCACCCCCAAGGCCGACATGAATTACTACCCGCGCTACCGCTACCGCTACGTGCCCACTTGGACGTGGAACGATGACGACGCAACGGCCACGCTAAGCATCAAGTGCAGCGCACTGAGCAGCGAGGCCATCAGCGTCAGCAATATCACCTATACCACCGACGGGGACGTCAAGACCGCCACGGGAACCTACGTACACTACGGGGCCACCTACACCTTCACCGACACCTATCCGCTGCCGGCAGGCGATCTCATGTTGAGAAATACAGCCAGCAACGATGCCACCCTCGACAATTATAAAGGAAAGAAAGTGAACTCAGTTACGCTCCTGAGCCGCACACTCTATGCCGACGGCAAGTGGAACACGCTGTGCCTGCCATTCAGTCTCAACGAAGTAGAGGTGTATTACTACCTAGGCTCCTGCGAACTGAAGACTCTCGACTCGTCTGAATACGACAGAGAGACCGCCACGCTGACGCTGAACTTCATCAATGCCACTACCATCGAAGCAGGCAAGCCCTACCTCATCAAGTAGACGAGCGGCGGTAACAGGACGAATCCGTCATTCAACAAAGTCACCATCAATGACGTTAATGTAGTGGTGGAAACCGACTACGTGAACTTCGCCGGCTCCTTCTCGCCCATCAGCCTCGCGGCCAACGACAAGACGGTGCTCTACCTCGGTGACGACAACACGCTCTACTATCCCAATGCCGACATGACCGTCGGCTCCTGCCGCGCCGTCTTCTTGCTCAACGACCTCAGCACTGACGACCCTGTCTCCGGTGCCCGCGCCTTCGTGCTGAACTTCGGGGAGGAGTCCACAGATATTGTCTCTATCTCTAAGGTGTCAGGAAAAGAAGGAGTGGTCTTTGGCTGGTTCACCCTCGATGGTCGCCGACTGAGCAGCAAGCCCACGGAGAAAGGTGTCTATATCAATAATGGACACAAAGTTGTGATTAAGTGAGAGGAAAGATGAGCTTGCCCAATCTTTCCCGAGCGTGAACGAGTTAGAGCGAAGCTCAAAGTCGTGATTAAGTGAGAGGAAAGATGAGCTTGCCCAATCTTTCCCGAGCGTGAACGAGTTAGAGCGAAGCTCAAAGTCGTGATTAAGTGAGAGGAGGGTGTGTCAAAATTAGATAACGTGAAAACCCAACTTACAGATCGCAAGTAAGGAGAACGGCCCGAAGGGCCAGAAACTGTCAGCCCAGGGCAATCGCCCTGGGTGTAAGACAGAGAATTAATATCGCCCTGAAAGGGTAAAAGCACTGATAATCAATGCTTTTTCCATTTCAGGGCGACAATTATTGGCTAACATAAAAAGAGAGTGTGCCATTTCATTTTGGCACACCCTCCAATTAAAAAAGTGTCAATCTAACCTAATTATCAATCTAACCTATTGTCATCCTTACTCATTATCAATTTTACCTAATTGTCAAACTAACCTATTGTCACTAACTTAATTATCACAAACTAACCTAATGTCAAACTAACCTGTTGTCGTCCTTGTCTTCTTACCTTATTTATAATACTATACTTATTATGACTAACCTATTTTACCAACCTATTATCAATCTAGTTTATTGTCATCCTTACTCGTTGTCTTCCTAATCAATCTGTTGTCATTTCCTATCTGCGGCCACCGTGTCCACCGTGTCCACCGTGTCCACCGTGACTTCTGCCAGGGGCGTGTCCCGGACGTCCCGGAGCACCAGGATGGTGGTTGTGGTTGGGCCTAGCCGAGGGTGCATGTCCTCTTGGAGGAGTTGCTGGCGTCGCGAAGTGGTGACGATGGTAGAAGCTGGTGCCCCTATGGCTGTGTCTGCCTCTGAAGTTTTGGTAGGCCACGGGATGACGGTGATACATCAAGCCGCGGTTGTAACGATTGTATACGACCAAGTTCCATGCACCTGCTCTCCATACCAGTGGGCGGTAGAAGTAGTGACTGCCGATATAGCGGTCGTATTGCCATTGTCCAAGCACCATTTGGAGGTCGCGGTTGCGAACATTCCACCAGGGGCCGAACAAGTCGTTCTGGGTGTTTATGTTGAGAAAATAGTCGAGGTTGATTTCATACACAGCCTCATACTGTGCATCGGTGAGGTTCAACTCATATGCCATCTTGTCGCTGAGGAACAAGGCTTCGTTGCGTGCGGTGTTATATGGCATTGCCTGGGCAGAGATGGCTATCGTCATCATCATTGCCATGAACATTATCTTTTTCATATCTTGTCGTTTTTTGTGATTGGAATTATTGCTTTTTCTGCTGCAAAGGTAAGATGAAAACAGAAGGCTTGAAAAGGAAATGACCTAAAACGGGAGGGGTTTTTCCCTAATGTTTCAGGGGATTTCCCGAAAGGGCGGTTTTTTAGTAAAGAATAGGAGGTTTTAGGAGAGAATAGGAGGACCTGTGATTTCCTATAGCTTCCTATAGCCTCCTATATAGCCTCAAAGGCCTTTCATTCCCTCTTTTTGACAGTTAAAAAACATTATATATATTAAAAAACCTTAAATCCGTAAAGCGGTGAAGGTGCTACGGTGGGTAAAGACATATAAAATGTGTACCTTTGCAGTCCGATTATTACCGGGGGTAGTCTTAGGACCCCCAGGAGTGGCGTGTTAATAGTGGTGCCTTTGGCCGGGCGCAACGGTTAGTGAATCGCCTTCCAACGAATAAGAAAAAGAGTTTTTTAGTAGCAAAAATTAAAATTTGAAATGAACACTTTAAGTTACAAGACTGTTTCCATGAGCAAGAATACGGTCAAGAAAGAGTGGGTTGTCATCGATGCCTCCGGACTGGTGGTAGGTAGACTCTGCTCCAAAGTGGCCAAGATTCTTCGTGGGAAGCACAAACCAACCTTCACACCGCATGCCGATTGTGGAGACAACGTGATCATCATCAACGCCAACAAGGTGGTGTTCACAGGCAAAAAGGAAACCGAGAAACTTTACACACGCTATACGGGTTATCCTGGTGGCCAACGCTTTGACACTCCCGCCAAGCTCCGTCAGAAGAAAGACGGTGCCGAGCGCATTATTCGCCATGCCGTCAAGGGCATGCTTCCCAAAGGTCCCCTCGGCCGCAGCCTGATGTACAACCTCCATATCTATGAGGGCACAGAGCATCCACACGAGGCCCAGCAGCCCAAGGCCATCGATATCAACCAGTTTAAATAATCATAGCAAATGGAATCTAAATATACAAATGCCATAGGACGTCGCAAGAGCGCCGTTGCTCGCGTTTACCTCAGTGAAGGCACAGGCAAGATCACCATCAACAAGAAGGACCTCTCAGAGTATTTCCCCTCACCCATCCTCCAGTATGTTGTCAAGCAGCCCCTCACCCTGCTCAACGTAGCTGAGAAGTATGACATCAAGGTGAACCTCGACGGTGGTGGTTTCACAGGCCAGAGCCAGGCTCTCCGCCTCGCCATCGCCCGCGCACTCGTCAAGATCAACGAGGAGGACAAGAAAGCCCTCAAGGACCAAGGCTTCCTCACCCGCGACTCCCGCGTTGTGGAGCGCAAAAAGCCGGGACGTCCCAAGGCACGCGCACGCTTCCAATTCAGCAAGCGTTAAAAAGCAACTCTTGTTTAGCATCCAAACTGGTAAGACTCCCCGCTTGGCGGCATGAGGCCGCCAACGGAGATTACTTGCTGGTTGGTTGAGAGAAAACTAAAAGGAAAGTAAACAAATTTAACAACAAAACAATGCCAAGAACAAATTTTGACATGCTGCTGGAGGCTGGATGCCACTTCGGACACCTCCGCCGCAAATGGAACCCCGCCATGGCTCCCTACATCTTCATGGAGCGCAATGGCATCCATATCATCGACCTCCACAAGACGGTCGTGAAAATCGACGAGGCCGCAGAGGCACTCAAGCAAATCGCAAAGTCGGGAAAGAAAATCCTCTTTGTCGCTACTAAGAAACAAGCCAAGAGCATCGTTGAAGAGAAAGCTACAAGCGTCAACATGCCTTACGTCATCGAGCGCTGGCCGGGTGGCATGCTCACCAACTTCCCCACCATCCGCAAGGCTGTGAAGAAGATGGCCACCATCGACAAACTCATTGGCGACGGTACGTTCAACAACCTGTCCAAGAGGGAACTCCTCCAGGTGACACGCCAGCGTGCCAAGCTTGAGAAGAACCTCGGCTCCATTGCCGACCTTACCAGACTGCCCTCCGCTCTCTTCGTCGTGGACGTGATGAAAGAGAATATCGCCGTGAAGGAAGCCAAGAGACTTGGCATCCCCGTCTTCGGCATCGTGGACACCAACTCCAACCCCGACGACATCGACTTCGTCATCCCCGCCAACGATGATGCCAAGGACAGCATCGACACCATCCTCACCGCTTGCTGCGCCGCCATTGCAGAAGGACTTGAGGAAAGGAAGGCTGAGAAAGCAGACGAGAAGGCATTGGCAGAGCAGAACGAAGAGGCTACAGAGCCCAGGAACATGCGTTCCCGCAAGGCTCGCAAGGAAGCCCCGAAGGCTGAGGCTCCCGTTGAGGAAGCTCCGAAGGCTGAGGTTGCCGACAAAGAAGCCACCGTGCTTGACGCCGAGGTTGACAAAGAGGCCACCGTGCTTGACGCACCCGTGGAGGAAGCTCCTGCTGCAGAGTAATTTTTTAAACAGAATATCTTAGGAAGCCTGGAGCATCTAGACTATTTAGAGTCACCAGGAAAACTAGGAATAACACCAAAAACCAAAAAGGAAAATGGCTTACAAACCCACAATGGAAGATATCAAGAAGCTCCGCGCCATCACCGGTGCAGGTCTCGCCGACGTCAAGAAGGCGCTCGTAGAGGCTGAGGGAGACTTCGACAAGGCTAAGGACCTCCTCCGCGAGCGCGGACTCGCCATCGCCGCCAAGCGCAGCGACCGCGAAACCTCCAACGGATGCGTGCTCGTGAAGGTAGAGGAAGGCTTCGCCGCCATCATCGCTCTCAAGTGTGAAACCGACTTCGTTGCCAACGGAGCCGACTTCATCGCACTCACACAATCCATCCTCGACGCCGCTGTGGCCAACAAATGCAAGAGCATCGAGGAAGTGGCTGCTCTCACCCTTGCCGACGGACAAGTTGTCGCCGACGCCATCACACAGCGCTCGGGTATCACTGGTGAGAAGATGGAACTCGACGGATACAATTTCATCGAGGGAGAAAACATCTATCATTACAACCACCAAGGTAAGAACATCCTCTGCACCCTCGTGCAGCTCAACAAAGCTTTCGAGGAGCAAGGCAAGAAGCTCGCCCTCCAAGTGGCTTCCATGAACCCCATCGCACTCGATGAGGCAAGTGTTCCCCAGTCGGTGAAGGACAGTGAATTCCAAGTGGCCATCCAGAAGACCAAGGATGAGCAAGTGGAGAAGGCTGTCGAGGCTGCACTCAAGAAGGCCGGTCTCAACCCCAACCTTCTGGACAGCGAAGACCACATCAAGTCGAACATCGCCAAGGGTTGGCTCACCGAAGAGGAGGCAGAGAAAGCCCGTGCCATCAAGGAGGAAACAGCCGCCGCCAAGGCAGCAAGCCTTCCCGAGCAGATGATTCTGAACATCGCCAAGGGACGTATGGCCAAGTTCTTCAAGGAGAACTGCCTTGTCAACCAAGAGGTCATCATGCATGAGCCCAAGGAGAATGTCGCTTCCTATCTCAAGGCAGCCGACAAAGAGCTCAAGGTGGTTGCGTTCAAGCGCTTCACACTGAGGGCCGACTAAGACAAGACATCCTGCAAACCATCCAGGCCAGGCAGCGAGGGTCCTTCCCTCGTGCCTGGCTTTTTTCAAACATGATGGGCTTATGAAAATCTTTGCCGTCGCTTTCAATTACAACACGTACAATAAAGAGGGGGACACGCCGTTATATAATGAGGGAAACCCCGTCGTCTTCCTCAGGGCAGACTCCTCGCTCACCAAGGGAGGACGCCCCGTCTTCCTTCCCGACGACATCGGCGAGGTGCATTGCGCATCGCAACTGGTGGTGAGGATATGCCGGTTGGGGAAAAGCATACCAGAGCGATTCGCACATCGTTATTACGATGCCGTGACATGTGGCGTCACCTTCACCGCAACAACCCTTCTCGAACGATTGCGTGAGGAGGGGTTGCCATGGGACATGGCCACGGGGTTCGACGGAGCCACCAAGACAGGGGAGTGGGTCGCTCTGCCAACAGATGGCATGGCATCCATGAGGTTCCGGCTCGACATCAACGGAACGACGGCCATGCAAGGGAACACGAAAGACATGGTGCGTACGGCAGACCAACTCATCGCCCATGTCAGCAGGCATTTCACCATCAGGACGGGAGACCTCCTCTTCACGGGGGCGCCAGAGCCTCTCTGCAAGGTGAATGTCGATGACCACATCACCGGTTATCTCGAAGAAAGAAAACTATTGGAGTTCAATGTTAAATAACCATACAAGGATGGGTCGGACAGGTCGGACAGGTCAGACTGGTCGGACCCTATGGAGGATGCAGCAGGCCACCAAGGTGGTGGTTATGATTTGCCTCCTGCTGGCAGTCGTGACAAACGCGGCCGCACAGCAGTTCCATAACCTCACCGCCGAGGAGGTGAGCATCGACTCCGTGCTCCCAAGGTTTGCGTGCTCCATACCGCTCCAAGGAGACTATGCCGACTCCACCTACACCGTAGACATCCTCTACCCGGAATGGATGGAGATGACCGATTACAGCATCAGGAAGATGCGCGAGGTCACCGACGACCCCATGCCGGAAATGCCCGTCCCCGAAGTCAACGTGGTGGTTGAAAGGAAGAAGGGCAGCCTTGAGGTGAGTTTCGTACCCATCGCCCATAGGGGCGGGAAATACCAATGGCTCGTCGGTTTCATGCTCTCGGTGAAAGCCAGGCCACAGGTTCCGGATGTGTGGCGCATGCCCAGGAGGCAAGTAGCCGCCAACGCCGAACGATACGCCGAGAATTCGGTGCTCGCCACCGGGAAATGGGTGAAGGTGAGGGTTCCCTCGTCGGGTATCTATCAAATCAACGAGACTCTCGTCAGGCAGGCGGGATTCACCAACCTCGACAAAGTGAGAGTTTACGGATATGGAGGAATGTTGCAGAACGAGCAACTCGTGCCCGGCGAACTCATTGCGACCGACGACCTCAAGGAAGTGCCCACGTGCACCATTGGAGGAAGGAAACTTTTTTATGCACAAGGCCCCGTCTCCTGGAGCCAACCCTCTGACATGGAACGCAGGAGGAACCCCTACAGCGACCATGGCTACTATTTCCTCACACAAGGGGAGGAGGATGCACTCTCCATCGACAGCGCCGCCTTCGTGAAGGACTCCTACCCAAGGCCGGAGCATTACCATTCACTCCACGAAATCGACAACTACTCATGGTTCCAAGGAGGAAGGAACCTCTTTGAAAACAACCCCATCAACGTAGGCGAGTCGCGCACCTACACCCTCAACAACCCCGGTGGCGACACCAAGGGGAAAGTGGCTGTGGCCGTAACCGCCGGCGTGTCCTCTTCCGTGGAAGTGGTCCTCAACGACTCCGTGTTGGGAAGGCTCTTCATGTCGCCGGGTAGTTACGAGAGAGGAAGGGAGGCCAAGGAAGTCTATGATGTGAACAATCTCAGAAGCATCGACAGCATCACCATCAAGACACTCACCGGAGGCCCTGTCAGACTCGACTACATCGACATCCACACCGCCACGCCAAGAAACATGACGGCCCTCACCTACAGCGGCATCCCCACACCGGAAATACTCTATGGCATCACCAACCAGAACCACCACGCCGACGGACCTGTCGACATGGTCATCATCGTGCCCACCTCGCAAAAACTGACCGAGCAGGCCGAAAGGCTCGCACGCTATCATGAGCAGCATGACTCCATGAGGGTGCGCATCGTGCCGGCCGACGAACTCTACAATGAGTTCTCGAGCGGCACACCCGACATCGCCGCCTACAGGAGATATCTCAAGATGCTCTATGACAGGGCGGAGAGCAAGGCAGACATGCCCAAGTACGTCCTCCTCTTCGGAGACGGGTTCTGGGACAACAGGATGCTCACCTCCGACACCCGCAACTTCTCTCCAGACGACTTCCTCCTCTGCTACGAGAGCGAGGAGTCTTTCAGCGAAATCTACTGCTATGTGGACGACGGCTTCATCGCACTGCTCGACGACGGAGAGGGACTCAACCCCCAAAGTTCCGACAAACTCGACCTCGCCGTGGGAAGAATCCCCGTGCACACCGCGCAAGATGCCAAGACCGTGGTGGACAAGACCATCAACTATATGGAGAACGCTGACGCCGGCGCGTGGGAGAACCTCGTCGTCGTGCTAGGAGACGACGGCAACAACAACTCGCACCTCGTGGATGCCAACAACGCCGCCAACCTCGTCAACTCCCTCTATCCAGGCTTCCAAATCAAGAAGGTGATGTGGGACGCCTACACCAGGGTCACCACCGCCACGGGCAACACCTACCCCGACTGCACCAAGGACATCAAGAACACCCAGGAGGCAGGAGCACTCATCATCGACTACTCCGGTCACGGGTCGGCCAACAGCATCTCGCATGAGAAAGTGCTGATGCTGCAAGATTTCAAGGACTTCTCCAACACCCACATGCCGCTCTGGATCACCGCTTCCTGCGACATCATGCCCTTCGACATGGCAGAGGAATGCATCGGCGTGGAGTGCATGCTCAACAAGAAGGGTGGCTCCATGGCCTTCTTCGGCACCACAAGGACCGTCTATCAAAGTTACAATGCCTACCTCAACCGCGCCTACCTCAAGCATGTGCTCAAGGTGAACGACGGCAAGAGAACCTCCATCGGAGAGGCGCAAAGGTTGGCAAAAAACGAGATGATCACCTCCGGACAGGACAAGACCGCCAACAAACTCAGGTACTCCCTGCTTGGCGACCCCGCACTTTGCCTCAACGTACCCACGCTGAAGGCCGTGGTGGACTCCATCAACGGGAGAGCCCTCGACAAAGGGGATGATGTAGCCATCTCAGCCGGCTCCATCGTCAGCGTCAAGGGACACATCGAGCGCAACGGACAGAGGGACTCCACCTTCAGCGGCCAGGTCACCGCCACCGTGAGAGACTCTGAGGAACGCGTCACCTGCAAGGGGCAGGCTGAAGACACCGACAACCCCTACACCTACCTGGACAGGCCCAACGTGCTCTTCAATGGCTCCGACAAGGTGGAGAACGGCACCTTCCATTTTTCCTTCGCCGTGCCCATGGACATCAACTACTCCGACGGGTCGGGTCTCATGAACCTCTACGCCGTCAACGACGACCACACGCTCGAGGCACATGGCGCCTGCGACGACTTCACCGTGGGAGGGACGCAGACCATGGACAACGACTCCATAGGGCCTTCCATTTTCTGTTACCTCAACTCCCCGACGTTCACCAACGGCGACGACGTGAACAGCACGCCATACTTCGTGGCCCAAGTGACCGACAAGGACGGCATCAACGCCGCGGGAACGGGTATAGGACACGACTTGCAACTCATCATCGACGACGAGATGGGGAAGACTTACATCCTCAACGACAACTTCACGTTCGACTTCGGCAGCTACACCAGTGGGAGCACCTTCTACAGCATACCCGAACTCACGCCGGGAAGACACGTGCTCAAGTTCAGGGCATGGGACATCCTCAACAACTCGTCCACGGCAGAGCTTTCCTTCAATGTCGTCAATTCGCTCAAACCCACGCTGTTCAGCATCAGTTGCACCAACAATCCCGCTACGACGACCACCACGTTCATCATCAACCATGACCGCACGGGGAGCAACATGGATGTGTCGCTCGACATCCTCGACGTCAGTGGCAGGCTGCTGTGGAACCACACGGAAAGCGGTGTATCCACCAACGGGGCGTACACCATCGACTGGGATCTCACCATCGACGGTGGACAGAAACTGCAGACCGGCGTCTATCTCTACCGGGTGCGCGTGGCGTGCGACGGCAGCAAGATGGCATCCAAAGCCAAGAAACTCATCATCATAGACAATAATTAAGGCACCACAGCGTTTTAAAACAAGAAGGGTACAGCCCCCAACATCAAGACAAAGAAAAGAATACAGCTAAAATATGAATATCAGAGGACTATCCATCTTATTGACACTCTCACTGGTTTCGGTCACGGCCATGGCCCAGAAAGAGGACATGTTCAACCCCGTCAACACCTCCGTCACCTCGCAGACCATCGCACCAGATGCACGGGCTGCCGGCATGGGCGACGTGGGAGCAGCCACAGACCCCGACGTCGTGTCACAGTACTGGAACCCGTCGAAATACCCCTTCACCATCTCAAGGGCGGGTGTGGCGCTCAACTACACTCCGTGGCTGAGGCAGTTGGTGAACGACATGGACCTGGCCTATCTCGTAGGATACTACCGCATAGGCGACTATAGCGCCGTGTCGGGTTCGCTCAGGTACTTCTCCCTTGGAGAGGTGTATACAAGCAGTTCGCTCGACGGTTCCAACGATATGACCATCAACCCCTATGAGATGTCGCTCGACGTGGCATACTCCCTTATGCTCAGTGAGAATTTCTCCCTTGGCGCCGCTGTGAG
>Ga0247610_10006845_pt1 | contig 11781 bp, 10 predicted proteins | sample 174DNAGHGhighgp2_FD_193483 | JGI IMG/M metagenome (GOLD analysis project Ga0247610, IMG submission 193483) | Sheep rumen microbial communities from Palmerston North, Manawatu-Wanganui, New Zealand - 1742 DNA GHGhigh gp2 | ecosystem: Host-associated > Mammals > Digestive system > Stomach > Rumen...
CCAGATACTGAAAACAAAGTAGCTAAAGAAATAAAGAAGCTAACAGAAGCTGATTTCAAGGACTCAGCTATATCTATTTCAAACGAAGGGAAAATCGAGAAGAAATAAAATTGCTGTCCGCTAAAATTGAAAAGGAATAAATCATGTGTCCACAATGCCTATAATAGGCACTGTGGACATTTTTTTGAGAAGTAAACCCACCAATCAAATAACGTTGGATCAGAAAGTATGTCCTCGTCTCTTCCAACACAATTTCAGCCAGCCTTTTTTTGGTATGACAAAGAAAGAATACGGGTTGACATAGTACATGAGCATGATTCTGCACATAGTAGCTTAACAGCTGACCATACATCGGATGTCCGATAAAATGTGTGCCTTTGTTCATAGTTAATCTTGTTTTGTTGTAAAAACAAAAGGTAACCCAAAGGCTAAAACCCCTGCAAGAGCTTCAGCCTAATTTTTCACATCACTTGAAAATTTTGGCGAACAGGTCAAAACGCAGGCTACTATGTAGCTAAAAGCCTTATGGCATAAGGGCTGAGCGTTAATTCAAATTTTTGAGATACTATTTGGGCTTATTGAAGGTTCTCTATAGGTCAAAATGCAGGCTGGAAATTCATTTCAGCGTTTGAAATAAATTTTAATAGTAATATAAAAGGCAAATCCAATACTTGAAAAAAAACATGGAAGACCTTTACTCTTTTATATTGTCGAACTATTTCGTTTCTACTAATAAATTGTTGTACAATTTTTTTTATAAGATAAAAGAAAAAAACTGTCATCACATGGGTGTTATACTTCGGTTTGCAAAATTAAGCTTTTTGTTGAATTTTTGCAGGAATAGCAACCCAAATGATTAAATCCTCATACGAATATTATTAATATTTTCATATAAAGGTTAATTGTTTAAACTGAATGTTTTAATCCAGCAACCAAAAACAACTCGCCATGGTATGTTTTTTCCTTTTAGAATATATCATACCATGGCGTAGGTCTTTTATGTAAGTCTATTTTTTATATTTTGGTATTTGCGTCAATCAATTTTTTTCAAAAGCCTCACAAATTCCCCAATCCATAAAACAAATGATGTCGCTATAATAATTATGATCCAGTCCATCACCTTAACACCACCTTCTGCCACATTGAACATTTCCTGAAGACCCGGAGTCTCTGTCATTAAAATCTGTCCAATCAAAATTATCATAACTATAATAATGAACCATTTAGTATCTTTCCATGAAATTCCTTTAAAAGCTGAATCAGATGTCATAAAAGCCTTAGCATTAAACATATTCCAAAACTGAAGCATTACAAAAATGGTAAAGAACAAACCAAGCTCGTAGGATGACAGTCCATTGTATTCACCCCAAGCAACATTACCACTAAAAACATCAAGCAAAGAATTAACACTAGTATGCTGAAAAAACATGCATATTCCAAGCAAAATAATTGTAAACAGGCCTCCCACACCAAGAATTCCTTTACCCATACCTTTCAATATGTGTTCATTAACAGAACGAGGTTGTTCATTCATGACAGTCTTTGTAGGCGGTAAAGATGCCAATGCTAATGCTGCAAATGTATCCATAATTAGATTTACCCAAAGCATCTGCGTTACCGTAAGAGGAGATTCTGTTCCAATAAATGCACCGATAAATACAATAAAACATGCAGCAACATTTACAGTCATCTGGAAAAGAATAAATCTCTTAATATTCTTATAAAGAGAACGTCCCCACATAACTGCATTAGCTATAGTAGAGAATGAATTATCAATTATAGTCATATCACTTGCTTCTTTTGCCACAGCAGTTCCATCCCCCATTGACAAACCGACATTAGCAGCATTCAAAGCAGGAGCATCATTAGTCCCATCACCTGTTACAGCTACAATATAGCCAGAATCTTTCAGGAGACGCACTACACGTTCCTTATCATTTGGACGGGCCCTAGAAATAATCTTAACTTTGTATAATCTATTCCTTAATTCCTCATCTGACATTGATGCGAGGTCTTTGCATATAAGAATATTATCATCAGAATCTTCTTGCTTCCAAAGGCCTAATTGACGACCTATTTCCTTTGCTGTACCCGGAGCATCACCAGTAACTATCTTAACCTGGATTCCTGCATTAACACAATCAGAAATTGCAGAAGGCACATCGGTTCGTATAGGATCTTCAATGCTAACAATGCCCATCATTGTCAAATCATTAATATTGAGTCTGCCATCAATAAAAATATTATCAGAATCACTCAATTCCTTATAAGCAAATGCCAGGGTTCTATTTGCATGATTCTGATATTCTAACAATCTATCATTAAAAATTTTTGTCTGTTCATCTGACATCAAACATAAATTCATAAGAATATCAGGAGCACCTTTTACATATACCGTACGTTTGCCAGAAACCTTAGATATGACAATCGTTGCCATATATTTTAGTTCTGTAGTAAAAGGCAAACGATCTACAATCGGAGTAGACTCTCGTAGTTCAAGATAATTGATTCCATTAGTATGCAACCAAAGCAAAAGAGCACCCTCAGTTGGATTCCCTATTGCTTTAATTTTATTCAAATCAGCAAAGTCAAGATTCGCCGTAGTATTTACTGCGATACATTCTTTTAAAAGAGACGATATTATATCATTCTCTTTACTTTGTTCTATAGAATTCACATCTGGAAATAAAGAATCCACAACTCTCATTTGATTTTGTGTTAAAGTACCTGTTTTATCAGAACAAATTACTGAAACAGCACCCATAGTCTCACAAGCATGCATTGTGCGTGGCAGAGTATTTTGCTTCATCAACCTCTTCATACTAAAGGCCAAGCTCAAAGTTACAGCCATTGGAAGCCCTTCTGGAACAGCAACTACTATTAAGGTAACCGCAATCATTACTGAATCCAATGCGTATTGAATAAGGATAGCCCAATCGGTCATTTCTGATGTACCGACAGAAAAATAGAGAGTAATGCCTATTATGGGCAAAATCATAAAAGCCAAGACCTGCCATAATTCTATATTTTCTTCGTTTTCCTCATTCTTTGTCTTATTCAATCCGAAGAATATTAATGAAGCTATCACCAATGAACCGAGTAAATATGCGATCAAAGCCCCATAATTAGGAGTTGGCAGGATCATCGCATAACGTACAAGTCTGCCAAGTACAATAAGAACAGCGAGTCCATAACTGGTTTTTGTAATCAAACCTGCTAATTCATCCAATTTTTCACTTAATGGTGTTGCCTCTCCATTTTTCACCTGCGCAGCTTCAAAAACCTTACCACTTGCAGTTGCATCTCCTACTGCAAATACTCTGGCTATACAATCACCTTCCATAACATTACAACCTTTCATAATGTGGTTAGTTGGATACGTTGCATCTTTATCAAACTCAGATGGATTGCTAGTTTTAAAACACTGTGGCTCTCCCGTCAATGAAGATTCATTCACAATCAAGTTCATAGATTTAAGAATCTCCGCATCTGCAGGAACCTCTTCTCCAGCCTCCAACAAAACGATATCACCAACTACGATATCTCGGCGAGGAACCTGACATACATTATTATTTCGAACAACTTTAACTAAGGTGTCATCATTGACCTCATTAAGGCTATTAAATGTCTTTTCATTCTGAGTTTCAAGGATGTGAGCCACTGTAGTAGCTAAAAGAACAGCCACTGCAATACCAACAAGCTCCAAATAAGGTTCTAATCCGTCAACACCACCATAAACACCATTATAAAATGCTATTGCACCAGACAACAACAAGGCAAAAAGAAGAATGGTAAAAAGAGAGTCTAAATCAAACTCTTTCTCATCTTCATTCCATTCACCACCTAAGTAAGCAACAAGATATGTAAGTATAAAAAGAACCAAAGATAACACGGGAGCAATCCATAATCCCTCATGGATATAGATACCAGAAAGAGGCAATACAATAGCCGCACTTAATGCAATAATAAAAATGGCTAAATCTAATTTAAGTAACCAAAAGTGCATACAATTCTTAATTTTCTGTAATACACTTTCCTCTTCTGGCGGAGTAAGAATATTTGCACCATACTTCGCACGATTTTCCAATACTTCTGTATCAGTTAATCCTGAATAATGTTGATTTGTATGCATATAAAATTATTATTAATTTAATTATCAATTATTTACAAGTTGAACTATTATTAATCTTCCTCCCTGACTCTTATCAAGGAGAATTTGTCGACCTTCAGTCAATGGGACAAAATCACCTATTGAAACCTCCTTATTGTCTGTGACATCATACATGTCAGGTAATCTTCGATTAATAAGAATCCATTGTCCATTATAGAAATGGAAGTCACCTACAGGCTTTTTATCTTCCTCTGAAGTTTTTTCATTTGCAGGTATAAGATTATTGGAATGCCACTTATATAAAGTTTGTTTATCATATACCATCAAACGGAAATTTTCATATTGAAATTTATCTCTCGGCTTATAATAAAAATTTAGAATTGGTAACTGTCCGTGATACTCTTGTCCACAAAAAGGGCAATGAGGCCTACGTGTGTTATCAAACACAAACCAGCGTGCCTCACAACAAGGATTCTGACATGGTTGTACGAGATCTGTAGTTTTCGCAAGTGCATCTTCCCACTCAGCAGCACTAGGACGATTGATTGGATCATGAAGTCCATCGATAAAAGCACGATCAAACAACAGTTTAAGATAAGGTCCACATATAGTATATGGAAGTTTCAATGGGTCTCCTTGAGGCAATTCAGAGGGGGACAATTGCTGTGGTTTAACACAATTCGACTTATCTGTAGGATGTTCTATAAACAATGCTTTTGTACCCATAGAAAGTTCTTCATCACGTCCTGTATCGTTCACATCATGAACTTTACCTCCACGCAAAGGATGCCTATTCAACAAATACATGTAAATCAAGACAGCTAAGGCATGTCTGTCAGTATATATACTTGGTAATTTGCGGTTTTTGTCAGTAAGAGGCAATCCTTTTGTTTCAATAACTTCAGGAGCAATAAAATCAGGAGTACCAACCACTTCCGGAGGAAATTTTCCAGGCACAACAAGACTATCATCATCAATTATACAAGCAGAACCTGTCACAGGATCGACAAGAACATTATTATAAGAAAGATCTGAATGCGCCAAACCCGCAGCATGAAGTCGACGAACTGCACGTGCTAATTTAATACACATATGAAGATTTGTCAAGAAAGAACCTTTTTGATCTGCTGTCAAAAACTTGTTCTTCAACTTAGCAGAAGAAAACCATTTGCCATTTTTTTCTTTACCATCGAATGCGCCACCTTTGAAAAAGAATCTTTTGTCATAAAAAGGAATAACAACTCCTATTTTCCCATTCCACTCAACCATTTTAGTTGGCCATGCAAATAAATTTTTCCAGTATTCGCCTTCAGTATTATTGGTAAAAATACGTTCTCTATAAATTCCTACAATGTTATTTATTCGTTCTTTATCATTATGATTGATAGGGTTTCGATAAAATGCTACAACATATGATTTGTCAGGACTAAAATATACATCCTTCACACCTCCTTGTTCCTTGATTTCATCAAAAAATTCAACGGTACTTCCGTCAGTAGCTTTCAATGTTACTTTCTGTGCCATAGACTAATACAATATTGCAATAGTTCTGTCATCGTGATTCCCTCTATCCCAAAAATTTAACCATTCTAGAAGTTGTTCCTGACACTTATCGTTGTCATCCTTCAACTCCACACCATTATCTAAAAAGTCTTTCCAAAGAGCGTCCCACATTTCTGCTTTTTGGAGATTTACATCTGTTTCAAACTTTGGATCGCTAACACCATCAGTCATCAGCATCAAAGCCGTAAAATCAGGATAAATTTTGAAACGAAGTCTCTTATAGAAAGAAGTTGAGTCTGAGAAAATCTCAGGCATTGTCAAAAAACGAGTTTGACCAGCGAATTCACCCACATCAGGCATACCAAGCATATCGATTGTATGTTTTTCTGCATCATAGATGCACATAGCACCATCACCCACCCAGAATGATGCAACAGCCCAACCGAATTCAAATCGTTTACAGATTGCAAGAAGCAAGGTCGTTGCAAAATCTTTCATCTTTGCATCAGCTTTTCTTTCTGATTCTTTTTTTATTGCATTATGAGCTTTTAGCGCCGCACTCCCTACAATATTGTATATCATATCTCCAACTAATTTTCTCGATTCATTGGAGTCGGAATTTTCCGAGAATAATTGAATAGCATTTTCAAATTCCGTACTATCAGACAATGCTTCTATACAATGTTCAACAGATGATTCACATGCTATTCTAGAGCCTTCTCGAGAATACTTTGCAGAGCCTGCGCCATCAGCAACAGCAATTATATACCATTCGGTTTTATCGCAATAATGAAGGACGAAATGATCATCACGAGGATTTCCCTCATGTGCATGAGAACGACCTCTTTGACTAGCTGCAACAATGTCTTTACGAGGTAGTCCATTCTTTTTTTCAACCTTCACATATTGCATCTGTGAATCCTCCTTGTAATACTCAATATCTCTTGGAGTAGGAATATCTTTCCATAAAGTTTTTGGATCAGGATTTAAAATAAGAGTAAGCGGTCTTTCCATCCATTCTTCACCTTTAAGAAGTCCAATGGGTTGATATTTTAGAATAAGAGGGATCTCTCCTCCTTTTTTATCTTCTGGTTGGGCTATACCAGATATAATAAAGCCATCATTCGTTTTTTCAAATTTTAATTCAATCAATTCTAATCCATCAATTGAATAATCAAGCACGCCATCAATTTTGAATGGTACTTCAACCTTATACTGTTCACCCACTCTTCCATTAGGCAAAATTATAAGGGATGAATCCACAGCATTTTTAACAACAAGTCTTTCATTCATACGCTCTTGAGCAACTTTATTCCACAAATTAGCAACAATTCTGTTTTCAAAGTCCACAAACTCATCTTCCGTAGGTTTGACACCTACACGATGTAATATTTTTAAAATATATTCTTTCATCCTCGTCCACGTGTTATATCAATACCGCCATCTTCTATTCCTCCAAGTGTCCCCTCCATACCACACCATGGACATAATGCAGTGTATCCATCCGAGCACATAATATTTCCACATTCACAAATCACCACACCAAACTGATTGCCACAACAAGGACATGTTGGCATTCCTCGAAGATTATTTGTATTAATATTTCGACTTGATTTGCCTTCTGAAAGAGACTCAAAGGATTCCTCATCTATAGAATATGCCCCAACAAGTTTATAATCCATCACATTGAATTCTGGCAAAAAATCAGATGTAGAAATCTGTTTAACATACTTTACCAAATACCTCTTCTTTGTGTTAGAACATTTTCCATGCAAGACAACATAGTTCTCGTCAACTTTGCACGATTTTTTAGTATCTACTTTTTCCAAATTAACTCCTGAGAAAGGAGCTAATTGCAAATTATCAATACCAGAATCAGACACAGAAACGCTACATGTCTTAATTGATGCTGTTACCCATTTAAAGAATGTCTTAAATGAATATTCGTCTACCCCATTCAGTCGTAGAACATTATCTGTCAATCTCCCCAAAACATTAGTATCTACATTATTTCCTAGTGAAATGCACACTAAATTACTGTTTCTCTGAAAGTATTTCTTCCATCTTTCGATCGCCAGGTCTGGATTGTCCGTTGGTGTACCATCGGTAAAGAGGAAAACGATAGGTTTCCAATCTCCTTTCATTTCTTCTGTGGTCTTTTGTAAAGACCTTTCCATATCATCCATTAGAAAATTCAGAGCTACACCTAGTGAAGTGCCATCACCAATCGGGAACTTTGGGGGATAAAACTTGTATAATTCTGTCAATGATAACAATTTTTTAGCCTTGCCAGCAAATACAATGACAGATACAAACACTGTTTCAAGAGCATATGGATCGGTACGTAATTCCTGAATAATATTTCTCATACCATTCTCTATCTGCGTGATTGGTTCACCAACCATTGATTCTGATACGTCAATCAGAAAATATATAGGTAATCGTCTCATGAGATATGATTTTATATAACAACATTTATTTCCGCAGGAGGACCTGGCAGTTCCAAAGAATCCGTTGTACCAACACTTTTTCCTCCAAGTCCAATGACATCGGAAACCCATACAAAAAACTTCTTGAAGGAAGTAGCATCCATCGTATCTAGCCGAAAAACTTTATCTGTTAATTTTTGTAGAGGTTCTGTTTTCGCCTGAGGACCTGCAGCACATGCAACAATACTTGCGAAATTAACTTTTTTAACTACGGGGATTATTGTATCATACTCCATCAAATCAGAAGGTTTACCATCTGTCAAAAGGAACAATAAAGGACGCCAATCTCCTTTTTGTTCAAATGAACTTTTTTTCACCTCAACGTCCACCTTCTCACATAACATTCTCAATGCAGCACCCATGTGTGTTGGGCCAGAATCAGGTGTGCAAATATCAGGAAGTTGAAGACTTTCCAATTCGGTCAGAGGAAGAATTTGATTAACATTTCTATCAAATGTAATAATACTAATACAAACCGTTTCAAGAGCATATGGGTCTAGTCGAAGAGTAGCAATCATATCTGCTAACCCCACCTTCACACTCTCTATCGGTTCCCCCTTCATTGAACCACTTGTATCAATTAAAATATATACTGGCAAATGTCTCATGTATTCTGAAGTTTATGTTGGGCAACGCAAAAAACATCACCCAACAATTATAAATTATACAACAATATTAACTTCAGGAGGAGGTGGTGGTAATTCACTCATCTTAGTTACATCCCCATGCGTATCCTCTACTTTCTGGCTACCAGTACTAATACTTGCGCTAACCCATTTAAAAAAAGCTTTAATCGTCGCATTGTCTGCCGTATCAAGTTGAACTACATTCTCTGTTATCAGTTTCAATGTATTAGTATTTGCTCCTTGGCCTGCTGCACATGCAACAATCATTCCGAATTTACGTTTTTTTAATTCAGACAATCCTTTATGTAAATCATCTGTTGGTTCACCATCAGTCATTATAAAAACAATTGGTTTCCAATCGCCTTTTATTTCTGCTGTTGTTTTTGTCACTTCTGAATCAACTTTGTTTGCCAACAGAGCTAAAGCCTCACCAAGAGCTGTACAACCACTAGCATCAATTTGAGGAGACTGAAATGCTGACAACTCTGTTAATGAGACAATCTGTTGTGCACTTGAGTTAAATGTTATTATACTGATATATGCCGTTTCTAACGCATAGGGGTCACTTCTAAGTGTAGACACAAGAGTCTGAACACCATTTTTCACTGCTTCTATAGGTTCTCCATACATGGAACCTGAAGTATCTAATAATAGATATACTGGTAATCGTCTCATGAAATTTCTATTTTGAATAATCCCTTATTACTCTTGCTATTGTTAAAACAATAAAACTATCGTCAAATGCATCACCAATAGCAGCAAATTTCCATTCTCCATTATGACGATAGAGTTTTCCCATTATTAGTGCCCTTTTCCCAACACAATCAGTTTTTGTTGCCACGTCATACTGAGCAAAGACTTCATTTACTTTTGATGGAGTACCTTCATACATACGTATAGAGGCATACGGTATTCCAGAAAAATCTCCTTTATATTCATCGTTATTATATATATTCAAGAAGAAAACCATAGAATTAACATTGCTGTTTACACGAGAAAGATCTACTGTAATAATTTCATTATCAAGCCCATCATCTCCTTCTTGATCTCCTGTCAAATCGTCACCCGTATGATGCAACGCTCTATCAATTGTATCAAGTTTCCCTTTAGGTATTTTAAATTTCTCCATATTGTAAAGAGGAGAATAAACATGATCTACACATTTACCTTCTGCATCAAACAACAAACAACTCAAATCCAAATCTACATCTATAGTTTTAGAGCTCAATCCCCAAAAAGTCTTTTCTGTTATTGCACCCCAATTACAACCCACACAAAAATTTGTGAGTTTAGTACCATTATTTTTTTCAAGATTAATTCTCTGTCCTTTTTCTAATCGTATTGCCATAATAACTTACTTTTATCAAACATATTTATTTACGAAATACTGTAATCCTCCTTTATAACCAATTCCCATAGCCTCAAATTTCCATCCATTATCTTTTCTATATAAACGTCCAAATTCAACTGCTGTTTCTATAGAAAAATCTTCCTCCAACTCATATTTTGCTATTTCTTCATTCGTAATTGCATTATATATTCTAACATACGAATCGCGTACTTGTCCAAAATTTTGCTTACGTTGTTCTGCTTCATGAATTGTAACAGTAAATACAATCTCTTGTATACGACTATCTACTTTTGATAAATCTACTGTTAATGTCTCATCATCACCACCATCACTATTACCACCAGTTTGATCATCACCAGACGACACTACTGCTTCTTCTGGTGATTTTGAGTTATTGTAAAAAACGAAGAAATCATCACTAGGAATTTTCTTATTAGCACCTAACATAAATGCAGATGCATCTAGATCGAAATCAAATCCAGAACCTTCATTAGGGTTCCAGCCTAAACCTACGCCAACTTTCTGAAGTCCCACTTCTATACGTTGACCTTTTTGTAAATTAATTGCCATAATCCTATAATAATTATATTGTTAAAAACTAAATTTATAGGATTCCCTTATTTGAAATGTGAACATAATGTTCAACTATAGACATAAAAAAAGCGCGGGAATCTGAACTCATCGCTCATCCCGCTACTCAGGCTCTCGCATTGCCTTCCAACCGAGGATAAGCAATGCCGAAGCCCACGCTATGTATATACATGAGATTAAACTCTCATAATGCAAAGACAACATTTAAAATTGTCTCCACAGATATATACAAAAACTATGAGCATTGAACACTGCCTTATCACGCGGTTGGATTGAATTTGCGAGATTCGAGTAGCCGCAGATAAGACGTTGAATCAACGCCTTTAATATGTCTGCACGTACTGGTCTTTACATCAGCACATACAATGCAAATATATATATTTTTTTTATACTTACAAAATTTGACCTATTCGCCTCTATTGCAAGTATTATACCCGCATTTCTTCCGAAATACGTTGCGTCTATGTGAATGACTCCATGACCTATATACTTAGGTTGTACCCATGTTTTTTTACTTCACGCAGCCTTCTTTTTATAGTGGACTCGCTGATTCTATATCTGGCTGACAACTCTTTTATTGTTTGTTTGCCAGACATATATTCCTCCCATATTTCTTCTGGAGAAATTGGAGCTTTCCCTACAAACTGATGGCCACACGCCATACATTTATATTGTTGAACCCCTTTTTCGTTTGACATTCTTTTTAGTTATCGGTGATTGGCAGACCGGACATTTTTTTTATTCATTTTTTATTTTCATTTTTCCACAAATATAGTCCACACTGGGGTTTGACATAATCTCAGCCTGCATTTGACCTATAGAAACAACATGATGCTTTTTCAGCCTGCATTTTGACCTATAGACCAAAATTTTAGTGGACTTCAATATTATTCTATAGATTCCTATTTATAGAACCGATGACTATAAAAGGAAAGAGATGCGGCATAAATCCACATCTCTTTCTACATTATAACTTTACAATTTATTTATTCACATATATAACCTCAACAGTACCTGTTTCCACTTTGTTGTTTTTCATAATCACCTTGTAGAAATAGACTCCTGGATCAGCCATTTTATCACGGAATGTACCATCCCATCCTTCATTAC
>Ga0247610_10006846_pt1 | contig 11780 bp, 10 predicted proteins | sample 174DNAGHGhighgp2_FD_193483 | JGI IMG/M metagenome (GOLD analysis project Ga0247610, IMG submission 193483) | Sheep rumen microbial communities from Palmerston North, Manawatu-Wanganui, New Zealand - 1742 DNA GHGhigh gp2 | ecosystem: Host-associated > Mammals > Digestive system > Stomach > Rumen...
TACAACAGTGGGAAATGCCGCATTGATGACATTTGGGTTTGATGGCAGTACAAGTGTATCTACCATGTAGAATGAGCCAATGGTGAGCCAGATTGAGCATATCTTTAGGAAAATTTTTAACAAGTGTTTTTTCTGTGGTTAAAACATTTCTTGAATGGTTGGTTAAACCTATGCGATTGGCTACTCTAAATACATGTGTGTCAACAGGCATGGCAGGTTCGTTGAAAATCACAATAAGCATTACGTTGGCCGTTTTGCGTCCTACGCCAGGAAGTTTTTCTAAATCTTCTCGATTATTAGGAACTTTGCTATCAAAATCGTTCACCAGCATTTTAGCCATTTCAACGAGATGTTTTGCTTTGGCGTTTGGGTATGAGATACTTTTAATGTATTGAAATACAATATCTTGTGAAGTTTTTGCTAATGTCTCAGGTGTAGGGAAGTCGCGAAAAAGTTTGGGCGTAACCATGTTTACACGCTTGTCGGTACATTGAGCTGAAAGCATAACAGCAATGAGCAACTGAAAGGCGTTTTCGTAGTTTAATTCCGATTTAGCATCGGGCATATTTTTACTAAACCATTCAATTACGGCATTATAGCGTTCTTTTGTTGTCATTAGATTTCCGTGTCTGGGTCAAATTCTTGTTTGTCCTTATCGATGAATTTATACGATAAGAATGGTAGGTCTTGCATAGGAAGAATGGTGATTTTTCTTCCGTAGTGGCGTTTCCATTTACGTTTGATAGAACTAAAGAATCCTTGGTTGATGTAAGCATACACGTAAGGATGTATGTACAAGGTAAAATCAGTCACCTTAAGGTCGTTTACCACATGAGCGATTTTCTTTTCTAATTGATCAACGAAAAGGATAGAAGGTTGAGCTTTGCCAGTTCCGTTGCAAGTTGGACAAGTTTCGGTAGTGGTCATATGCATTTCTGGTCTTACGCGTTGACGAGTAATTTGCATTAAACCAAATTTTGTAAGCGGAAGAATGTTATGTTTGGCTCTATCGGCTTTCATGATTTGGCGCATGTGGTCGTAGAGTTTTTGACGATTTTCCGCCAAATTCATATCGATGAAGTCAATAACGATAATACCTCCCATATCGCGTAATCGAAGTTGGGTGGCAATTTCGTCTGCAGCGGCCATATTGACTTCAATAGCCGTTGTTTCTTGTCCGTCGTTTGAGATGGAGCGATTACCGCTATTCACATCGATGACATGAAGAGCCTCGGTGTGTTCAATGATGAGGTAAGAGCCACTTTTGAATGGTACAATTCTGCGGAAGGCTGATTTGGCTTGTTTGGTAATATCAAATTTGTCAAAAATAGGGATGCCTTCTTTATGAAAATTGACAATATTTTGTTGGTCGGGTGCAATAAGTCCTACATAATCGCGTATTTCGCCGTATAATTCTTCGTTGTTTACACAAATATTTTGGAAACTTGAATTGAATAAATCACGAAGAATGGCTTCACTACTGCCTATTTCAGTAAGAACAGAGCGAGGAGCTGTAGATTTTTGAATGCGACCAACGGTATCTTCCCAGCGTTTTACGAGGATGCGTAATTCGTTATCGAGTTCAGCAACCATTTTTCCTTCTGCAACAGTACGGATGATTACCCCAAAGTTTTTGGGTGTAATGCTGGTTACTAATTGGCGAAGTCGGTTGCGTTCTTCTTTGGAAGCAATTTTAGTAGAAACCGAAATTTTATTTCCAAAAGGAATAAGGATGAGGTATCTACCAGCAATGGAAATTTCGGTTGTGAGTCTTGGACCTTTGGTAGAAATAGGTTCTTTTAAAATTTGAACAGGAATTTCTTGTCCAGTTGAAAGTACGTTGCTAATCGAACCTTTTTTATCGATTTCAGGAAGAAGTGTTTCTTTTTGAATAGGGAATGTTTTATTGGGTTCTTTTTTAATCTTTTTCGAGTAGGTAGAAAAAGAGGTAAAGAAACTTCCTAAATCTTGATAGTGGAGAAATGCGTCTTTTGAATATCCCACATCAACAAATGCGGCATTAAGTCCAGGCATAATCTTTTTGATTTTGCCTAGATATATGTTTCCCACAGAGAACGAATTTTCTTTCGTTTCTTTATGTATTTCTACGAGTTTTTTATCTTCCAATAAGGCAATACAAATCTCTTGGGAGTTGGCATCTATGATAAGTTCGCTATTCACTTTTTTTGCTGATTAGATTAACAAAAAAGAACAAACAATGGAGTTTGTTCTTTTTGTAATTAATGAAAACACAGATTTACTTTTTCTTCTTATGTCTGTCTTTTCTTAGTCTTTTCTTTCTTTTGTGAGTAGACATTTTATGTCTTTTTCTCTTTTTTCCGCTTGGCATAATAACGAAATTTATTGAATTAATAATTATTTATTATTTCTTTACATCAGATATAAACGTTTTAGCAGGCTTGAAAGCTGGTACTAAATGTTCAGGGATAATGATAGTGGTGTTTTTAGAAATATTACGAGCGGTTTTTGCTGCACGTTTTTTAGTAATAAAACTACCAAAACCTCTTAAGTAAACGTTGTTATTGTTTGCAAGAGAATCTTTTACTTTTTCCATAAATGATTCTACAACAATAGAAACGGATACTTTATCAACACCAGTGCTCTTCGCAATTTCGTTTACGATATCTTGTTTAGTCATCTTTTATATATTTAATTGTTTTTTTATTTCTTCAAATTGGACTACAAATATACGAATTTTAAATAAAGTTATTACAAAAAAAGATGATTTTTTTTGTAAACTTTTGATTTTTAAACTTTTATAAGATTTGTAGACTTATTTTTAGATATTTGCAGCAACCCAGTCACCCACTTCACTTGTAGAATATGCTTTTCCACCAGCAGCCAAGTCTTCTGTTACAATACCATTATCGATAGATTTAGCAACAGCAGCACGAATTGCTGCACCTTCTTCCATTAAGCCAAAAGCGTATTCAAACATCATTGCAGCCGAGAGGATAGTTGCCAATGGGTTGGCGATATTTTTACCTGCAGCTTGAGGGTAACTACCATGAATAGGTTCGTAAACGCCTGTGTGAACACCAATCGATGCCGATGCTAAAAGTCCCATAGAACCTGCAATTACACTTGCTTCGTCGGTTAAGATATCACCAAAGGTATTTTCTGTTACTAGTACATCAAAGAATTTTGGGTCTTGAATCATAACCATAGCTGCTTTGTCAACGAACATATAGTCGGTTGTAACGTCTGGATAATTAGGTGCCATTTCTTGTGCGATTTTTCTCCACAAACGGCTACTTGCCAAAACGTTAGCTTTATCTACAACGGTTAGGTGTTTGCGACGTTTTTGAGCGAATTCAAAAGCCATTTTTAGGATGCGTTCAATTTCTGGACGTGTGTATTTACAAGTATCGAAAGCCATATCATCAGATTCGTGCTTTTCACCGAAATACATACCTCCAGTTAATTCGCGGATACAAAGGAATTCTGCACCATCTACTAATTTGGTTTTTAGTGGAGATTTGCTTACAAGCGATTTCCAAGTCTCAACAGGACGAAGGTTGGCAAAAAGTTCAAGTTGTTTACGCATAGCCAACAAGCCAGTTTCTGGACGTTCTTTGGCAGTTGGATTATTATCGTATTTAGGATCACCAACAGCACCGAAAAGAACAGCATTGCTTCTCATACAAACTTCATGAGTTTCTGCGGGATAAGCTTTTCCTGTAGCATCAATAGCACAAGCTCCTACAAGTGCTTTTTCGTAAGCTACTTCATGTCCAAATTTTTTGCATACAGCATTTACTGCTTTAACGGCTTGGTCAACGACTTCCGGACCAATGCCATCACCTGGTAAAAGTGCGATATTTAGTTTCATTTTTATATAGATATTAAATTATTTCATTATTGATAGTTTCAATCATATTAAGCATTTTAACCGTAGCTTTGATTGCTGCTTCGATTTGGTCATCATCCAAACCTTGAGTTCGCAATTCTTTGCCATTATAATCCCAAGTGATGATGGTGGAAACCAAGGCATCGGTTCTACCTCCAGGAGGAATGGATACTTTATAATCGATTAGTTTAGGGAATGTCCTTCCTAATTTTTTATAAATACCACGTATTACTTTCATAAAAGCATCGTATTGACCGCTACCCGAAGAGGTTTCTTCGTATTCGGTACCATCAATATTAATACGAACGGTAACGGCAGGATTTAATCCTTTGGCCATTGAAAGGTTATAATTAACGATGCGGACTTTGTCTTGTACTACTTCCGATGATTTTATGACATCAGAAACGATGTAAGGTAAGTCTTGCGTAGTAACATTTTCTTTACGGTCGCCTAATTCAATTACACGTTCGGTAACCAATTTGGTTTGCTCAGGAGTAAGTTGGATACCGAGTTCACTTAAGTTGCGGGCAATATTAGCTTTCCCTGAAACTTTACCGAGAGCATAGCGACGTTCTCTACCAAATCGTTCTGGTAAGAGTTGGTTGTAATAAAGTTGGTCTTTGCTATCACCATCAGCATGAATACCCGCACATTGAGTGAATACTGAGTCGCCTATTAGTGGTTTGTTTTCAGGAATGCGAATGCCCGAGATTGATTCTACAATGCGGCAGGTGTGTGTCAAACGTTTTTCGTTAATAGTATTTACTATATGGAAGTGGTCGTTTAACAGTCCGACAACGCTTGCGAGTGGAGCATTACCAGCACGTTCACCTAATCCGTTTACTGTGGTGTGAATACCTCCAATTCCTGCTCGTATAGCCGAATAAACATTGGCAATAGCCATGTCATAATCGTTGTGAGCATGGAAATCGAAACACAAATTAGGGTATTTTTCCACCATCTGCTTACAGAAATCAAAGGTTTGTTCTGGATTGAGGACACCTAAGGTATCTGGAAGCATAAAACGTTTGATTTCAGTATCTTTAAGTCCATCTACAAGTTGGAATACGTATTCGGGAGATTGAATCATTCCATTAGACCAATCTTCCAAGTATATATTAACGCTTAGACCTTGTTTACGAGCCAACTGAACATTGCGTTTAATATCTTCGATATGTTCTTCTGGTGTTTTCTTTAGTTGGCGCGTAACGTGTCTTAATGAACCTTTTGCTAATAGGTTCATCACACGTCCGCCAGCAGAAGCAATCCAATCGATAGAAGTTCCGTTGTCGATAAAACCAAGGGCCTCAACGCGGTCGATGTTACCTGTTTCGGTTGCCCAATCGCATATTTTTTTAAAGCCTTCTAGTTCGCCTGTAGAAACACGTGCTGACGCTACTTCTATGCGGTCGGTATGAACATCATTAAGCAAGAGTTTCGCAATAGAAAGCTTTTCGTGAGCATTAAACGAAACTCCAGCCGTTTGTTCGCCGTCGCGTAATGTAGTATCTAATATTACAATCATATTATAGTTATCGGAAAAGATTATTTATTATTCTTTTCGTAAGCTTCAATTTTTTCTTTATTTTCAAGTAAGAAATCAATGTCATCAAGAGCGTTCATCAAGCAATATTTTTTGTATCGATTGATTTCAAATTTCTCGCTTTTACCTGTTGCCAAGTTGGTAACGGTTTGATTAGGAAGATCAACTTTTACTTCTGCTTTTGGGTTATCGAATACAGTTTTGAACAATTCTTGTTGGAATTCTTTAGAAACGATAACTGGCAATACGAAGCAGTTAAGTAAGTTGTTGCGGTGGATATCAGCGAAAGATGACGAAATAACCACACGAACACCATATCCTGCAATTGCCCATGCTGCATGTTCACGTGAAGAACCTGATCCCCAATTTTGTCCACCAATAATGATTTCGTGGATACCCTTGCTTGGAGCTTCTGAATATTCAGGTTTATTCATTACGAAATCAGCTATTGGCTGATTGTTAGCATCGTAACGTAAGTCGTGCATAAAAGCTTCACCATAGAATTTTGGATCACGAGTAGTGAAAGCAAGATAACGAGCAGGAATGATGTTATCTGTATTGTTGTTGTCAATTGCAATTGGAATACAAGTTGACTGAACTATATCAAATTTTTCTTTTGCCATTGTCTTAAAGATTAAAGTTTACGAGGGTCGGTAATTACTCCAGTGATAGCACTTGCAGCTACTACAAGAGGAGAAGCAAGAACGGTGCGAGCACCAGGACCTTGGCGACCTACGAAGTTACGGTTACTAGTTGAAATAGAGAGTTTTCCTGCTGGAACTTTGTCTGGATTCATAGCCAAACAAGACGAGCAAGAAGGTAAACGAAGTTCAAAACCTGAATCTTCCAAAATTTTATCAATACCTTCGTCGATGATTTGTTTACGAACTAACCACGAACCAGGAACCAACCAAGCTACTACATTAGCCGATTTCTTTTTACCTTTAACGATAGAGGCAAAAGCACGGAAGTCTTCAATACGACCATTAGTACAAGCTCCAAGGAAGCAATAATCAACAGGTGTTCCTTCAAGTTTCTGACCAGGTTGAAATTGCATATAGTCAAGCATTCCAAGGAATTGTTCTTTTTCTGCGTCGGTCATATTATCTGTTGTAGGTATGCATTCGTCGATGGCGATACCTGCACCAGGGTTTGTTCCGTAAGTAATACGAGGCGCAATATCTTCTGCTTTGTAAGTAATTTCCTTATCAAATACAGCATTGTCATCGCTTTTAAGCGTTTTCCAATAAGCAACAGCTTCGTCCCACGCTTTCCCTTTAGGAGCGTATTCGCGACCTTTTAAATATTCGAAAGTGGTTTCGTCTGGTGCGATAATACCGGCACGAGACCCCATTTCAATAGAAAGATTTGATAATGTCAAACGACCTTCCATTGACATATTGCGAATGGTAGAACCTGCGTATTCAACTACATATCCAGTAGCACCAGAAGTCGTCATTTGAGCCATAATGTAAAGGGCTACGTCTTTAGCTGTTACACCTTTTTGAAGTTGACCTTCAATATTGATACGCATACTTTTAGGTTTCGCTTGTAGAATACATTGTGAAGCCAATACTTGTGCAACTTCGCTAGTTCCAATACCCATTGCAAGAGCACCAACGGCTCCGTGAGTAGAAGTGTGAGAGTCTCCACAAACAATGGTCATACCTGGTAATGAGAGACCTTTTTCAGGACCAACTACGTGAATGATTCCATTATCTTTAGAACCCATACCAAAGTGTGTTACACCAAAATCAGCACAATTCTTAGCAAGAGTTTCTACTTGTTTACGTCCAATAGGGTCGTTGATTACTTTTTGTTGGTCTGAAGGTGTATTATGGTCAGGCATAGCAAAAACCTGATTTGGACGAAACACTTTAAGTCCTTTGTCGCGCAAAGTATCAAATGCTTGTGGCGTTGTTACTTCGTGGCAATAAAGGCGGTCAATATATAATTGAGTAGGACCTCCTTCTACTTGTTGTACGACATGTTTGTCCCAAATTTTATCGAATAAAGTATTCATTCTTATATCGTTATTTAATTATTTCTAAGATTATTTGTTTCGAACAAATTTGTTTATGCAATCAATAAAGGCTTCAACACTAGCAACAACAATGTCGGTACTTGTTCCGAAACCATAGTAATTACGATTGTCATGTTCAACTTGCATGTGAACTTTACAAGCGTCGTCAGAACCTTTATTAATGCTTTGAATGGTCATTTCTTTAATTACCATTTTGCGTTTGATAATTTCTTTCAATGCTTTAATAGCCGCATCAACAGGTCCGTTTCCAACAGCTGCAGCTTCAAATTTTTCACCTGCGATATCAATGCCTACGCTTGCTACTGGTCTTACACCTACACCGCTGGTTACTTGAAGGAAGTCAAGCTTGATATGGTTGGTAGATGAACTGGCACCAGCCAAAACAAGAATGTCGTCATCGTTGATTTCTTTTTTCTTGTCGGCCAATTTTAAGAATTGTTCGTAGATAGCATCCAATTTTTCGCCTTCTACTTCAACGCCAAGAACTGCTAAGCGATGTTTTAAGGCAGCTCTACCACTACGAGCCGTAAGTACAATTGAGTTTACATCCAAGCCTACATCTTGAGGATTCATAATTTCGTAGGTTTGAACATTTTTCAAAACACCGTCTTGGTGAATACCCGATGAGTGAGCGAAAGCATTACGTCCTACGATTGCTTTATTGGCTTGAACAGGCATATTCATCAAGTTTGAAACCAAACGAGAAGTAGGGTAGATCTTAGTAGTGTTGATATCGGTGTGAATATTAAGGTGACTATGACATTTCAAAATCATAGCAATTTCTTCAAGAGAAGTGTTACCTGCACGTTCACCAATACCATTTATGGTTACTTCACACTGACGAGCACCATTGATGATACCTGCCATAGTGTTGGCGGTAGCCATACCTAAGTCGTTGTGACAGTGCGTAGAGATGATGGCTTTGTCAATGTTTGGAACATTATCCATCAAGTATTTAATCTTAGCGCCATATTCATAAGGTAAGCAATAGCCAGTAGTATCTGGGATATTAACAACTGTAGCACCTGCTTTGATAACGGCTTCTACTACGCGAGCTAAGTATTCGTTTTCAGTACGACCAGCATCTTCGGCGTAAAATTCTACATCATCTACATAACGACGAGCATATTTAACGGCTTTAACAGCACGTTCAATGATTTCTTCTCGGTTAGAGTTAAATTTATATTTTATGTGCGAATCCGATGTTCCAATACCAGTGTGGATTCGTTTATGTCTTGCATATTTAAGAGCATCTGCAGCCACATCAATGTCTTTTTCTACAGCACGAGTAAGGGCACAGATAGTGGGTTCTGAAACAGCTTTAGAGATTTCTATTACAGAATTAAAATCGCCCGGGCTTGAGATAGGAAAACCAGCTTCGATAATATCAACACCGAGGACTTCGAGGGCTTTTGCAACTTGAATTTTCTCAATAGTGTTCAATTGGCAGCCGGGCACTTGCTCGCCGTCACGCAATGTTGTGTCGAATATATAAACTTTGTTATCCATATTATTTTATGTTTTTAGTTATCAATATAAGATACCAATAAAAGTTGTCAGTTGATGCATCACTGAAATTATAAGTATTGATTCTTATTTTTGTCGGTAATTGATTGGTGCAAAGAAATGCTTATTCTCGTTTTGCCAATCAATATAAACAGATATTGATCTGTTTATTATAAAAGTTGTCGGTCAGTGGCTTTTGATAATGTGCCACTGACTATAGACAACAATTTATTGAATATTAGTTGTTTTCTGGACGTAATTTACGTACAGTAACAGCAGTTTGCCACATTTCGCTTTCACGCAATGCTTTTAATTCTTTTTCAAGACCAACGCGGTAGTCTGGTTTAGAGTTAGCATCGATAGAAATTTGTGCTTCGTTACCACATTTTACGTTAGCGTAAAGTTTTTCAACAACTGGTTTGATAGCATCGTGGAATGGAGTCATCCAATCCAATGCACCACGTTGTGCTGTAGTAGAACAGTTAGCATACATCCAATCCATACCATTTTTAGCGAACAAAGGCATAAGTGATTGAGTTAATTCTTCTACAGTTTCGTTGAATGCTTCAGAAGGAGAGTGACCGTTTTCACGCAAAACTTCATATTGAGCAAGCAACAAACCTTGAATAGCACCCATTAATGAACCACGTTCACCAGTAAGGTCAGAAGTAGCTTCACGTTGGAATGTAGTTTCGAACATATAACCAGATCCAATACCAATACCTAATGCTAAAGTTCTATCTGTAGCTTTACCAGTAGCATCTTGGTAAATAGCATATGATGAATTCAAACCACGACCTTCAAGGAACATAGAACGTAGAGATGTTCCTGAACCTTTAGGAGCAACCATAATAACGTCGATATCTTTTGGAGGAACTACACCTGTACGATCGTTCCAAGTAATTGCAAAACCATGAGAGAAGTAAAGAGCTTTTCCTGCGGTGCAATATTTTTTCAATGTAGGCCATACAGACATTACAGCAGCGTCAGAAAGTAAGCACATAATGATAGTAGCTTTTTCTGCAGCTTCTTCAATGCTGAATAAAGTTTGACCAGGTACCCATCCGTCAGCGATTGCTTTATCGAATGTTTTTCCTGCACGTTGACCAACGATTACATTGAAACCGTTGTCACGAAGGTTTAGTGATTGACCAGGACCTTGAACTCCGTAGCCGATAACTGCAATTGTTTCATTTTTTAGAATTTCACGAGCTTTTTCAAGAGGAAATTCTTCGCGGGTTACTACATTTTCAATAACACCGCCAAAATTCATTTTTGCCATTTTATTATTTATTTATAAGGTTTATTATTTTTTAGTACTGCAAAGGTAGTAATTATTTAAACATAATACGACACTTACAAGCAATCTCATTGTCTTTTTTTATAGAACAAAGATACTCATTATCAACTTTTAACCTTCCAATCGTAATTTTATCTCCAAATTTACATTCACTGATAAAGTCAATATCAATACGAGAGATTTCATGTTGTTCAAACATTTCAATATCAAAAGTATCCAATATTCTTTCAACGTACTTACATGTTGTAAGATGCTTATTGACATCTAAATCGCAAGTTTTAACGGTATAGTTGTAAGAATAATCAACCTCCTCGGGAAGTCTAATTTTTTTACCTCTTACCATTGGATTGACTTTTTCAGGAAGATAAATTCCTGATAAATCAAATTCTTTTAAATCTTTAACTGCACGTTCCTCTAAATCGAATAAAGCCCAAATAGTACGAACTAACCCTATGGTGTTGTTGTCTTTATTTTTGATTTCGAAATTACGAATCATAAACGGAGACATGATTTTTTCCACCCAAGTATTGATTTCAACGGCTTCGTAATACATTGGATATTCGGTCATTTCAATTTCAACATGACTCAAAACCCAAGAAAGATTACGGCGATTAAGTGTTCCAAGATCTAATCCGTGTAATAAGGTTTGTTTCTCTGATGTACGGAATAGGTATTGAAACAAAAACGGTAGCGTAAGTTTTTTGCGAAAATCTACTTCGTGCGATTTAATGTTAAAATTTGCAATTCCAACTTGAGCTTCCATTACGCATTAAGGTTTTTTTTCTTAAGTTTCTCTTTCAATTCTGCTAACATATCACTCAAACGTTCAATTCTTGAGGTGGTAACAGCAATTCTACCTGAACGAACAAACTGAAGCACGGTAAAGTGATGAGTTAATTCGGTAAAGAATTCTTGAGTTTCGTTGTTGTGACCAGTTTTTTCAAGGACAACGCAGTCGGGCGTGATTTCCAAAATATGAGCATTGTATTGGTAGATTAGTTTTTCTAACGTACCTCTTTCTAAGACCTCACTAGTAGCAATTTTGTAAAGAGCAATTTCTTGGTGTACCAAGTTTTCGTCAACATTAAAGAACGATTTGATAACGCCTACACGTTTATCTATTTGTTTAACTACCTTTTCGATAATATCATGGGTAGTATTAACCGTGATGGTAAATTTATGTATACCTTCTAACGCAGATGGCGATACTGAAAGAGTCTCAATATTCAATTGACGACGAGTGAAAATAATGGTGATTTGATTTAACAAACCAACAGTATTTTCAGAAAAAACCGTAACGGTATATAATTTAATTTCGTTGTCCATAATTTTATTTGTTTAATAAAATATTAGAAACACTTGCACCTGCAGGAATCATAGGATAGATAAGTCCTTTTTCTTCTACATTTACAGTAAGTAAATAAGCTTCATCATCGCTTAACATGTCGGCAATTGCGGCGTCTAATTCTTCGCGTGTATGAACTTCCGAATGACGAATCTTGTACGACTCTGCGAT
>Ga0247610_10006848_pt1 | contig 11777 bp, 14 predicted proteins | sample 174DNAGHGhighgp2_FD_193483 | JGI IMG/M metagenome (GOLD analysis project Ga0247610, IMG submission 193483) | Sheep rumen microbial communities from Palmerston North, Manawatu-Wanganui, New Zealand - 1742 DNA GHGhigh gp2 | ecosystem: Host-associated > Mammals > Digestive system > Stomach > Rumen...
ATTAGACGATAAAAATTTGGATGTATTAGATGTTCAGTATTATGGTTTTACTAATAAAAAGAAACTAGAACAGGACCATATTCTTTTATACAACAATAAAGATTTCAATAGTGATTACGCAAAATACAACTGGATGAAAGCACAAATCCTAGAATGGACTAAGGATTGTGAATATATTGCTACTGAAGATTATGCGTATGGTAAGAGCGGCGCCCTGGGTCAAATTTTCTCATTAGCAGAATTTGAAGGTAATATCAAATTAGCCGAAGTAGAACGCGGCCAAAAAATGCGTTTGTATTCTGTAAACTCAAACAAGAAATTCTTCAGTGGTTATGGTTTGAGTGATAAAATCGGTATGCGAGATGCATTTGATAAATGGTTGGGTATTAAGCCAGATTTATCTAGTTTACCAGAGGTGGATAATGGTAAGGGAGTTGGCCCGACGAGTGATATTATAGACGCATTTGCTTTGTGTGAATGTTTGCGTATGGAATTGAAACTGAGAGCAGGTTTAACTCAATTACATTTGTTGCCTAAACACCAGATTGAAGTTTACAATGTAATTACCAAAGAACACCCACAAGGATTATTGGTAGCCCCATTTATAGCCAAGTAATCGCCAGTAAACGCACGTTCCTGGTCCAGTAGCCGATAAATGGTATAACCCTACTAAAAGCCACAGGAGAGACGTCCTGTGGCAGTACTTGTAAATAGCAAAAAATTATAAATACTATATGAAAATACACGAAGCAATATCAGTTTTACAAGAAAATGGTTTTATCTGTGAAGCCAAAGCCAAGAAAGAAGAAACTATCTATTCCAAGGCAAAAGATAGAATAAAAAAGGACTATCAAAAATATGTTCCACAATTAAAAGAAATAAATGGTAAAATTGATGCTAAATCTTTCCAGGACTATCTTTCTAAAGTATTAAAGAGAAAAATAAATTTCCATACTTCACCAAAGGGTGAAATGTTCTGGGATATTACAGATAAAGAACAAAATAAACTCCCTGTTCGTGTTCCTTTGTATGCATATAGAATTGATTATCATTTATTTGGTAGAAAATCCGATAAATGGAGAATTGTAATTAATAACAAATATAATCAGCAAGTCTTTGATACCAGTTGTTGGGATAATAACATTAGAGCATATAGAGCTGGTGTTGCCGAAGAAGCAAATCCTGAGATGGTTCAACTCTCTACTATTGTTATGAGAGCATATAATAAAGTTCCAAAATATGTTCAAGCTGGTAAGATTTTCAAATCTCGCATTATGCAGGTTGAACCAGATGGAGAATGGCATAAAATCGGTAGTACACTTGATATAGATAGCATTGAAGAAATGGGATATAACTTAGAGAAAGAAAGCAATCTATATGATGTTAAAGTTAAAAAAGGAAAAGGTGTATTCCCAAGTGTAAATATAACATTTGAATACAGTTCTTATAAGGTAGAAATTCAATCTATGGTCGCACCAATGTATTGTAGTTGCGAAATGAAGGTAACCAAAGAATGAGATTAGACGAAGCAATACAAATTTTACACGAAAATGGCTACATTGTAAACGATAGTGTACAATCTTTAAACGAAAGCATTGACAAACGATATTTACAGTATGCTATTCAAGATGTTGCCGACCAGCTCTATGAAGAAGAATTGAGTGATGAACAGCCCGAAGTAGACGAATATGGTAATGTTAATCCCGAGTATTTTAAGAGATTTGAATACACGTCCCCTGAATTGAGAAGGGCATGTAAACGAGCAGCAACTAAATTATCTAACGATTTGAAAGAAAATGGTATCAAATTAAATCCTTGGTACTGTGAAATGGAAATCTACGATAAGTTAAGATATTTTACAAAATAAATTATAAATACTATAAACATTTAACACAATGGAGAAACAAAAAATGGATTTATACGAAAATTATTTCAAACAGGCTAGTAAGTATCTTGCTGAAGCTGAAGACGATGAAGAATTGGATGAAGTTCCTGAAGATATTGATACAGAAGAACCAGTAGATGGTGATGAAGACATAGAAGGTGCTGAAGACGAAGTTCAAGAATTGGATATGGCTAATCCAGTTTGTCCTTCTTGCGGTGCTCAATTAATCCCAGTTGGTGAAATTGACACTACCGAAGAAGATGAAGATGGTAATCCAATATATGACGAAGATGTAGCTGATGCTATTGATTTGCTCCAGGGTATGGGTTTCGTTCTTTATAAACCAGCTGACGAAGAAGGTGATGAAGAAGGTGTAGATGACGATTTCGCCGGTTCCGATGACGAAGACTTCGATGACGATGACGAAATCCCAGAAGACGAAGATTAATTTTATTTTTCAATACAACTAAAAAACTCCTTGACAGTGCCTGAAAAATGGCACTGTTTTTTTGTAAAACCCAGTCATATTCATAAATATAGTATGAAATACGATTTTAGCACATATATTCTTAATAAATTAAACGAAGCAGACGAAAAGAAGAAAGTAAAAGTTTTTGAAACTGACGATTCAGCCAAAACAAAAACATTTATTTTACCTGACCAAGATTCAGTAGAAGATTGGATTGACAAAAACTATAAGAACATTAAACTTAAAAAGGACAATTTGATATATACTTCTCCTGAAGATAATGAAGAATATACATTGAAGTCAAAATTTGATATAAAGAAAATGTATAATGAAATCAAAGAATCAGCAGGAGATAAAGCAAAAGCATTAGATAAAGATGGTTTTGAATTGTTGGGTAAAACTATCGCTTATAGAAGTGCTCTCACAGTTTGGAATATAGTAAACAATTCTGGTGACGATTTCAAACAAGCAACATTGGATGTATTCAAGGATAATAGTGAGTATTCACTTAAACAACTTGAAAATCTTGATTCATTATTAGATTATAGTGCTGCCGTTGGTGTTGTAAAAGATAAGAAAAATCGTTTAGATAAAAATGATGCTAACTACGAATCATTATTAAAGAAATGTAATGATGCTGAAGCAAAGTTAACATCAAAAGAAAATTACACAACTATCCAACAGATAAAGAAAGACTACGAAAAAGAATTTAAAGACAAACGAGATGTGTATGAGAAAGCCTTTAATGATGGTATGGCTGAACAAAAGAAAGATATGCAGGCTAAGGACTACAAATGGAAAGACCCTGCTACAGGACAACCACCAAAAGGAAAATTAGCAAAATCCAACCAAGCCGCAGATGCTATCTTTAAATCTATTCAAAGTGGTGTAGATAAAGCTGGTGAATTTGCCAAAAGACAACAAGGTTTGGATAAAGCCATTTTATCACTCGCAGTAATGGGTGTTAAGGGAATGATGTTTGGCGGTAAGATGTTAAAGAAACTATTAACTGGTTTCCTAAAAAAGACCAATCTAAAAGACCTATTGCGTTATACAGCTAAATTCAATGATGTTAAAGATAAAATAAATGTATTCAAAAAAGAATATGACGAATGGAAGAAGTATAACGATGCTCAACAGCAGAAAAAAGAAAAGACTGATGATGAAAAGAAGGAAGAGGAAGATAGAAAGAAAACAATTTCTGCTAAACTTACCGAACTAATGAATACTCATGTCATTCCTTATTACTATTGTAAAATGGCTATCGTTATTGCTTGCTTTGAAAATCTTGAAGGTAAATATATTATCAAGCAAGAAAATAACAAATGGAGTACATACAACAGTGGTTCTGGTAGATTGACTATCATTGAAGATAATGCTATTCTAATGGAACGCATACTAGAAGTAGTCAATAACCAATTAGTAAAAGGTGGTGTATTTGAAACATTAAAAGATGAATCTTCTGCTGATGCTTTCAAGGGTGTTCCAAAAGCATTGAAATACAATAAACAATATGCTGATAATCTACTCAAATGGAAAGATAAAATAAAGAGTGTTTCTACAGTTTCAAAATTCAATAAAGATAATTTGAAAAACATCTTGAATGTTTATAATGAAAAAGTAATTGTAAACAATTTCGCTTCATACACTGAATTTGCCGAATATGTACCTATCGCACAGGGATTAGTAAAACAACACGATATTCCAGTTGCTAAGGAAATTGTTATCAAATTTGACGGTGACGAAGATGCCGGTATTCCAGGTATTATAACTGGTGCCAAGAAAGAAGATAACCAGGAAGAAGAAAAAGCACCAGTAACAGAAGAAGTCGCCAAAGAAGCATTGAATAATGTTACATACAAAGATGGTAATGTTTACATTAAATATAGCGAATACAACGGCACAAAAGACTTTAATGTTAGTTTCAACAAAGAAAATGCCGAAAAGAAAGAACACCTAGAAGGGTTCACTGATGTTTATTCAAAATACAAAGATGTATTTGACGAATGGGCAAATCAAAACAAAGACAATAAAGACTTACAAGAACCCATTAACATTATGAAGATTGCTTTGGGCTATAACGAAGAAAAGGAAGAAGAACAGAAAGATGTATTTGAAGGTAATTCACAAGAATTAAAAGACAAATACAAAACTATCACAGATGAATTGGTCGCATTAAAAGAAATAAACGATATGACTAAAGTAACTGAAACCATTGATAAAGTCAATGGAGAAATTACTAATTTTGAAAATGGCATTAAATCCATTTTGGATAAAATGGATAAAGACGAAAAAGTCAAGAAAAATGAAGTTATTCAAAAATATCACAAGGTTATATTTGAAACTGGTGAAAACTCTTTAAAACAAATTTTGTTTGCTAAAACTTTAATGAGTATTTTTGATTTGAAAGAATGTGTATATTTGAATAATATAGTAAAACTAATGAACGAAGCAGAAATACCAAATGTTGAAAATCGTGTTAATAACACTAAAAAAGCAATTAACAGTTTCATTGAAAAGAAATTAACTAATAATGATAATATAGCTGATTTAGCCAAGTATTGTGATAAAATAACTAACGAGATTAAAGAGATATACGATACTCTTACAAAAGAAGATAATGATGATAAAATCAAAAACAAATTAAAACCTTATAGCGAAGACCCACTCAAATTGTTATATGCTATGAGTATGTTAGACCAACTAAAAACACCAGAGAATACTGAAGGAGAAAAAGATAAAGAACCTGATAAAGATAAAGAGACTGATAAAGAAAAAGTGGCGAATCCTGCCGAAAAAGAGAAAGAAATGGCAAATGCATAAGTTCATAAATACATTATAGAGAGAATTTAGTATGAGCGGTTGTAATTGTAATCATAAGGACCAATATGTAGACTGGGGTGTTCCACCTCCACATTGGCACGGTTATTTCCACAATGATACCGAGAGGGCTCATTGTATGGAACCTTGGGAACAATGCTGCCCTGAAGACGAAGACTGTGTTTGTGTAACACAGGGTGATGTAGATAGATGGAATGTAATTGATTCTATTTCGTCTTTAACTGCCGTAGATTTTGATAAATTCTCTGCTTATTCTGCTGTGGCTACCAGTGCCGATAAATGGAATAGCAATTACGATACTGTATCTGCTAATTCAGCTATTTGGAACAAAGCCAGTGCAACAGATAGATTGAGTGCTTTGGATAGTTTGAACAGTGCTTACTGGGAAGGTGCTTCTAATATAGTTTGTGCTAACTCAGGCAAATGGAATAATTATGCTTCTTCCATTAGTTCAAACTCTGCTAGAATTGATGCTATTAGTAGTCAATTTGATAAAACTATTAAACCATACTTTGATACCGATACAATAGTCGGTGATGGTACTGAAGGTAAACCATATACTGTAAAGAACTATGAAGATTTCATTAAACTATTATCGGAATATGTAGCAAAAGTAAGACCTTTGTATCAAGACGATGGAACTCAAAATTGGATTTCAATGACTGCTACAACAGATAGTGATGGCATTAACCCTTATTTGAAAACATTATTTAATGCTATCAATAAGAAAGATAATGACCAGGATGTAACTTTGAATAACCACGGTGATTTGATACAATGGATTATCAAGAATCTAAACCCACCCCCACCACTTACTGGTACTGACATAACTTGGGAATATAAAACAGATATGAGTAAATCTGCTATTAGTGGGTATAATAAACCTGGTACAATGTATTATAATGGATTTAAACCACAGTAATATAGGATAAACGAAAATGGAAGATGTAATCACCCAATTAGCCCAAAATGGCGGTCCTCTTGGTGTAATAGCAGCTGGTGTTGTATATTTGATTATATACTTCCAGCGTAAGCAGACATCCGAAAAGAGAAATGACGATACCCAAGTATTAAATGAGAAAATAGCTGGTCTTAATGCCGAAATAACACAGTTAAAAAATGAAAAACAACTATTGGAAAAAGATGTTAATTATCTTATGAACGAAACCACAGGTATTAAAGAAGATATTAAAGACATTAAGATTACACTAAATAATATGGCTTTGGCATTGGAAAGAATCGCAGCCAAATACGAAGATAAATAAGGTATTATGATGTTGAGAACATATTTGAAAGAATCTACCGAATTTTTTAAGAAAGAAGATAATCCATTGTTTTATCTTTTCATTATTCCCAAGCTCGTAAAAGACGAAGCAGAAAAGGTCAAGCAAGACCAGGAATTGATGAATTTGATAAATTTCATTGAAGAAAATACCAAATCACTAAATACAAAGTCTTTGGAAAAGAAATATAGCCCAATTACTTTCTTTAATTTGTTTGCTACTGAAACTGTAAAAAAGAATGCAGTAGACTATATCAAGCAGTATTTAGATACATTTGAACAAGATTTGGCTATGGAAGAAAAGGATTTTATGGCTAGTTATAAGGTCCATCAGGTCTTTGATTTGATAAAAAATAGCGATGTTTTTAAAATTTACACCAAAAATCTATAAAAATGGAAGTATTATAAATATAGTATAATAGAAATTTTGGAGAAAAAATATGAAAAAAAGAGATATAGATTTTGAACAATGGAAGAAGCAGAAACTTTATGAAGGTTTCTTGGATGGCGAAGAAGAAAAGCCAGCTACTTCCGATGATGCTGCTCCAGCAGAAGAAACTAGCGAAGAAGAAACAACTGAAGAGGCTCCAGCCGAAGAAGAACCAGCTCCTGAAGATACTGATGTTTCCGAAGAAGGTGGTGACGAAGAAGCTACTGAAGATGACGGTTTAGACGATGACTTTGAAGGTGAAACAAAGGAAGAAACCGGAGTTGAAGATGGTGATGATTCACAAATAAATGAATTGAAAGATGCTATCGCAACCTTAACAGCTCAAATCCAAACTCTTACAGACCAAATGAAGAAAGAAACTGAAGAGGGTGGTGAAGAAGGCGAAGGTGGTGAAGAAGCCCCTGCCGAAGAAACCACAGAAGAAACTGCTGAACCTGAAGAAGGTGAAGAAGGTGGCGAAGGAGAAGAATCCAGCGAAGAAACAAGTGAAGAAGGTGGAGAAGAAGGTGGTGAAGAAAGTGGTGAAGAAACTAGCGAAGAATCTAGTGAAGAAACTACTGACGAAACCAAATCCGAAGCCTACAACTATTTCCATAAGAAAGGTGGTATTCTCGCTGAAAACAGTGGTTATTTGATTTCCTATCTAAATGAAGGCCGTTTTGACAAATTGGAAGAAAAGATTATGGCAGTAGTACACGCAAAAATCAGACAAAAGATTGATGCTGCCAAAACCAAACTCAAAACGGAAGCATTTAATAAGAAATTTGGCAAGTAATTAACTCAAAATTTCTATTATAGGACAAAAGTGGCTCACAAAGCCACTTTTTCCATTATACATAAAATAATGGAGAAATTATTATGAGTGAAGATATAATATGGTATTATAACGAATTAACTGAATTGCTTGACGAAAGTCAAAAATTATTAAATGAAATGAAAGCAGTTCAAAATCCACCAAATAAACTTTTAAAATGGATTGTAAAACTTGAAGAAACTGTTAAGAGTCAAGAAGCCCGAAAACAAGAATTGAAGGAAAAGTATGGACTATAAAAGTTTTGATACATTAAACGATACATTCAATATAAACAATGATATTGAAGATATGGATGAAGGTGGTGAAGAATTAAAACCAGCCAAAGAATCCAAAAAACAGAAATACTCATTAGAAAATCTTGAATACATTAAAACTGAACTTCAAGATAGAATTGAATCAAATAGAATTGTTTGTGAAGAATTAAAGACCTGTTGTAAAGTCGGTGCCCCACCACGCATGTTTGAAGTTTATGCTAAACTCTCTATGACTATTTCCGAAGATATTATGCACTTAGCTGATATTGAAAGACAAATAACTGACTATCAAGTTGTGGAAAGTAAAGAAAAGATGCGTCAGCAAGAATTTGAATTGAAACAACAACAAGCTCTAAAACGCATTGAAGGTGCTGCAAAAACATCCGGGCCACAGTCTTTGACACAAATTAACAATAATACATACAACATAACATCAAAAGACTTACTCCAAAAAGTTATGGAAGAAGTGGATGACGATGATTGTATTACAGACCCAAAAGATTTGCCTACATACGATTTTAGTTAAGGTTTATTAAAGAGTGATATGAAATTTTCGGTTTATTATAGAATACAACAAAGAGATACTTATTTTTCAAGGTTTTTTAGCCAAGTCTCAAAGAAGTTTTCGCCAGAGTTGGTGAATGAGGCAGAAAGCAAATATGAAGATTTAATGGAATTAGTAGTCAAGTATTTAATTGATGAAGATTCGCATAGTATGAAAATTCTATTAACTAAACCGAATGCTAAAGTTGCTCGTATGTTCTTTGATTATCTTACGATTTCAAATGTGAAGAATAAAAAGAAATGCGACATTCTTTCCCGTATTGACGAAGTTTACCAAAAGGAGAATACAATGATAGATTTCAAACAATTTCTAGCTGATAAAATGATTAAATTTGATTTATCAGACGAACTAGAAAAAGAGCCAAAATTATCATTAAACGAAGCTGACGATGATGACCCATTTGCCGATGATGCAGGTGGTGGCGATGATGATATGGGTGGTGACGATGCCGGTGGCGACCCATTTGCTGACGATGGACCTGGTGGTGGAGATGGTGGCTCCGATAGTGATTCAGGAGGCGGCAGTGATGGTGGTACAGGTGACGGCTCTGACCAGGAAGATGATAATGGACTAAATCTTGACGATTACGAAGATGACCCAGATTTCACCAAAGGAAAAGCAAATCCTGACGATGTAACATTGAGTGATACCCCAAGTGGTGAATGTATCTACGATGTTGAAGGAATTATGACTTCATTGGCTTCAGTAATCCAATCTTTGAGTGATTCCGACCTTGCTGAAATTGAAATGGTTAAGAAAGCAGTAGAACTTATCTTTAATGGTAAGATTTTGAAACCCGAAGATGTTCAATTCACTAATCCTGAAAACGCAAGTTTCTTAATTAAAAAGATTGGTTCAAATGTTGACGAAAAGACAAGAAACTATTTGATACTAAAAATCAAAGAACCATTAATTAAGCAGCGTGACCAGCAGAAACTTGATATAGCAAAATTGAAGAAAGATGTTAATGTTGCCAGAGATACTTTAACAGACTTGGACAAATAACAGTTCGTATAAATAAGAAAAATTCTACCACCCAGTAGAATTTTTCTATATTTTATAAAAATTTGAGGTGAATTAATGTTAAATGCTAATATGAATGACGGCAAGTCATTGGTAGTTATTATTGTTGGTGATACATCTGGTTGTTCCCATATTCGTTTAAGACATAATGCGTTGTGGTATGGCGGTCATGAACATTTCGGATTTACACCTGTAATTACCCCAATTCCAATTTTTGACCCAATGTATCTTGCTAGAACTAAAGCAATAGTTATTCAAAGACCTGTTTCTCCAGCACATATTGAAATGGTTAAACGATACAAAGCATTACAACCAAAGTTTGGGTTTAAACTTGTTTCGGAATTTGATGACCAGGTTTGGGAAATTGATGGTCAAGGTATTCCTGAATACAATACCGCTTCTCTACATTTTGATATTAAGGGAACTACCAGTGTTGCTGAACAGACTTTCCCATTGTTTGATGAATTAGTTGTTTCTACCGAGTTCTTAAAAGTAAAACTCATTGAACGATTTAAAATCCCAGAACAGAAAGTACATGTTATTCGTAATGTTGTACCAAGATATTTGTGGAGTTTTCCAAGAAAACAAAACAGAACTGAAGATTTGGTAAAACCAAAAGTTTTGTATAGTGGTTCTCCTTGCCATTATCGTAATCCTGTTCCAGCTAGAAAACCAAGTCCACAAGAACCACAGGGTTTCCCAGGTATCACACCATTAAAAGGTGATATGAATAACGCCTGGTGTGATTGGGTTATCAAGAATGTAAATGAAAATAAGATTGATTTCATTTGTATGGGTGCGTTGCCTTGGTTCTGGGAACCAATTAAGAACAAAATCAAATTTGTTCAGTGGGTAGATTCACAAAGTTATCCACGACTGGTTATGAGTTTGGGTGCCGATTTCCAAATTGCCCCATTAGTTTGTAACAACTTCAATAAATGTAAATCTTCTTTGAGATATACAGAATCTTGTGCTGCGGGTACTGTTCTATTTGGTACTGTATTCCACGAAGATAAATGGTCTCCTTATGAAGAAATACCTGAAGAATGTAAAATCCTAGATAACGCAACTGTTGAAGATATTGATAAGAAATTCTTTGAAGCATGTAAGAAAGATAATTACAACAAACTATTAAATCAAAACTACGATTTCATTAACAATAATGGTTATTGGATGGAATCTAACAAACATGCCCAAGAATGGTTGTGTATGATAGATAACGGAAATAATACTTTCATTTAATAAATAAAACCCTCGGAATTATCCGAGGGTTTTTTAGGAGGTAACAACAAAATTTATTCGCCAAAATGAGTGAAAATTGGTTTTTCCTTCTCAATGTAGTAGTGAGTGAATTTATCGCAAATACACATATCCATAAACGGCATTTCACGCACTTCATAAGCCGGGTCATCACCATATTTGTATTCGTAATTCGTCAACAGAATTAGACGAGAATTTTTAAAATCAAAATTCGTCGGGAAATTGAAGAAAAATTCACGCATAAAAGCATTATGAATACTCGGCACCATACGATTTGCATCAACCACCACAACAGTAAGAGATTTACCCTTATTCTGTTTGACGATTTCCATTATATCAATTTCGTCAGCAAGCTGAGCAGCATCAACTACCAACACATTGTTAAAGGTTTCTTTAATGGTATAAAGAACACCAGAACCATTGGGATGACCCACATGCATAAAAGTTTGATTTGGTGTGAGAGAAAGAACTTTCTTAAATGTTTCAAGATTCATTGTTTTCCTCTTTTGTTATTAGTGGGACTTTTCGTTGAGTTTCGTGTAATCAGTTACATATTCGTCATAACGGTGCATGATGAAGGTCATAGTCTTACGCACAGCACGAATACGAGTGAGTGTTTGATACATTCTTTCAATTCTAGCACCAGGATTGTATTTGCCTTCACGATTTTCGTCATAAATCTTCAGCCACTTCTTGTAGTCCTTCAAATGAACATTGTTCCAATACATTCCCTTTGAGAGTTCATTCAACGCATAACGCAAATTCTTCTTTTCGTCCTTCGTAAGATTGGTGAACTTTTCCATGAACTTATCAATGCGAGATTCAATTTTCTTCATGTCAGCGTCAGTGTTGCGATTGGAGAGAAGATTTGTGTTATCCATAGTGTTACCTCTTTGTTTCTTGTTTACATAGTAAATATAGTTAAATTATATA
>Ga0247610_10006849_pt1 | contig 11776 bp, 12 predicted proteins | sample 174DNAGHGhighgp2_FD_193483 | JGI IMG/M metagenome (GOLD analysis project Ga0247610, IMG submission 193483) | Sheep rumen microbial communities from Palmerston North, Manawatu-Wanganui, New Zealand - 1742 DNA GHGhigh gp2 | ecosystem: Host-associated > Mammals > Digestive system > Stomach > Rumen...
AATCCACTCATAATCTCAACTCCTGTTATTAAATAAATACTTATTCTGCTTTCTTTGTTGTTTTCTTAGCAGTTGTCTTTTTTGTTGTAGAAGAACTCTTAGCTGTAGTTGACTTCTTTGCAGGAGCCTTCTTTACAGCCTTAGGAGCCTCTTCTTCGTTTTCTTCTATAGACATGTCAGGTTCATCTGACTTTTCTTCATTTATAACAGATTCTTCTTCCTCATTAGTTTTTTCAGTAGAATCTTCTACTTTTTCTTCAGTATTTTCTACTGGAGACTCAATAACTTCTTCTTTCTTTTCAACCACTTCTGGTTTATCTTCTTCAACTGTATTTTCTACTTCAGTAGCATCCTCTACAGTTTCAGTTTCTTCTTTTGTTTCAACTTCAGGTTCTTTTTCCTCTACTGGAGCATCTATAGGCTCTTCAACCTTTGCAGGTTCAGGCTCTTTAGCTTCTTCAGGAGGTAATGCACCTTGAGCTCTTAATTCAGCTAATAATTCAGCTCTCATACGCTCTTTTTCACTTTGTAATTCAGCCATTTGAGCTTCATGGTCAGCTAAATCTATTGCTTTATTCTTTTCACGTCTTAAATCAAAAATATTTTTAACAACTAATATAACTTCAATTACTAATATAACAGCAATTGGAATTACAAAGATAAATAACCAATTATTTTGAATGAAATTAACAGTACCAGCACCATTATAATTTACACTAGTAACTTTAGCCTTAATAGAAGAGAAATTAGCTTCTCCAAAAATATCTAAAAATTTTGATTCTTCATAATCGTATCTCTCTGATGCGCTCATTGCATCAATTTCTTCTGGAGTCTTTAATCCATATATTGCAACATCTCTATCACCAATAGTATAAATTAAATCTGTTTTACCATTTTCATTTTTATGAATGTATGTAATTCTATGGGTATTAAAAGCACCTTTTGAACCATCAGATACTTCAATATCAATATCCCAATAAGTGATTACATCACCAACTTTTAATTTGTTGATATCACTCTTACTTATCATTTGAACATTTAATAGGTCACCTGAATAAGCTTTAGATGTTTCTGTAGCTTTTTGATATGACTTAAATTGTTTAATCTTGTAATCATTATAATAATCAGGTAATGCTTCTTTCTTAGCATCCATTGAGTCTGTTAATACTACTAGATAGCCTCTACCAAATAGGTTTGGAATACCATGTTTTCTACCCGCGTTTATATTCATAATAGAGAATAAGAATAACACAAATATTACGCCATAAAACAATACGTTACCAACTATCTTTAGAACAAAGATTGTACGTTGTTTTGGCGTCATTGGTTCCTTATTTTCTTTCTGATCAACTGTTTTTGACTTCTCCATAAAATCACCAACCCTTTATTTAAATAAAGTTTTTTTTTAAACAAAATAAAATTATTCACATATATATAACATAATTCTACCATATTTAATTATAAAAAACAAATAAAAAATAAGCCACATAAAAATGTGTGAAAAATCGCGTGTGTAAAATTAAACACATTTTGTGTAAAAATATTTATTTTTCAATCGTCCTTCATATAGGCATATTATAGCAAAATTATTTATCTTTGTAAATAGCATCTGTAGTTACTCTGCTTTTTCAGTAACTTCATATGGTCTCATTTTCATCACACATTTTTTATCTAGGGTATTCAATTTTAAAATGTTCTAATGTTTGAACAACACAGTCATTAAAAATTTGATAAGAGTGTTTTTTTTGTTCGGCATCATTCATATGCTCATGGCGCTCTTTCTTATAAATATTTCTTAAATAATTATACATTTCAGCACCTTTAATCAAAGCCAATCTTTGATGATATTTATTCATATCTTTACGAATAGCCCATTCATAATCATTATTGTTATTACTATTTGTATCTTTCTTATTAAACAAAATATAAAAATTATTTTTACTATCGAATTTTGTAATAATTACATCATAACCATAACCAAGGCTTAAGTTTTTTGTTCTAAGTGCTTGGGACCTATCCTTCATATCTTTAAATCCTTGAGGTTTAGTATTGTTAAAAGCTACCTTAAAATCATTTTTTATTTGCTTGCATGATTTATTCCAGTCATATTCACTTGGGATTCTATCTAATAAAATTTGATAATCTAAATCGAAATAATCATTATCACATCTTCTAATCGCCATATTTCTACTAGCACTTCCAGTTAAAACAATGTCAAATTCATAACCTTTAAAATTATTTGACATATAATTATTTACTCGATTAATCCAATCATTAAATGTTTGTTTAGGCTTAGTTAATTCTTTTTTATTAACATAATCACACATATATTAATTCTCCTTAAACAATAATAGACAATGATAAACTGGTGCTAAATTCTTTTTGGTACTTTCGTTAGGAACTTTAAGTTTTGTTATAACACTAGTTTTATAACTAGCAGGTAACATATCAACTAATGCATTAATTCCTATCATTGTATTTATAGCAGTAGATTCAAAATTACAATTAAATAAAAGAGGTGAGTGATGCATAACATTATTTCTTAAATTAACTATTGCATCAAGTTTTTCACAGTCATATTCGTCTTTCATAAACTCTTTTATAAATAAAACCATTCCGCCAAAAGTGAGTGCAAACCTTTTGTAAAACTCAGTTACTTCATATGAAATAACATTCTTTCTAATACACTTAGTTTTAGGAAACTTATTATTAAAATATTTATACTTATCCTTTAGACCTTCAGGAGATTCAAAATCAAATTTTGATAATATGTCATTTCTAATTGTTTCTTCCAATGTTCCAAGGTAAGTAAATAAAATATCCTTAATTGCTTTATCCAATATAATAAACGAATTTATATCTTTATAAGTAACATTTGAATCTACTTTACATAGTGTCTCATAAATAATTCTATATTGTTGAGCGCCTCTAATTTTAGAATACTTATTGTAATTCTCTTTATCATCATTACTCAATGATGAAATAAAATCAATATATGACATTCAAATCACTATCCTATCGTAATAAATTTATCAAGTTTATTTTATCATATTATTAAAATCATAAAAAGAAAAAAGACCAGATTTTACTCTGATCTATCTTTCTAATAATATTTCTAAAATCAAACAACCATAACCAGCATTTAGCTTAGTGTGTTCGACATTATTTACTAATGGCGGAGCAACAAGCAATCGAGCTTAGATAATGTTTCATTCAAAAAGATTTCATAATCTTCTAATTTTTTTATATTCAATTGAATCATTTTTTTAAAATGCTCATTATGAATCACCTAACTTTAATAATTCATTTCCTCGTAAACATCATAATATACTCTTTCTAATCCTTATATTCTTCCAAGATCTATCAATCGCCAATAATGTTTCCCTAACTCAGTCAAATGAATTTTTTTACTTTTCATTGCAGCATCATACATAAACTCTTCATCGACAGGCAATACCAAACCATTTCTATTAAATTTTTGTAACAATTGTAATATTTTTATATTTTTTTCTTTTGCATATGGCTTTATCGCCTTATGTTCTTTATTTCCTCTATAGTTAGTAAATTCATAAGAAGGATCTAGTTGATATTGAGATTCAGCATTTTCAAAATAACTCATCCCTTTTTTCAACTCTTCAATAGTTAGTTTTGGTTTTACATTTCTTAATGAAACAAATGAAGAAACATTTGCCTTAAAAAATGGTCTTTGCTCCCATGAACTAAGAGCTTGATCAATATAGGCGTATATACTTGCTGGAGATATTCTACCTAATAAATCACTTGAGCCACCTTGTAAAGCAGATAGTAATAAATTTGTAAATATACCATGTTTTGTAGTTTTACTTTCCTTTGCAGGTTCATTTGGTCGACACGCTGTTAAAATAACAGTATTTTCACTCAAAACTGTTTTATCACCTATACATGTATCATTAGCTAATTTTCCAGAAAAACAGCAATCCAAAATAATAATATTATTCTTAGTATTAGCATTATCTATGCAATCAACGATTTCTTTAAATAGTATTTTTTGCATATCTATAGAAATTAACGCACCATCATCCTTATCATCATAACCATGTCCCGAAAAATAAAGTAAAGAAACATCATCGTTATTTTTATACAAATCATACAATGCATTCATTATATTTTTTCTTGTAGCATCATTATCAAGAAGAAGTTTTACATCAAAATTATGTGATAAATCACCATTTGTTTTAAGTGATTCAGCCATTGCATTAGCATCATTAACACAACCACTTAATTTATTCTTGCCTGAATATTCATTAATACCTATAACAAGTGCTTTTCTCATACTACCTTGCCCCATTCAATAATGCTTTCAAATTATCCCAAGTCCATTTATAAACTATATCAGTCTTCATAGAAGACAATGGCTTTTGAACCTGTTTTCCTTTTCTTCCCCATAGTAAAAAGTATGGAATATTTTCTTCTTGAGCTATAGTTAATTCAGCTGAAACACCTTTTGCTGATGCTGTATGTTCTCCGCATAATACTATTACGCAATCACAACTTTTTATTCTTCTTCTAGCATTATCCTTCCAATTACTTGCAATAACTTCTTTTATAGACATATCAACTATTTCAAATGGAGAATCAGGATTTTTAGCTTGCCCTACCAATGACCCCTTAATATCCAAATCATTATCATAATCAAATGAAATAAATACACGTTTTTTATTCAAACTGACATACCTCCTTAATTGCTCCAACTATAGAACTAGTATTCCACTTAGCAATTCTAGTAGCTGATTGTTTCACAACGATTGAAGTTCTATCAGATGCCCATGGTTCCACAGCGACAATAGGTTTTCCTAATTCTCTTGCTATTTCAATTTCCATTTGAATTGATTCACTATATGAAGCATAAACACCAGCAAGTATTAAAACAGCACTACAATGTTTCATTTTATCCCTGATTTTATTTTTTAATTCAACATTGTAATATTGCTTATTATAAATGGTTATAGCCTTATCCATAGGAACCGAATAATTATTGTAATAAAAATATGGTGCTTTTTTTAGCATTTCATCTAACCCTTCATAAGCATCGGGGTAATCCCATGAATGACTAATGAATAAATTATATTCTCGCATTTAATATATCCTCCTTCAAAACCTTATTTATAAATGTAAATGTTCTAGAATACATTTATATAATACCACAAATGTTGGCACCTTTCAAGTGAGAGTGCTAACTTAAACAAATCAAATGTTTAAAAAGAAAGAATCACATTTCTGTGATCTTTCTACTTTAAATATATAATTAAAACTAGACAACCACCTGATTTGTACATCTTGACGTTTTCGAGTGCTGTATCTTCTAGTGGACCAACAAGCAATCGAAATTGGCATAGTTAAGCCATTTATTTGGTAGACTTGTCATTTTTGGGGGCTTGCTGACCATCAGAGTGACCATCTCAACGTGAGCTCCAAAGTTTTTAGAAGTGCTCCACTATTTAATAAATCTAAGCATGATTATGATGATACTCCGCCAGTTGATGATGAAGGTAATATAATCAGGTTTTATAACAAAAGTTCAGATTCAAATTCTAAACTTCATAAAAAACAAGCTGAGAATCGTAAAAAAATAAAGTTAATTATGGAATTAAAAAGATATGCCTCTACCTTGAATTTCAAAAAGAAAACAGAATTATATGTTGAGCTTTAATTTCAACTGCTAGATAACAGCGGAAACTAACCAGAAAACCAATTTTTATTTTTTACAACCTTTATCGGATATTACTTTTGTAATTAACCTAATAGCTTATTTACAATTCTTATTCCTTTTTCTTCCATTTTATTTGTTAAATGTTCATAGATATCCCTTGATGTTCTATCTGATGAATGTCCTAATTGTTTCTGTACAAATTTAGAGTCAGCCCCATTTTCGTATAGCATAGTACAATATGAATGACGAAGATCATGTACCTTAATATGTTTTAAATTAGCATTCTTTAAATGCTTATTTAATATTCTATTTATTCTTACTACTTTATAAGGGAATACTAGATTATTATATTCTTCTTTCTTTTCTTTTATATAAGATAAGTAATCTTTATTATATTGTTTTATATCATTTGTTAACCACTTTGGTATATTTACTATTCTATCCTTATTTGTTTTAGTATATTTAACTAATACATCTTCTATTTTTCCATTATTATCTATTGTTTGAAGCTGTTTATTGATTATAATTGTACATTTCTTATAATCAATATCTGAAAAAGATAAGGCTCTTAATTCACTTTTTCTTAAACCGGAAAATGATAATAATTCAATCATTAATTTTTCTCTTTTAGATTCAAAATCATTAATTTCTATAGTTGAAATTAATTTTTTTATTTCTTCTATAGTTAAATAATCACTTTTAGGTGATTCATTTAATGGTAGCATTTTAAATATTTGCTTAAATTTTCTACTTATTGATGTATCTATATATTCCATTATATCTAACCATTCTATTAATACCATTATTGTAGATATAATATTATTTTTAGTTTTAGGTTTTAAATCTGATTCAGCAATATAAAGATAATAGTTATTTATATCTCTTGGTTTCAATTCATTCAAATTACTATTTTTAAATATTTTTAAAAAATGTTTTGAAATTATATTACTGATAATTGAATACGAATATGGTTTTAAACTAACTCTTCTACTTCTTAAATATTCATTAACCATTTCTTCTGTACTTATTATATTATTCATATACTTATTCTCCTCTATAGTATGCATAAGTATATAATATAACTCTAATGATGTAATTAAGAAACAAATTAATTCTATCTTGTGCAGCTCTAGCAGCTGTAGCAACTACTGCAGTTTCAACAACATTTGCATGGTATACTTCAAATACAAGTGTTTCTGCTTCAGGCTTAACAGCAGAAACAGTTGCAGGTTCAGATAAGTTATTACTTATTTCTTCATCTGGAGCTAAAGGAACATGGAGTTCTTCAGTTACTTTTGATACATCTGCAATCAAATTCGTTCCATATTCATTAGAAGGTGGAGAATATTTACCAATTGACCAAGATCAAGCAAAACCTACTACTACTGGTAAAGTTACAATTAATAAGTTAACTGATCAAGTAGTTAATGGTGGTGTGTTATCATTCAATTTATATTTTATGAGTGCCGGTGATGCGCTTAAGGTAAATGTAAATAACTTTAGAATCGTAAATAATGATGCTTCATCATTACCAACAAAGACAATTTTAAAGGCAGGAGCAGGTGTTGACGAAGCAACAGGAGCGTCAACATATACTGTAGACTTAATGAGAGCATTAGTTGTTTCAGTACAAACTGCAACAGTTTCAGACAATGATGGTACTGGTTCATTTACAGCTGCTGACTTAAGTTCTGCTACTTTATATGATTTAGATAACTATAAAACATATACTGATACTGTTGGATCAGCAGCAAATGCTCATACATATTATAATAATGTTACAGGTAAAACTTTAAAAACTTCTGCAGGAACTGCAAATACAGCAGATACTTTAACTACAGCTAATTTACCTGTTACATTTGCTCAATCTGCAGCAGCAGGAACACAAGGTACAGGTGTTTGGGAATTAGGTACTGCACCAGCCGCTAATTCAGATGTAACTAAGCAAAATTATTTAGTTGCACATTTTGAAATTTTCTTAAATGGTTGGGATTTATATTGTTTTGATGCAGTTCAAGGTCAAGATTTATCATTTGATTTTGCATTCAACGTTCCACAACAAGCATAATAATGTTTATTTTATAACAAAGTAACTTTTATAATCAACATAATATAAAAGGAGGTATAACCCATGCGTGGAGTTAGCAAAAAAATGTTAATAAGCATACTAACTAGTGTTATAGTGTTTGTAACAATGGTTGCTTCAACCTTCGCATGGGTTGGTATCTTCACATATGCAAATACTGATACATTTCAATTGAATTTAAAAACTTCTCAACTTGATTCAAATTATTATTTAGTTATATCTTCAACTGGTGAAAAAGGCTCATATGCTGACGAAATTCCTTTAGTTGAACTTCAAAAACAGGTTTTAAATAATTGGGGTTTTGAAAGCGATTCTTTAGTTTCAGCTGAAGCTGTTTCGCGATACTTTAATATGAAAAATAATATGAATCCTTGTACGACAAGTATTACAAATAAAAAGATTGATCAATTTACAAAAATCAACCTTGATAAATCAAATAGACTAGAATTTTTAGATACGACTAAAGATTATATTAAGTTTGATATTTATCTTTCTGTCAACACAAAAGAAGGAATTACTTCCGAAACAACTGGAATCAGAAGTAATGTATATTTAGATGAAATAGAAAAAACATTAACTGGAAGCATTCAAAAATATTCTTTCTATAACGGAAATCCATTTGCTGAATTGCCATCAAATCCAATATCTGGAATCCTAAAGAATATACCTGATTCATTTATGATTGATAACTCAAATGCTGCGCGTTTTGCACTTGAGATTTACAATCCAATAAATATTGATGATTCTTATACTGATGAAAGCGAAATATTTAATACTATAATATATCAAGGTGGGACAAATAATCCTTCATATAGTGAGCAAAAGAAAATATATAATTTAGGTGGAAATCTTCCGGAAGAATATAATTCTGCCTTAATTGAATTACTGAATATACGACCTGGTTATAAAGGTAATGAAGGTTCAAGCACTAGAACACTATATAATAATTCGTTGAATAAAGCAATTGAAAGAAATGATTTGGAATTAATTGATGAAAACAAACAAATCTGGGATAATAATTCATCAAACTATCTAGGATGTATGGATGGAATTCAGACAAAAATGAAAATATCTGTGTATCTATGGATTGAAGGTTGGGATGCTGATTGTTTACGTGCAATTGATTATACATCTACTATGTTAAATTTAAAGTTCACTTCAGGATTTAATGATTAAGATTTTAAATATATTTAAAAATAATAAAAACCTCACAATATAGTGAGGCTTTTATTATTTAAAAATGGCACTGTAATAAAGCTTATAACGCTTTAAATGCAGTGCCATTTATTTTTAGCTAAATAGATTTCATAGTATAGTAAAGACTCTATATCTTTAATTATTCTTCTATTCCTGAAGTAAATGTAAGCATCAAACTAACAGGATTATTCTCTATTAATTGTAAGCAGTCAGAATCCCAGCCTTCAAACCAAAAAAATACAGTAATCTTTATTTTAGTTTGAATTCCATTCATAACTCCTAAATATTTATAATTATCTTGTTTATCCCATATCTTTGAATTTTCTTCGCTTATTGTCAAATCATTTCTATTCATCGCTTCAGTTAGTTTGCTTTGATATAAGCCAACAGGAAGTTTAGAATATGCAGGTCTAATTACTTTTAATTCTTGTAATGCAGTGTTTTGATCTTCCGGAAGACAACCACCTAAATCATAAGAATCAGTATTATTATCATATGATGGTAGTTCATTACCCCCTTGATAAATCAATGATTTAACTGGGGTTTCTAAACCTGTGTAGTCTTTATCAACTTCAATAGGTTCATAGAAAGATAATCCAATTCTACAAGCATTTTTTGAATTAACTGTATATGTATCAGGGATCGATTTTAAAATATCATTTACTTGGCTTGATGGCAAATCGCCAAATGGATTTGAATTCAAAAATTTTCCTGTTGAAAGAGTACCAGTTAGCATTTCTTCTAAATTTGTCAATAAAATATTAGAATTTATTCCAGTTGTTTCAGATGTAATGCCTTCTTTTGTACCAACAGATACATATATGTCAAATTTATAATAATCATTTGATGGGTCTAATTTTAAATTTGAATAATTAAAATCAATTTCTTCAAAATCCGAGAAAGTATTATTTATTATTTTTGTTGACACTGGAGATAATTTTATTTTACTAAATACATTTTCTATAATTGTATCACTCTTATCGATATAATTATTATCATATCTATTATTCACTATTTGTCTTTCGATTTCAATTGAAGAAATAGAATCAGAAAATGATTTTTTTTCACCAGTACTTGAAATTGTTAAATAATAATTTGAATCTAATTCAGAAACTTTTAGGTTTATTTGAAAATTATCAGTTGATGCATATGTGAAGATACCAACCCATGCGAAGGTTGTAGCAACCATTGTTACCATAACAATAACACTAGTTAGTATGCTTATAAATATTTTTTTGCTAATACCACGCATGGGTCATACCTCCTTTAAATATAATAGTTAATTATTTTTATTATCTTACTTATAATTACTTAAGCATTACAGCAGTCTTATCAGATGTTGAATATTCCATTTCAATACTGAACTTTTGACCTTGAACAGCATCAAAACATGCTAAATCCCAACCATTTAAGAAAATGCAGAAATCTGCAACTAACATATTAGATGTTGTTGTAGCACCTAAAGCCCATTTTGACGCATTTTCAGCACCAATCTTATTTGTTACAAGAGGATCTGTGTTAGCAATTGCTGGTTGATAATCATCATCACCAGATTTACCAATTGGAAGTCCCTTTACAGCATTGTAATAATCATGAGCGTTATAAGCTGTTGCAACAGTACCTGCCTCACCAGAATCTAGACTATCTTTCTTATTTGTAGCATCATGGAAGCTATCAAATTCAACAACTTTTCTACCACCATCAACTTCATTTCCTAAAACATATCCTTCATCATCTGTATTAGAGAATGCTGGATTATAAGTTTTAATTAAAGAGTTTGTTGCTCTTAATAAATCAACAGAATATGTTTTAACTTTTGTAGTATTCATACCTGTTAAACCAGTTGTAGTTAATAATTGCTTTGTTGGTAAAGCTCCAGTTGTATTAGTTACAGTTAATTTAGTAACATATACATTTCCAGCTTTAGTTAAATTCTTGAAATATAATTTAAAATGTAATACTCCATCTTGTCCTGCTACAACATCAGTATCACCAACTTTTGATGGTGTTGAATCAATATTGATTGCTGCACTACTTTCGTCAGCATTTTTCAATATAACTGCATTAGTATTACCATCCCATGCATAGAAATTATCATCAGCAGCAGGTGTAGCAGCAGTTGTTTTACCATTACCATTAGCACCCCATGAAACTGGTTTTAAAACTTCAGTAACATTTAATGATACCTTTGAAGACCAAGTACCAGTTGCACCAGTAGATGAAATTAATAATGTATCATCGCCTGCTGTACTAGTTTGAGCATAAATCTTATCTGCACTAACTTCTGTATTTGAAGTATACCATGCAAATGTAGTTGAAACTGCAGTAGTTGCTACAGCTGCTAGAGCTGCACATGATAGAATTAATTTGTTTCTTAATTTCATAATTTTTTCTCCTTTGTTTTTCTTTTTGCTTTTACGCCTTTAAATCAGAGCCATCAATATGATTTATTGGCTTGCTGATTTTTGATTGGAATCATAACCAAAATTTTTTATTTTTTTATCGTATTAATCAACTGCATATGAGTTGAATAATAGCCTACAATTAATTGGATTTACTTCTTTTTGTTCCATGCCAGTTATTATATAGTAAGTTACACCAGTTTGGAAAGCATTTATTAATGCTCTAGTGTATTTATATGGATCAGTATCAGTTCCGCTACCGCTTCTTGTGTAATATGTTTGATTTGAATCAAATGTAGCGCCATCTTCTACTGCTTCATATTTACTATCTAAATAACCAGGAAGACCATCGAAGCAATCTCCATCCCAACCTTCAATCCAGAATCTAAAAGATACCTTTGT
>Ga0247610_10006850_pt1 | contig 11775 bp, 9 predicted proteins | sample 174DNAGHGhighgp2_FD_193483 | JGI IMG/M metagenome (GOLD analysis project Ga0247610, IMG submission 193483) | Sheep rumen microbial communities from Palmerston North, Manawatu-Wanganui, New Zealand - 1742 DNA GHGhigh gp2 | ecosystem: Host-associated > Mammals > Digestive system > Stomach > Rumen ...
GGACAGATCTGCACAGTGAAGTCGCTCATCGAGGCTGCTGACGGACTGAGGGAGAACGCCATCAGCAATCATGCGGTGATGCACCGTATGCAGGCCGACCGCACCTTGAAGATGCAGAGCATCGACATCAAGGGCATCCTGGAAGGTACCGTGCCTGATGTGGAGTTGAAGAACGAGGACGTGCTCTATATCGCCAGTCGCGAGGAAGAGAAACTGGATCAGACCATCACCATCCACGGAGAAGTGAACTATCCAGGTATCTATCGGTTTGCCGCCAACGAGACCATCGAAGACCTCGTGCTGCAGGCCGGTGGTCTGACCAATGCCGCTTCGCTGGCAAAGGTCGACGTGGCCCGCAGAATCATTGAGCCCAATGCGACGGAGGCTGGCGACACGCTCGCATTCACATATAGTTTCAGACTGAATCCAGACTTCACCATCCCACAGGGAGAGACACCCTTCACCCTGCAACCCTACGACGAGGTGTATATCCGTCGCAGCCCGAACTATATCGAGCAGCAGAATGTCACCGTTGAGGGCGAGGTGCAGTTTAAGGGCGAATACACGCTGACCAACAGTAACCAGCGCCTCAGCGACATCATCAGGCAGGCAGGCGGCGTCACCAAGCACGCCTTTCCCGAAGGTGCAAAACTGCTACGGCGAATGACGCAGGATGAGCAGGAGATGATGCAGACGGTGCTCCGCACAGCCCAGCGCAATTCTGGTAAGGACTCCATCGACGTGTCGAAACTTGTCACGATGTCGACCTATCCCGTGGCCATTGAACTTGACAAGGCGCTGGCGAATCCGCACAGCGACGACGACCCGTTCCTGCGTGAAGGCGACCGCATCGTGGTGCCCAAATATACGAGTACCGTGACGATCAACGGTGAGGTGCTCTACCCGAATACCGTCCGCTATATGGCAGGCAAGGATGCAGAATACTACATCAACCTTGCCGGAGGTACCACCTCGACCGCAAAGAAGAGCAAGACCATCATCATCTACATGAACGGTATGGTGGCAAAGGCCGACCGGAAACACAAGCCCCGTCCGGGCTGTCAGGTGGTAGTGCCCACCAAGCATGCCCGTCGCCAACTGTCACTGCCTGAGATCATCAGCATGGGTACCAGTTTCGCCTCCCTCGGCACGATGATCGCCACCATTGCTAATCTGACAAAGTAAACAAGAGTATGGAAGAAAACAGCAAGAAGAATTCTGAAATTATCGACTTAAGGATACTCATCAAGAAGATCTGGGCCAATCGTCGATTGTTTTACAAAGTATTGCCAGTTGTCTTTGTATTATCATGCATATATATTTTCAGTATTCCCAGATATTATACTTCTGAGACCAAACTGGCACCAGAGATGGATAATTCAATGGCAGGAGGCGCACTTAGTTCGTTGGCCTCAACATTTGGGTTCGACCTTGACAATATGCAAACCACCGATGCTATTACTCCTCTTCTTTATCCAGATTTGATGGAAGATAATGGTTTTGTTTACGGTCTTATGGGAATTAAGGTCGTAAGTCAGGATGGTGATATTACCACCACCTACCATGACTACTTACAGAAATATCAGAAGAAAGCATGGTGGATGTATCCCATTAAATGGTTGAGGAGCCTTCTCCCCCTGGAAGATAAAGGAGGTAGTAAGAAGGGCTATGATCCGTATTACATATCAATGAAAGAAGATGGCGTTTACGATAAGGCGCGTGACAATATCGGAATATCCATCGACAAGAAAACCGGTGTTATCTCTATAGAAGTCAAGGCGCAAGATGCTCTTATCTGCAAAACTCTGGCAGACTCCATTAAGGACAAACTGCAATTGTTCATTACAGAGTATCGTACAAATAAGGCGCGCACGGACTATGAATACTATAAGAAACTGTCAGCCGATGCCAAACAGGACTATGAGAAAGTCCGTCGTCTATATGCAGGCATGTCAGATGCGACAACAAATGTCTCCCTCCGAAGCGTAGAGTTGAAACTCGAAGATCTGGAGAACGATATGCAGTTGAAATTCAATGCCTATACCACCATCAATACTCAGTTGCAAGCCGCAAAGGCAAAAGTCCAAGACCGTACCCCGGTATTCACAAAGATTAAAGGCGCATCAGTACCTATTAAGCCTGCCGGGCCTAAACGTATGATCTTTATAGCAGCCATGCTGATTTTTGCTACTTTTGGAACTGCTATCTATATTGTCAAAGATGATATCTTCAGTGCCGAGCGCCACTAGTTTTACAATAAGAAATGGACCCAGCCAAGCGCATTATTGTCAATACAGGTGTTCAATACGTGAAAGCGATTATTACGACATGCCTTTCACTTTATTCAACGCGCCTCATTCTTGATGCCTTAAACGTAAATGATTTCGGTATTTATTCCGTTATAGCAGGCGTTATTGCCATGCTGGGGTTCATTACCAATGCACTTATTATCACAACTCAACGCTATTTGTCGCTTAACAAAGCCAACGAAGACACATTATTAATGCGCAAGTTGTTTAGCAACAGTTTGCTGATACACCTTGTATTTGGTTTACTCATAAGTATTATACTTCTTTCTATAGAAGGACTTCTTTTTGAACATATACTCAATATTGAAGCAACACGCCTGCCAACGGCAAAGACAGTCTATGTGATTGCTGTCTTTATGTTATTTATAACCATATTATCTTCCCCGTTTAAGGCGTTATTCATTGCCCATGAGAATATCATCTTCATTTCACTTGTAGAAATCGTTGACAGTATCATAAAAGTGCTCCTGGCTATTGGACTGGCCTATGTCACACGAGACAAATTACTAGTCTATGCCAGTATGTTGGCGCTTATTCTGGTACTCAACCTCTTAGCCTTTGGTGTCTATGGCCTTATCCGATTTAAAGAGTGCAGTATCATCATACGGAGAAAAGCGATTGACTGGTCGTGTATAAGGAATCTTACAGGCTTTGCAGGCTGGACAACATACGGTATGGCATGTGTCGCAGCACGTAACCAAGGGACAGCAGTGGTACTTAATCATTTCTTTGGAACTGTTGTTAATGCTGCATATGGAGTCGCCTTTCAAATTAATGGAGCTATTGTGTTTCTTGTGGGGTCCATACAAAATGCGATGAATCCCCAACTGATGCAGGCGGAAGGGGCTGGAGACCGTAATAGAATGCTACAAATGGCCATAAAACAAAGTAAATTCTCCGTTGCAATCCTTTCGCTTGTAATCATACCACTTATAGCGGAAATGCCAACGATATTGGGCCTATGGCTTAAAGTAGTTCCAGAAGGGACCTCTATGTTTTGTCGTTTCATTTTGTTTGCATTTCTTTTTGACCAGATCACCTTAGGGTTGAGTTCCGCCAATCAGGCTATGGGACGTATTCGTTTATTTACCTTACTTACCTATACACCCAAACTGTTGTATTTGGTAGTCATCTGGTTGTACCTCACCAAAGGAGGAAATGCGGAAGGTGTCATGATATTATATGTGATTGTGGAGTGTATTGTGGCTCTGATCCGTATTCCCTACATGAAGTATAAAGCAGGTTTACGAATGAAGGAATATGCCTATGAGGTTATGTTGCCAACTGCCATACAGGCGGTTGCTATTGCTGGTATCTGTTGGTTATGCACAATATATATCACACTCTCATATCGATTTATCATCACAATTGCCTGTGCTTTGACTATAGGTGTGATTACCGGATGGTGGGTTGTACTCAACAGCCCAGAAAGAGGTTATACGGTACAAATGATTAAAAAGACGATTGGAATATGAATGTTAATTTGACGAAAATATTCCAATGGAAGAAAATCAGGCTTTACAACCTGTATCTTTGGGAAAAAGAGGCTGTAGCCCGCTATTCCTTCTACGCTGGTATGATGATAGCCTTCCTTGGCTCACTTAATCCTTGGTTCATGTGGCCATTGGGAATCTACTATATCATCGTTTCAAGTATGCTTTTTGCATTTTCCATGGGGATTTCCATCTCCATGAAAGAGCCTTACTATAATAGAAATGATTATATTTTGCCTCTCCTTTTAGTTACCACATTGGTTTTCTATCAGACGCTGATTCGGTACAAAGATATCAATGGATATATAGCGAATGTATTTCATATTTTCATCTTTTACTCAATTTTCAAAGTCAATTTATCAGATCTGAGGAAGTTCTGTGACTTAATGGCTAAGGTAATAGGGGGATTCCTTATTATATCTATGTTTTTTTATATACTGTATCTTATCGGATTCCCCCTGCCGTCAAGAAATGCCCATTTCCTGATTTATGACTATTCAAACTACTATTTCTTTCTTCTTGACGATAGGGACATTTTCACCATTATCCCACGTTTCCATTCTGTCTTCCTAGAGCCAGGACATATGGGCACAATGACGGTGATGTTGCTATTCACCCAAATTGGAAAATGGAAGAAATGGTATAATGTCTCGATGATTGTTGCCACTCTCATCTCTTTTTCATTAGCGGCCTATGGATTGTTTGTAGGAGTGATCTTCCTGGGATTGTGGGTTAGAGGAAAAGATGTTATCAAAAAGGCCGTCTACATTGGTGCCGTTTTGGCAGTCATCTCCATTGGTTCTTTCTATTACAATAATGGAAATAATATGTTGCACGACCTTATCATGATTCGTTTGGAAATGAATGATGGTGAATTAGCGGGAGACAATCGTGTCACAGGTAATTTCGAAGCAGACTACGAGAGTCTGATAAACTCTTCCGATGCTCTTTGGGGAAGAGACCGAAACACAGATATGTCGGGTAACTCTGGCTATCGCGTATTTATTTACGACTATGGACTTGTGGGTTTGTTCCTTGTAGTTGTCTTTTATCTGTTTGCGATGTACAATCCAAGGAACTTGAAGGCTATGACAGCAGTCTTTATCATTGCTACCCTTAATTTTATCATTCGAGGCTATCCTCTGTGGTATGCCAATTTCATCCCAATATATTGCGTGGCAAAGTGTGCTTTTGATACGCAACAATTACCCAACAACAAATCAAATATATGACCGTTCTATATATTCTTCATCAAACCATTCTTATGGGAGGCGGGACGAAGTCTTTCTTAGTTATGTTGCGAGGGTTAATGCAATATGGGGTTAAGCCGATAGTGGTTATGCCTGACCATGAGGGTGTGTATTCAGAGATAAATGCGATGCATATTCCAACTATTGTTACTATATATCGCGATAGTACTTATCCGTGGATCCATTCAATAAAAGACATCTTCTTATTCTTGCCTCGCATCATCCTCCATCGAATTCTCAATTATCTGGCAGTTAGAAGAATTTTAAAATCCGTATCTGTTTTTGATATTGAACTGGTGCACACGAATGTTAGTGTTTGCAGTATTGGCTTCAGAGTCTCACGTAAGTTGAATGTCCCACATGTTTATCATATCCGTGAATATGCAGACAAAGATTTTGGTCTTTACTATATCCCTACCAGAAGAATCTACTTACGGCAACTCTCGGCACCTATGTCGTATAATATTTGCATTACACAAGATATCCAGAATTATTTTGGACAAGACAAAAACAGTTGTTCACGCGTAATTTACAATGGTATTCAAAACCAATTATCTGAACTCCCTCAAGTCGTTAAGGAAGATTTCTTTCTGTATGCCGGCCGCCTTGTAGCAGCAAAAGGAGTCATGGAATTGTTGGAGTCCTATTATGATTATAGTAGCCGTGCTCTAAATGTTTTTCCTCTCTACATCATCGGCGAACAGCCTGACCAGTCCTATTATAATAAAATAACAGATTACATTAGAGATCATTATCTGGAATCTCTTGTCACTCTATGGGGGCAACGTGCAGACATTCAGAAGTTTATGCAAAAGGCACGTGCTATCATTATTCCATCTCTTAATGAAGGCTTTGGGCGTTGTATGCCTGAAGCCATGTTCAATGGTTGTCTTGCCATCGGTCGTAATACCGGAGGTACACTTGAACAGTTAAATAACGGGCTGAAACTTACTGGTCAAGAAATTGCCCTGAGATTTGATACCAATCAACAATTAACTCAGCATCTTATTGATGTGAGCAGTCAACCTGTCGATTATTATCGGCCCACTCTGGAACGAGCATTTCAAGTCGTCAATCAACTCTATTCGTCAGAAAGTAATGTGAATAATGTATACCATTTTTATAAGCAAATTGTTGTATGATCAATTTATTTAAAATACTGTTTTTCAATCTAGGACGGATTCTTTCCTTTTTGTACCCTAAGACACTCTCTCAAGTCATTGAGTCCATTTTAGCGTACACATATACAGGTGTACACGCCCGTTTCTTCAATTCATGGGGTAGTTATTCCAGCATGGCATGGGGTTGTAGGGTGACAAATCCTCAGTACATCTCCGTGGGCAACAACAATGTTTTCCTTAGAAACACTGCAATTACTGTCACCCCGGTCCAACCCGACCATTCTCCATCAGTAACGATAGGCAATAACTGTCATTTTGGTATTAGAAACCATCTTACCTGTATTAATAGAATTGTCATAGGAGACAATTTACTTACAGGAGCATATGTTTTGATTTCTGACAATTCACACGGAACAATTGAAAGAGAGATACTTGATACGGCTCCCTTTGATCGTCCCTTAGTATCAAAAGGTGGTGTGTATATTGGAAATAATGTCTGGATAGGTGATAAGGTGAGCATACTGCCCAATGTTCATATAGGCAACAATGTTATCATTGGTGCGAACAGTGTGGTTACGAATGATATTCCGGACAATTGTGTGACTGCTGGTATTCCTGCTAAAATCATCAAGCAATTATGAAACGACTCAGCATAGTGATTGTGACCTATAATTCGGAACACGACATTTATGATTGTCTACAGTCCGTATGGGAGTTCTGTGACATTGCTCATGAGGAATTGGAGATTATAATTGTAGATAATAGTCGTGACAGTGAACCGATGTTTACAAAATTACGCGATAGGTATGGTGATAGTCTGGTGCTTATCCATAATACCCACAATGGTGGATACGGACAGGGGAACAATATAGGCATACGGCATGCATCAGCCCCTGTAATCATGGTCATGAATCCCGATGTGAGGCTCTGTGAACCATTTTTTATGACAACTCTGACTGCCTATGAACAAGAACCGAGCCTCTGCATGTACGGTATGAAGCAGATGCTTTCTTCAGAAGTGAAAAGTCCGTTGTCGTTTGACTGCTCACGTCGACTGAACGGTTATTTAATTCCCATCATTTCCTCAATCTGCAACAAATTAGATCTGTATATTCCACATCTAATGTATTTACAAGGATCGTGTTTTTTTGTACGCAAAGAAAAATTTGTGCAGGCAGGGCTATTTGATGAAGAGATATTTATGTATGGTGAAGAGGATGACATTCATTGGCGCCTAAAAAAGCAGTTCGGGCCACATTTTTTATACAATCCCCATCTTCATTATATCCATCTAACCTTGGAGCGTCCCATGTCTCTAGTCACAGAGCAGAAAATGGTAGCCTCGATCGCTCTTTCAAATGAGAAGAAAGGATATTCTCGTCAGTATACTTATCGTAACTTCGTGCGATACTATCGGGTAAGGCTCATGAGTGCATACTTAAAAAGATTACTAAAGAGGAGGGATGCTCAACAGCATATAGACATCCTGAAAACTATCATTCGTGGTTTTAAATTACAATCTCGGACAGAACAAAACGACATAAAGATATGACCAAGAGATTTTGTGTGTTTCTGGTGCTGATGCAGACTATATGTCATGCGGTGCTCGCTACTGATTATTTGTTTGCAGACAATCATTCAGATTATTCAATTGTACTGCCTTCCAACGCTTCTATTTCAGAGAAAACAGCAGCCAAAGAGTTACAGACTACACTTAATGAAATAAGCGGGGCCGTATTACCAATAGTCAGTAATCCTGTTGACAAGGGTATATATATAGGGTGGACAGAGCGAACTGGAGAGCCGAAACCGGCCACTAATGATGAATCTTTCACATACAAGACCGCAAAGGGTTGCCTCTATATTTTCGGTGGCAACGAGCGTGGTACTATGTATGGAGTCTTCTCTTTTCTGGAACGAGAATTAGGTGTACGTTGGTATACAAGTTCTTTCACGAAAATACCCAAGATGCAACAATACATTCTCGGTGATCTTTCTCATAAAGAAAGTCCTGTCATTCATCAGCGCCTTGACTTCTTTTATGATGCTCTCCGCCATCATGACTGGGCAGCACATAATCTGCTGAACACACAATATAAACTTTCCCAAACACAATACGGGCCTATGTCTTCTTATTGGGGGATGCATACCTTCCACACACTGATGCCTCCAAATGTTTATTTCAAGAATCACCCGGAATATTATAGCATTTATAAAGGTAAACGGTCTGACAAGGCACAACTCTGTTTGAGTAATAAGAATATGCGTCTGGAGTTGACAAAGAATCTGCTGGACGTGATAGCGAAAAATCCAGGATACTGGTGTTATGACGTATCACAAAATGACAACTCATGGCCATGTGAATGTAAAAAATGTCAACGCTTGGTGAAAAAATATGGCGGACATTCTGGAGCCATTATCTGGTTTGTGAATCAAGTCGCAAACGACGTAAAAATACAATATCCAGATATCTATATTGGTACGTTTGCATACAGATATACTCGACAGGCTCCCAAAAGCAGCATCAGGCCTGCTGATAATGTTGTTATTCGCCTCTGTGATATCGAGTGCTGTATGACACACCCACTAGAAATATGCGAAAAGAACCATTATTTTGTGGCTGATATGAACGATTGGCGTAAAGTTGCCAAGAACATCTATATTTGGGACTATACGACAGGTTTTCTCAACTATTTATTACCATTTCCTAATTTCGACGTACTCGCAGCAAACTTCCGTTATTTTAGCCAATCGAACGTTATCGGCATTTTGGAAGAGGGCGCTCATGATGCTCCCTGGAGCGAATTTTCTGAATTGAAGCAATGGCTGATTGCTAAACTCATGTGGAATCCGAATCAGAGCGTTGATTCGTTGGCTAATATCTTTATCACTGATTATTATGGTAAGGCAGCACCCTATGTAAAGCAGTACTATGACTTATGTAAGATGCAGGTTTCCAACAACACCCATTTTACAATCAAGATTGACTGGAATTCAAATCTTTATAGTAATCAATTCGTCGATAAAGGTGCAAAGTTGATAAATCAAGCCCTGAAAGCGTCTGCGGGTAATACTGATGAACATAAACGCATTCAGCGAGTTGCTGCACAATTATACTATCTCAAACTGCGGCGGAATACTGCCAAGTCTCTGATTGATGGTACGCGACAGAATCTACAGACAATTATAAAAAATGATCGTACCATAATCGCAGAGCATGGTTTGACGTTTGATGATTTGCTCAAGGATCTTCAGCACTACTGACTGGCAAGATTTGCAGTTGTAATCCTTCTAGTCATCTTGTTGGTTATCATATTGAAATCATATAAATATTCGTAAATGAAAGTTGCATATTTAGGGAAGATACAGTTATCAGACGTTGATTTGTCATATCTCCACGAGGCAGGTAGGTTGACAGATATTACTTATTTTATAGAGATAAGCCCCCGCTTTTTAAAGGGTCCAGCGTTTGATATTCAGAATATTTATCCTAAAACAGGTATATTCAAAGCATCCGACATCTATCCGGAATTCAGTCATGTAGAGGGATTTATCGATCTAAATAAGTGTTATGTTGTCAATACATATGGTAAGTTTTGGCTATTAAAGTCGTTTTGGAATAATTTCTTGCTGCTACTTTTCCTAATTCGCAACAAGTTTGATATTATTCATCTTGCGTGGCCACTGAACATCTATGAATTTCCTGTCTATTTGCTTAGGAAGAAAATGCTATTGACTGTTCATGACCCATTTCCTCACACTGCGCATAACACATTCATCGTGCGACTTAGAAGAAAAGTTGCTTTCTGGCTGATTCCGCGTTTTATCATCCTTAACAAGGCACAGAGAAAAGACTTTCTTACATACTACCACATGTCGGAAGAACAAGTTGTCGACAGTCGTTTGAGTTGCTATACATACCTCCAAACGGTTAGTCCAGATTACGCTTCTGTTCCTCCTGAAAACAGTTACATCCTTTTTATAGGAAAGATCTCTCCCTACAAGGGACTAGACTATCTGCTACCCGCTATGGAAATTGTTCATAAGCAATGTCCTAACTCTCGATTAGTCGTAGCCGGAGGAGGAGAATACCATTTTGACATCAGCCGTTACCAGACATTAGAATATATTGATATTCGAAATCGCTTCATACCAGAATGTGAGTTAGTCGCACTCATCTGTCATTGTGCTTTCGTGGTTTGTCCCTACACAGATGCTACTCAGAGTGGTGTCATCATGTCAGCCTATGCCTTTAACAAACCAGTCATCGCGACAAACGTCGGTGGTCTGCCAGAGATGGTCAGGCATCAGGTATACGGTTTGATTATAAAGGAGAAAGATGTTGAAATACTTGCAGAAAGCATAACCAAACTATGGCAACAACCAGAAACGGTTATTGCTTATTCGGAACATATCAAACAAGATTATGATACTGGAGATTTGTCGTGGCGCAGTATTTCAGCAGACATTTGTAAGATCTATGCTCAGATCTCACAATAAATCTTCAATTCATACGTTAATTATATGGAATCTATCATATACATGGATATTAAATTATCTATTGTCATCGTTGAGTATCACTGCATTGATGAAATTATGCAGTGCGTAGAATCTTTGAAAACACATATCAAGATACCTTATGAAATTATTATATCATCTAACTCATGTTATAATGATCAACAACGAAAGACTATACACACGACAGACTCTAATGTCCATTGGCTCTTCAACAAACGAAACGATGGCTTTGCATATGCAATGAACGAAGGGCTCAAGGTGGCTCATGGCGATTATTTGGTTATTATGAATTCAGATTGTATTTTAGAGTCAGAATTAGACAAAATGATTGATTTCATGGATAACCATCCTGAAGTAGGTGCAATAGCCCCTCAGATGAGAGATTCTAACGGTAATATTCAGGATACGGCTCGCCCTTATGTTTCTGTACCGCGATATATCTGGCGACAGATCAAGCGAATAACCGGACATAAAAGTAGCATTCTTGACAGTAGCATGGACTATACGAGGGTGCAAACTGTCGACTGGCTTATCGGAGCCTTTATCATGGTGTCACGCAAAGCATACGAAACGACACATGGACTTGATAATCAATTCTTTATGTATGCTGAAGACCTCGACTGGTGTACACGTATTCGTCAGCAGGGTTTCGAAGTAGTCTACTATCCCAAATGTGTCATTAACTATAAAGGTACACGAAGAGCCCGTAATAACCCTAAATATGCTATCATATTTATCCGCAGTCATATCATTTATTGGCGTAAGTTTAGTTTCTTCTATGGTTACCCGAAAAGAAAGAATATTCATTTCTTGGATTAATCATTTGGGGGCAAATGTTTGCTAAAATATAAATAATAGACAAGAATTGCGATTCTTTCAGAAAAAATATGTACCTTTGCAGCCGTTTTACGCAATAAATAACTCTTTTTTGAGTTATTATTATATAATAAGGTATGTATCAACTGATAGCATATATAGTCATCGCCTTCTGCCTCAGTGCTATCTGTGGTGTCATTACGATTCCACGGATTATCAATTTCTGCAATCGCAAGAAGTTATATGATATACCCAACATACGTAAGAT
>Ga0247610_10006854_pt1 | contig 11770 bp, 10 predicted proteins | sample 174DNAGHGhighgp2_FD_193483 | JGI IMG/M metagenome (GOLD analysis project Ga0247610, IMG submission 193483) | Sheep rumen microbial communities from Palmerston North, Manawatu-Wanganui, New Zealand - 1742 DNA GHGhigh gp2 | ecosystem: Host-associated > Mammals > Digestive system > Stomach > Rumen...
TTGCCATTTTTAATATCTGCGATATTCAGTTCCCTGTAAAGATATGATAAAACCAAGCAAATAAATACCGTTCCAAAACTTATAATAAGCCTGACAGAATGAATATTATCGCTTAGTTTGAATCTCAATGTTCCAAAAGACAACATATATAAAGAACCATTGTAGTATAAAGCAGAATTGAGACCAAACAGTGTTTCAGCCAATATATCTTCCAGCTTAAGAAGCAGAACCGGCATGATCAATGATACATGGATACTGCGCGAGGTTTTAAATAACACAGCCGATAACAGTGAGATAATACCAGCTACTACTGCCATTTGTGCTGCTGATAAAAGATAAAAGATAAAGTATTGTTCCTTCTCCAAAAAAATCGAATAGGATAATTGTTGCTCAACAAGCGAAGGATAAGCATCAATTCCCATTCGTATTTTCTGAATTCCTGTCGCTAACATAACTCCTACCAGAAATACTGCAAACCCGCTCGCAAAACTAGCCAGTTCGTTTAGGAGTTCGTATATAGCACTATTCTTCTTTTGAGTTAAACTTCTGTTCTTCAAATAAAGTACAGAAGGGATAGATGCAATAATCAAACATAACAAAAGAAATAAAGCATCGGATCCTATTCCCGTTATCCAATCTACAACACATACGGTTTCACGCTTACTTATCAATAACAAGCTTGCTATACATATTGAACAGGCCAACGCAAACAGAATAAATTTGAACAAAGGCACCTTTGAAAAACTATCTTCTCGAGTAGCCATTTTGTTAGTTTTGGTTATATTAGTATTCTTCATATTCTCCAGTCACAGCATTAAAATGCAACTCATAGCTCTTACTTTTTCCATTGCTGTTTTCTTTAATTAAAAATACCCAATGATATTCCAATGGTACTTCAGTTGAATTATTAGAATATTCGTGAGCAACATATAGTTTTGCCTTAGTAATCTCATAGCTTTTCGAAGCATCTGCAAAACCATTCAAGTGTTCAGCGACATAATTAGCCACACTGTCAAAAGGCAACAGCTGTACTGTTTCAGAATTTAAATTGTATTTGCATATACTTTGTCTTGGCTCAATTATGGCTATTCCTTTTTCATTATAAATAATAGCGATTCCGGCATTGCTTACAGGACTAAACCAACCTGCCCATAAGAAACTTTCGTGAAAAGAATCCGGCAAACCTTGACACTTTTGATTCAGTAAAAATAAATATGCATCATCATGTTCAGACCATCCTTCCGGTCTGTTTTTCTTTTTATCTATGACTCCATCTTTGTTATATACTTTTTCTTCTTTGGCTAAAGTCTTATGATCAAGATAATAAGTTTCAACATCAAACTCTTTGCTTATATCTAACCCATATCGTTCGAACAAGCTGTATATATCTTTCAAACATTTTTCCGGCGAACCAAAGCTGAAGCTGTGTTCTGCTGCATATGAATTCAAATTGAAATAAGGATCTTCATAATCCAATTTGACTGATTGAAAATATGGTATTGAATGGTCAATGAAATGAATCGTTCCATCTGTATTGGCCGTATATTTATATTTTGTATAGTTTTCGTCAGCACTTTCTATTACATATAATTCGCCAGTTTCTTCAACAGTATTATATGCTTCCCCTTTCAACAATTCTTTCGCAAGACCTAAATAGTCTGCATTTGTGTTGCAAGCGGTACCGGAATAAAGCGTGATTTCTTCAGGTGAATCTATCTTATCAATACAAAATATGCACTTCCCAATTTGAGTATTATAAGACGCGGGGAAACTTCCGGACATGCCTTTATTTGTTGTTTTTGTTGAATCTATGTCAGATGTACTGCTTATATCATTTGTAGTCCCTGTAACTGTTTCCTTCAAGGAGATATCAGGATGTTCTTTAGAACAAGCTCCAAGAAGTGTAGCTACTAATAATATAGTCACAGGGAATAATTTTCTTATTGACTTATTTTTCATATGTTCTCCAATATTAATTCCTGCAGATGACTAATCATCTGCAGGAAAAATAAATTAAGGTGTAAAACGGCCTGTGCAATTTACGTCGTGGTAACCATAATCAGGAACCATTTCCATAAAGTAATAAGAACCGCCTGGAGCATACGCATTGTAATTTTTTGTAACACAATCACCTACACTTGTTCTGTAATAAAGAAGATAACCAGGGTATTGATAAGTGGTTTTGTTCGCAAGATTTGTGTATCTATACATATAGAAAATTACATAAGGGCATATATCGCTCATTGTATATAATCTTACATAGTATTTATCGTCTCCATCATATGATTTCTGTGCTCTCTTTGTGTATGGATCAACGGAATTCCATCCCGGATAGTGATCTGCAGTAACGTTAAACTCCTTAGTCTCTGCATTTGCAACAGAAACCATTGCTGTCATAACCGAAGCTACAAGCAATACGGAAATCATAACTTTCAATAATTTCTTTTTCATAAGATTCTCCAATCATAGATTTTTAATGTTAAGAATGTCTTTAGTGATGCGTTATTCCGTTATCCCGACGGCTCAAACATCAACGACTTAGCAATCTTTAACACCTTCAGTGCTGTCTTTTCTATTGTCTGCATAAGTTGCCCCCTTTCTTTTGAATTTCCTCAACTTGGGGACGCAAAAAATCGCGTTCCTATAGCTGAAATACTTTTCAACAAAGGGGAGTTAAAAACCGTTTTTCACGTTTAACTCCTACTATCCACATAGTTGTCGGTCATTATATAGTCATTGCAATAGAAAGTCTTTAGTTTTGAGCAAACTGAGGGATAAAGTAAAAAATCCAGGGATAAAGTAAAATCTTTTGGTCATTCATCGCGTTAAATGCCCAAAAACTTTACCAACATAAAGCCCGGGCAGTTTATTGCCCGAGCTTTCTTTTGAACTAATAGAATTGATCTTGTAATTAAAGGGATCGTATCAGATCATCGCCTGATAGATCTTCGTGCAGTCATCCTCATTAAGCGTAACGAAGCCGGAGATCGTGCCGTCACGGCCGCCGCCCATAAGAAGCGAAGAATTCGCCGCATTTACTATCGCGTCAACATCAAGGTTGGTAATGCTTATCTTTCGTATATCGATGCTGCTCATGGTGCGCCCTCCGTTTTTCATAATTATACATACATTCTCACTAATGAACGGACGCGTTATGCCTTTTCACAACGCACGGTAAGTCTCGCACTTCCGCCATATGTGCACGTATAAAGCGACAGCGGCCAGTCTCCAGAAAGCATGCCTGATATATCTGTTCCATTCAAAACTTCGAGCTGTTTTACGATGTAACGGGTGGTTACGCCATCCATGTCCGTAAAGAACACTTCGTCACCCGTTTTAAGCTTTTTAAGTTTACCGAAACCGCTCCGGTAATTATGTCCTGCGATCACAAAATCATCCGTGTAGGGCGAGCCATAGTATCTGCAAATCGATTTACGGAGGTACTCGTCATTCCATGTATCGTATACAGACATCTCGAGTTCAATAGCGGGAATTGCAAGTATTCCGTCAAAGACTCCGTCACCTATCTTTCTGGTCTTGAGTTCAGTCAGTTCAACCTTGTCGGTCTCTTCAGGAACAGATCCTTCAATGGACTCATCGGTATGTTCCATCTCAGATCTTACCTGCTCTGCAAGGTCAAAAGAATCTTCATCAAAACTGTTATTTTCGAGCATATTAAAGAAAAAGAGCCCGCCTGCGCCGAGGAGCAGGATCAGGCCCACTGTAATCGATATGTTTCCGATCAGTCTGCGCTTACTCTTCATCTTTTTTCTTTCCCGGAAGCTTTATCAGGATACCCGCACAGATAAGGAATGAACCGGCAAATACCATGACCGGCACAGGCCATTGTACCTGACCTGTCTGTATCAGTTTGGCCGTGTTGGTTATGGTAAAGTCAAGACCTGCGGAGGAATATGTTACCTGATAACCCTTGGGCACATTAGTTTCCTTAACAGTCCATTTCTTATCGGCTCTCATGTTTGTCCATTCATGCTTCCATCCGTTCGCAGAATTGAGCACGACTGTATCTACGATACCATCCTCGTTTTCGAGCTGTACGGTAATTGAAGCAGGACGGTCTTTGCCGTCATCGTTCCATACTTTCTTAACTGTAATGTCAACCGGCGGATAGTAAGAGATCTTAGGCTCTGCAACGCCGTCATAAACCCAGGCGCCGGTATCCTGATCGAAGAACGGGAGGTAATAAAGGAAAGGAACAAAGGACGAAAAACCGTCCGGCAGACTTGTTGCGGATACAAGATATACTCCGCTTTCAAGTCCGTCAAAAACTACCTCTCCGTTGTTGTCAGTCGATTTCGTAATACCGGTGATGCTGTTCGCATCTGTATACTTGACCAGATCATCGATCATGGACTGGGTTATCTTGCCGTCAAGATCTAATCCAGAAGCGGCATAACCACTTGTCAGGTCATAGCTTACTGCGCTGGATGTGGTCTTGCAGTCAGCGACTTTGTAAAGAGTTATTTCTGCGCCTGAAGCATAGAGAACGTCATCTCCTGAATATTTCAGCGTCATGGAAAGACTTGTCGGCTTATCGGGATCCGGCACAACAAAGCCAAACACAGATATGCATGGCATGAAACATATTACAAGTGCAATAAGCACTGCGACGCTAAACATTTTTATGTTTTTTGTCATGTCCCGACCTTCTCCTCTCGATTACTACTGCTACTAACGTTACCGTGATAAATAAAGGCAGCGCAATGACAGTTGCGACAATAGTCTTATCGATCTTAAACGCCTCATTGGATACAAATATATCTGGCGTTCTTGTTATCTCACCATCCACTCTGATGCCTCTGACCAGAAGGCGGTGTGTATTAATTCCATAAGGAGTACATGTTACAAGAGTACAATAATCCTTACCTTCTTCGATAGCGAGTTCCGAAGCATCCTCCGGAAGCACTACCTTTATCTGATCGACCTCATACGTAAGTACCCGATCTAAAACGGTGATGGTAAACCTGTCACCTATCGCCATTTCATTCAGATCGGTGAAGAGCTTTGCAGAAGGAAGTCCTCTGTGTCCTGACAGAATACAGTGAGTGTTCACTCCTCCGACAGGTAGACTTGATCCCTCAAGATGTCCGACTCCGATCTGAAGCACTTCCGCATCCACACCATGGTAGATCGGGAGTTCCACGCCGATCTTATCAATATCAATGTACCCCATTACACCCGTTCCCGTAAGATCAAGAGTATCGTTATAACCAGTGACCTGGGTGGGTTCATAGAGCGGAGCGTTGGCAGAAAACAATCTCGTATTATAGTCTTCCGCTTTGCGGATTATGTCCTGCCTTTTCTCCTCTTCGGTGTTCTGATACACCGTGTGATAATCCTTAATTACCGAGGCTGAATACTTCGAATGAAGATAATTGCTGACTGTGGGATAGAGCAGCAGAGCCGCGCCTGCCACGATCAGAACTACTATTAAGATACTCAGCCATCTGCCTTTCATTAAGCTTCGTTGATCTTTCTCTTCTTTGCGATAAGAAGTGTAACACCTGCAAGTATCAATACTGAACCTGCAATATAGAAGATTGTAGTACCGATACCTCCCGTGATAGGAAGATCAGAAACCTTCATGTTGTCGACAATCATGATGGAGATAGGTGTTGCGGTAATGTCATCACCGTCAAATGTGTATGTCCATACAGGAGCTGTTCCGGAAAGATCACAGTCGATTACAAGCGTATGCTCCGTGTTGCTCGTTACATATCCTGTAGGAGCTTTTGTCTCCTTGATCGTATATGTTCCTGCACCAAGGCGGGAAAGATTGATGATACCGTCGTCACCTACGACAAAATCAACTATCGTCTGTGAGCCTTCGAGTTCCTCTATTTCTGTCTTTTCAACGAGTTTGTACTTTCCGTCTTCATACTTGCCGTTATTTGTTCCGTCAGGAGCTTCTGTCGTATAGCTTCCGTCCTTGAGCTTATAGAGTGTGCCTGCATCGTCATCTCTTTCAAGGCGCTGGGCAGTTGTTACGACCTGATTGCTTGAAAGACCCGTGATCTGGAATTCAGCACCGGCAAGTCTCTTTGAAGTATTGTTTGCATCAACCTTATCAAGTTCAACTTCAGTTGTATAAGTAATTGTCTTTGATTCGGGTGTCTGTCCGTGGGGCTCTGAAGGTGAAGGAACATCACCTGCATAAGTCTGATAAGGATTATTTGAATAAACAAGTTCTGCAGTATTAGGATTTCCTGCATCTGTCATTACTGCATCTTCATTAAGAGTAGCAGTGTACTTGATCGTCATTTCCTTGCCTGCGAAAGCTGCACTCGTACCCTTTTCGAGCATCTTTGCGGGATCGAAAACGATCTGAAGTTTTGTTGTGGATCCGCTGTCATCCTTATCGAAAGTAAAATCAGTACCGGCAACAAGAGTTGTTACGGGAGACGTTGCGATAGTTATCGTGGGAGCTGCTGTACCCTTATATGTAAGACCTGCGCTCAGTTCATCGTTAACAACAAAGCAATACTTATCTTTGTAACCCTTGCCAATAAGATTAGGTACCTTTGTTGTAATCTTGTAGTTAATATCATCGCCGACACTTGCTGTATTCTTCTTTCCATCAGTAGTGATCGATGTGCTGTCAGTTGCTGATTCGATCACCTTATCGAGTGTAGGGATCTCTTCTTTTGTATCGATATCAATATTTGTATTGCTTACGATCTTAAGCATGAACTTGGAAACAGCACTGGGGTTGTCGTTATCCGTAATAGTATCCTTGACCATGTAATAGCCGGGCTCTGTTACGGAAACAGTTGTTGAACTTGCGTTTGCCGCAAGAGTAGCCGTCAATGATGTTGTTTTCAGAAAATCTGAAATTGCTGAAGCAAAATTGTCAAGCGGAGCAGAATTGCTCTCCAAATCCTTTAATGCCTCAACGACATCCTCAACATTTGAGCATGTAGTGTTCAAAACAGTAGCACCCGATAAAGCTGCGAGTACGGCAGACTCATCGGATACGTCAACATGATCGCCCCAGTCAATACTGTGAAGCTGGCCTGCGTCAGTCGATTCTCCCTTGAGGATCTGATAAACCTCATACTTGTGAACAGACTTATCACTCGTATCTTTCTTCTTAATCGTAATGGTGTAAGGGCCTGCTGCGAAGGCCGATGCACCCATCGCCATTATCATAACGAAAGCTATGAAAACGGATGTGATCTTCTTCATTATCTTAGTCATTTTCTTTGTTCCTTTCCTTTTGAGTTTATTTATTTCATTCTTTTTAATCACTTCGGTTGTTATCACAAATCCACCTCCTTGCGCCGCCTGAGCAACAGCAGTATCAGGGCTCCCACGATCAGCACTGTGCCGATGGCAAAGTATGGTGCGATGCCGCCACCTCCTGTATCAGGCAGAACGTATTTATTCGTTGTGTTATTAAATACAAACTGGTCAGCCGGCAGATAGTCATTGTCATTAGTCGGATCTCCGCCTTTTCGAAGTCTTGTAAACGACCTTATATCGACAGGAACGACAATGTCCTGACCTTCAGGCCCGGCGTTATGTTTTACCTTGTTTACGTCAATGATTATCTTGTAGATAACAGGATCGTATATGACTTCTTCATCGTCTCCGGGGATCTCTCTCATGTAGTAAGTGTATGTGTGCTCACCTGAAACGTTTTCGAATTCGACATTCTCGAAAACCACTTTTCCCGAGGCATCGTTTCTCGCCGAAGCAATTCCTGTCGGAACAGGATCAGCTATTGCCTCTTCAACACTCGGGAAGAGCTTAAAAAGGAATTCGTTGTTCTGAAGAGTTCTTCCTGTCAGAACTTTGCTCGCGGTAAACTCAATCGTTGCAAGATCGTGATGAACTGTAAAATCAAGCCCGGAATGGTTCGGGCACTTGTTATAAGCATCGATCACGGCCTGCTTACCAAGATTGAAGACTTCGTTTTTATATTCGACGATACCGCCGGAAGAAGCCGGCTTAAGATCAATAAAGTCGGACCAGGGGCCATTGTCCGTACGCGTCCTGTACTGGCCGCCCGTACCCTGGTTGTAATGGATATCATATTCGATATTCTGACCGGAAATGGGATCCCATCCACCGGCTCCGCCATTTGCATCAGCATTCCAGATAAACTTTTGGACATGGCGGGGAATAATCTGAAGTTCGACATCAAATATAGCACCTGCTACATCCTGATAGAAGAATCTCTTGTTGCTCCAACGGGCATGCCCCATATCGTAAGTCTCTCCGGGCGGACAAGTGTACTTGGAAGTTAACTCATACTGTGAATTGCCTGGAGCATAATTAGGATCAGACCAGTAGTCATGACATTCACCGGTTTCAGGATCCTTACCGCCTATAAATCTTGAAGGAGTGATTGGTGCATATCCTGCATTGTTATCATAGAATTGGACGACTCCGCCCTGCGAATTGAGCATTTCAGAATAATTGACGTCATATACAAATGACTGGTATTCGGTAACTGTCTTGTACAGTTCGCCATTATTACCGCCTTCGATCTGAACATTGGTATAGACACCGCCATCCGCAATCTCGATATCGGCATGATCGATGTTGCCGTCAACATTCTCGATGATCCTTACCTTCTTTGAGCCCTGCGGTGTATACATGGTAATGATCTGAACATTATCGCGGTTTCCATAATAAATCTCGGCAGGGATTGTAAGCTGTCTCTTTCCGTTATCAAGCTGCTGGTATGAAGCATTGTTTGTTATTATCCAGCCGTTCGGATTATCTTCATTTGCAATATACGGCCAATGATTGCCGTTTTCGTTAGGCGTACCGGCTACAGAAATCGTCTGGCCGACACGGACATAATAATTCCATATATTGTCATTATTGTTGTTGTAAACAGGAACATTATCAAAATCAACCACAGCACCCGAAGAACCGTATTCATCGACCTGGATATAGAAGTATTCATCGGTACCCTCAAGTCTGATCCTGACGGAATCTCTTATCCAGTGATTATTTTCATATCTCCATCCAGTGGAGCCGACACCGCTTATTACGGCAGTTACCTTATCTCCTTCAACCGTCTGTTCGCCGACTATCTCGATATTTCTGTGATTATTACTGTTGTTATTGCCGTCATCAGTTTCTATCACAAATCCGGGAGTCTGCTGATCGTTATATCCGATAAGGGTTATAGTGTCACCTACTCTCAATACGTAAGGATATTCTCTGTCATTAACGATATAGTCGCCATATGTACCGGTTTCAGGATCATATTCTCTATGATCTTCAAGAGTGCCCATGCCGGCATTCTGGATCCATGCATGTACTTTGTCCTTGCTTCTTTCTCCTGTTGCCGTAAGGATAAAGATAGAGAAACTGTCAGATTCGAAAACGACTTCCGATTGCGTTGCCTGAACACCTTCAACCTCTGTCGCGCCATCATTGTTAACATGGAAAAGGCTGTAGGAATCAGCATCGATCTGCTTATCTTCAGGAATGCTGATACTAACGTTAACCGTTGTGTCTTCCGCAGGTTCAATCTCATTTCCGTCACTGTCTTTAAAGGTAATATCTATAGCGATACTTCCCTTTACTTCCTTATTTTCTTCCACAGCGCCTTCAGCCTTGGCGATGATATTCTCGTCGTTAACATCTGCGGCGGTCATAGTGACGCCTTCAGGGAACGCACCTGCAGGTGCAGTTGCTTTAACGCAGATACCGGATTCTGTTTCAGCGTTAAATTCTAAAATAGAAACCTTTTCTTCCGTGGTGGTTTCCGTTGTTTCGGCGGGTTCTTCTGTTGTTCCTTCCGGTAACGCGGCTGTTGTTTCTTCTGCAGTCTCGGATACAGCCTCATCATCAGGCTTTACTTCCTGCTTATCTAAAGAATTAACGGAAACATAACCGAATACCACGCCACTGCCGGCAGTATAAGATGCAGTGCCGACTTTGCCGTCAACATCACCTTCGATCAGACTGATCTTTCCGTCAGTAACATCTGCTACGATGCCGGCACGGTCGCACTTGCCGTCGCCGTCCTTATCTGCAAGAACGATGTCACCGATCTGAGGTAAAACATTCAGATCCGTAATGAGAAGTCCTTTTTCTTCGAGCTTGACCTGCCATGTCCAACAGCCTGCACCGCCGGGTATCTTATCCTTGCTGATACCCGCATAATGCATGCAGAATGATATAAACATCACATTCCAGTCAGCTGTCGGGTTGCCGTACCAGTCACCATATCTTGTATATCCGTCCTCGCTCTCGACATAACCTGTCTGAGATGCGGCAACGTTCATAAGATCGCTCGCATAGACACCACGGGTCTTGGGGATCGTCTTTTCCCAATCAGATCGTGTCTCGCGCTGAACGGAAACAGGTGCATAACAGTCTTCAGTGTGTTTATGTTCTTCCTTACCGCAAATAAGGATCATTTCATAACATTCATCGGTATGTTCATGTTCCTCTTCGCAGATAAGCTTTTTCTCATAACATTCTTCGCTGTGAACATGTTCTTCAAGTCCGCATACAAGGTCATCGGTCAAAGCGGTTCCGATTCCGCGCATGAGCCAGAAAACATTTCCTGAAACAGCTAAAGACAGAGCAAGTACGAGGGACACTAACCGTCTCCTGCCTGTTCTTGCCCTGTTAAGCAGCATTATGTAGTTTTCAATGCGCTTATTCACTGTATTCAGCTCCCAAACGGCCACGCTTTAAACCAGACCCGGCCAACTATCTGATCCTCTTCCACAGCGCCTACAGCAGAACTTCTGCTGTCGATCGATGTCGATCTTTGATCTCCCATTACAAATACCCGGCCTTCGGGCACAAGATACGGGAATTCTATATCGCATTCACCAAGGCTCTTCTCGGTAACATAAGGTTCGTCGATCTTCTTTCCGTTTACCGAGACATTGCCTTCCCTGTCTATGTCAATGCTGTCACCTCCGACAGCAATTACACGCTTTATAAGCAATTTGTTCTGCCAGGCGACACAGCAGAGCTGTCCGCTCGAATAGTCGCGGGCATTGAGCAGAACGAGAACATCACCGTCAGATAAGGTAGGTTCCATGCTGTCGCCGGATACCTGAATTGCCGTGAAAAGAAATGTGGACAACAAAACAGCAACTGCAGCAACTACAGTCAATGCTCCTAAAGCAGTAACAATTGTCCTTGTCACCCTAGCTCTTTTCCGAAGTCTCCGTCTTTCCTCTGCAACCTGCTTTGGAACAGGGATCTTCTTAACTCCCCGTTCATTCTCGTTCATCAGGTTATACAAAGTATCGACCAGCTCCCTGCGGCTAAGGTCGCTCAGATCGTCCTTTTTCACCGGTCTCCCTGCTCCATTTCTGCACAATAATGGCAAGTATATTTATTGCGGATTATAGGAAATCGGTATGTTAGTCAAATGAACGCACAGTTACGGTTGAGTTACAGGGAGGCGTTTGCAGACAGCCGTTTGAAAAAATGTTCAAAAAAATCAGACAATTTGGAGCGCCATAACATCCGTATTGTGAAAAACGTCTCAAAAGCACGATAAAAAAGGCTGTCATAAAAGACAGCCCAGATATTCTCCAAAAAATATAAATAATTATCAGATCATTGCTTTGTAGATATTTGCGCAGTCTTCCTCATTAAGAGTTACAAATCCGGAGAGCTTGCCGGCCTCAGATTCCGTGCCCTTGCCGAAAACGAACTTTGTGGGTGAGTAGAACGTGAAGTTTTCCATACATTATCTCCCTTTTTATTTGATGCTGTTTACTGCTTCTTCGAGAGTCATTCCCGCGAAATCCTGCGC
>Ga0247610_10006855_pt1 | contig 11770 bp, 9 predicted proteins | sample 174DNAGHGhighgp2_FD_193483 | JGI IMG/M metagenome (GOLD analysis project Ga0247610, IMG submission 193483) | Sheep rumen microbial communities from Palmerston North, Manawatu-Wanganui, New Zealand - 1742 DNA GHGhigh gp2 | ecosystem: Host-associated > Mammals > Digestive system > Stomach > Rumen ...
TCCATTTCGAGGTGCGCTATCTGGGCAACGACATCAATCCCAACCGCCTTATTGACTTCGATAATTTCAAGCTGAAGTTCGACACTATGTACGTTTCCGGTTATACGGTTTCCGTGCCGAATCCAGCTCAACCCACAACGGATCAGCCTGCTAAGCCGAAACCGTCCGGCACACCGCAATACCATAAAGTGCGCAAGGGCGAGACCTTGGGCGGCATTGCGATGAAATATCACACCTCCGTATCCAAGATCAAGAAACTCAATCGTTTGCGTGGCGATTTTATCCGTGAGGGCCAGCGACTGCGCGTCCGTTAGCCATGTGCTCCCGACGATTTTCCTGGATTTTGCTGCTTATGCTGACACTGTTCAACGTGTCAGGCCAAAACACGCACTATGATTTCGGTTTTGTGCGGAATCAAGCCGTTTCCGTTATCGAAGACGGACATTCCCTGTCGTACGCGTGGGCGGGCGGACTTAATTCCGTGCATTTTTCAGAAATAGACCTAGATTTGGATGGCATTCCCGATTTGTTGGGTTTTGAAAAACATGGCAATCGGTTGTTGCCCTTTCTGCGGCACGGTAATGGGTATGAATACGCCCCGCAGTATAGCCGCTGTTTCCCTGACTTGCACGATTGGGTGATTCTTTACGACTATAACGGTGACGGTCGGCAGGATATTTTCACTTACGGACTGGCTTCCATCCGCGTTTTCGAGAACGTTTCCGAGGATACGCTTGCTTTCCAGTTGGTTACGGATGCGTTGCAGGCCTATTACTACAATGGTTACACGAACATTTACGCTTCCCCCGATGACTATCTGGTGGTGGATGATGTGGATGGTGACGGACATCTGGACATCCTCAATTTCTGGGTGTTAGGGCGTTATGTGCACCAATTGCGCAACGCCGCCAATAGTGACGAACCGTTTGACTTCCGGTTGGAGAACGAGTGTTGGGGACATTTTGAGGAGGCCGCCGACAACAATGTTATCACGCTCTTTTCTGACTGTGGGATGAAGTCCGGCGACGACCACACGCGTCACACCGGATCTTCGATGTTTCTGCACGACTTTGATGACAACGGCCTGCCGGATCTTTTGCTCGGCGACGTTGATTCCCCATACAATATATTATTATATAACCACGGCACGCTTACCGATGCGCGGATGACGGAGCAGGACACCGCTTACCCCTCTTCCATGCCGATCCACCTCTATTCGATGCCGGCTGCCTCCTTTGTCACGTTACCTGGACAAAATATTCCCTCGTTGGTGGTCTCACCGTCGGACCCCTCGTTGACCAAGTCGCAGGACCTGAACAGCGTGTGGGTGTATGACTATGACACACTCTTACAGCAATATACGCTTTCGCAGACGGACTTTTGGCAAGGAGAGATGGCGGACATGGGAAGCGGTTGCCATCCAGTGTTGTACGATTTTGACGGGGATGGACTGCTTGATTTGTTCGTCGGGAACTATGGTCAGTTCGACAGTGCGAAAACGGTCAATGGTTGGTTGACTTCGTACTTTTCCTCTTCGGTGAGCTATTATCGGAACACCGGGAATGTTTCGTCGCCAGTCTTTACGTTGCAGACTCGCGATTTCGGGAATCTTAAGGCATTGGGACTGTTAGCGTTGCATCCCACGTTTGGAGACTTTGACGGCGATGGGCTCTCCGATATGCTTTGCGGTAATGAAGACGGTACGCTCGTGTTGGTGCCGCATCAGCGGCTGTTGACGGGAGCGGGAACGGTTACCCCTTCTTTTGCCGGCATCGATGCCGGGGAATGGAGTGTCCCACAGTATTTCGATCTGGATGGGGATGGCAAGCGGGATCTGGTTGTCGGAAACCGTCGGGGACTGCTGTCCTATTACCGCAATATCGGTTTGGAAACGCCATTGTTCCAGAAGATTACGGATACCTTAGGCGGGGTTGATATGCGCGATTTCACGCAGTCGTATTTCGGCTACAGTGTCCCCTGCTTCTATCGGGACGCGTTGCACGGTACGGTGCTTTTCTGCAGTGGCGAGCAGGGCGAAGTGGCTTACTACAAGCAGATTGACGGGAATCTGGATGGCATTTTCGAAAAGACGGAGGCGAATTTGGTGGAGACGATAGACGGTGTTGCGGTTCCCTTCAAGGAGGGTAGGAGAGTGGCGGCTGCAGTTGCCGACCTTAGCGGCGATGGCCGTCCAGAGTTGTTAATGGGCAACTATGCCGGCGGACTGGCCTATTTCAGCGGTACTGAACCACCGGCGCATACCTCTTTCGCGCAACACGAACGTTTGAACGCACGCGTATGGCCCAATCCGACCAGCGGGGTTCTTTATGTGGATTGCGAACAACAGTTCGAAACGGTAACGATTTATAATGTTTTCGGACAGATAGTTAAGGATTTTCATCCACAAAAGTTTAGTCCGATGACCATTGATTTGTCAAGCCTAAGCGCAGGAATTTTTTTTGTGAATATTAACAATAAATATATCACTAAAATCGTTCGTATCCCTTAAGTCAAGGGGCAACGGTCAAAAGAAAAAAATTGTATCTTTGCCGATTCAAATAACGAGAAAATGCTACATATTAACACTCCCGAAGAGACCATTTCGGCCACCCCTGAGAAAGTGTATCAGGTGTTGTCCACATTTTTCGAACGCCAGATTGAGGGTGTTCCCGGCTTAACAGATTGGGTTTCAGAACCAAACGGTTGCCGATTCAAGGTGCAGGACCATGTTCAATGTCGGCTCACGCTGATCGAGCAGGTGCCGAATTCGCATGTCGTTTACCGTGCGGAAGTCGATACTCCGCATGTCACCGCAACGGCCGCTTTCGATATCGCTCCGAGCGGTTCCAACAGTGTCTTGAAGGGCAAGATGGACGCCGATGTCCCCTTTTTCCTTCAACCGATGATCAAGGGCGCTGTCAACCAGTTCATGGGCACGGCGATGCAGTTCTTGAAGAAAGCCATCGAAAACAACTGATATGGAATACAGTATTCGTACTGACAAGCTGGTCAAGAAATACAAGAACCGCACCGTCGTCAACGAGGTTTCCATTAACTTCAAGCAAGGCGAAATCGTGGGACTGCTCGGTCCCAACGGTGCCGGCAAGACCACATCCTTCTACATGATTGTCGGTCTGATCAAACCCTTCTCCGGTCGTATCTTCTTGAACGAGCAGGACATTACTGAAGAACCGATGTACAAACGTGCGCAGATGGGCATCGCCTACCTGCCGCAGGAGGCGTCCGTGTTCCGCCAGCTGACGGTGGAGCAGAACATCAATGCTATCCTCGAATTTAGCGGCAAGAGCAAGGCTGAGCAGAACGAAGTGCTGGAAGGGCTGATTGCGGATTTTAATATTGAAAAAGTGCGCCATAACAAGGGTAATAACCTGTCGGGCGGTGAGCGCCGCCGTGTGGAGATTGCCCGCTGTTTGGCCTCTGCCCCCAAATTCATCCTTCTGGACGAACCTTTTGCTGGGGTCGATCCCATTGCCGTGGAGGACATCCAGAGCATCGTCATGAAGCTGAAGGAAAGGAACATCGGCATCGTCATCACTGACCACAACGTACATGAGACCCTTTCCATCACCGACCGCGCCTACCTTCTGTTCGAGGGCAGCGTCCTCAAGGCCGGCACCGCCGAGGAACTCGCCGCCGACCCGCTGGTGAAGAAGGTCTATTTGGGGTCGAATTTCGAATTACGGAAGTAGTCAATGTACAATGGCTGGTATTATAACGACATAAAACTATTAATTTGATGATGAGGGAAAATTTGATTTTGGATAAAAGCAAAGCATTTGCTTTATATTGGTTGGAATTACTTTATGAGAGTGGATACATTAATAAAGAATCGTTTGACAGTTTGAACAAGGATAATAAGGAACTTCTTAAAATGTTGACTGCGATAATAAAATCCGCTCGAGAATCCTTGAAAAAATTGAAAATAGAAGTAACTAACTAATAAAACACATAAGATTCCTCTAAATTCATTGTACATTATACATTATACATAAAATAATAGTTATTAAAATCAAACATACACGTTTAAATCCCAATGTACATTGTTCATTATACATTGTACATTAAAAAAGTTTCGATATGAAAAGCATAGGTAAATTATTTATCACAGTAGTTCTTTCAACACTTGTGTTGTCCACTTCCGCGCAAGTCAAGCAAGTCTTTCAGGTCCTTCATTTCGACACGAAGCAGCCGATTGAGGGGGCGACCTCATCGATGTACGGGCAGACGCTGACGACCAACGCGAAGGGCGTGGCCGTGGCTAACCTCCCTGCCGACAAAAAAGGGGCCTATCTGCCGCTGGAAAAGTGGGAAAAGGATGGGTTTACCTTCAATGGTCGTACACCGTCCAGTTTTTGGAAGGATTTTCAGACATCCGATACCATCAAGTTCTATATGGTGGAGACGTCAACCTATTACAAGGTTCTGGACGACCAAACCCTGAAGCTCTTCCGTTATTGGTATGACGATGCGGTGATGGAGTACATCAACTCCATGCGCGACTCCGTCCGTAACCATCCCGACGAGACGACCTCTCTTGCCAGCAATATGATGGAAGCAGTCATGGCGGTCAAGAATCCCGTGCGTTTGAGTCGTGATGATGCTTCGGACATTATCAAATATTACATGCCGGAGTTTGAGAAACCGGCTTTTGCCGAGGTGTTGAAGGTGTTGCGCTCCGGCGACGTCGATAGCGCTGTGGCTATGGTCAGAAATCATATAGACACCACGGACAACAGACGTGAAAACCTCGAATGGATCGACCTTTATCGCGATCTGAAAGTGTTGAATCTCGGTTCCGAGGACGACGGACTGATCAGTGATTACACCGTCTATCTCTATAAAAATCACTACTCCAATGACGAAGCGGTGAATTATATCCAAGATCTGAACCGCGACAACCGTTACGAGATGGCGGATTCCATCAGTCGCCTGGAGAAGGCCAACAACCGCAATCCGCGTTATCAGGATGTCTTCGAACCTTCTGTCGTTCAATATATGTTTGGCGAAAAGCAAGATTTTGCAAAGATGAAAACGACGGCGGAGGACAGACTTCGTCTCAACAAAACCGTTTATGAGAAGTATCCCTATTATAAGACGTTGGGTGATTTGGCTTGGGCGCAGAAGAATATGTATTTTGTCTATGTGTTGTTGGATGACAGCGTCTCGGCCACCCACGCCGTTGACAGCGCGTTGGCTTACCAAGATAAGCGATTGGCCTATTATAAGGATTCCAAATACAAGTATAACCAGACTCTGATTTCTGATTATCAGAATATTTTGGATGTGCTCAACGATAATCCGGCGTATATTCCGGAGCAGACGCGCTATGAGTTGTGCGATGCCATCTTCAATGCTTCTAAGGAAAATTATGAAAGCGATACCTCCAACTTATTCTTGAAGATGCAACTGGCTGAAAATGCGCTTTATTGGTTGCAGAATGCACCTCAGAATGAGGAGAGCGGTCCGAGAAGAATGGAGGTCGTGAAACAGCTCAACGATATGCTGACCAAGCTTTCCAACGAGTTTCCGGAGTACTACACGTTGCAGAATGTTCAGGTTGCTTCGCAACTGCTGGCCAACTGTCTGATGCAGGGTTGCGACAACGATAAGATGCAGGATGCATTCCGCCGTTATGAGCAGAGTTTCGATGCAGTGAATGCCGTTTTCCCGAACCTCTGTAATGAGGTATTTCTCCGTTTCAACACCATCGTGGAATCCTATATGACTTCTGGTCAGATGTTTGCCCTTACCGAGGAACTTGACCGTTTCAACGACCGTTTGCTGAATATCAAGGCGGAAGGTGATCCGCAGAAGCTCCTTATCCTGCGTGCCGAGCGTGCCAATCAGGTGGCCGAATCCCTCTACAGTGATGAGGCTTACGATGACGCCGTTGGTTATTATCTGCAGGCTAATAAACTGTATATGAAGGCTATCCAACATGATGAGCAGCAGTGGATTCCTTATCTTCGCAACTATCTGCAGATGGGTGACGCGCATCTCTATCAGAATCAGTTTGACAAGGCCATGATGACCTATCAGAAGATTCTCGATTTCGAGCCGCAGATTCCCGCCGCGATGATGCCGCAATATACCCGGATGAAAGGCAATGTCTATTACTACATTGGTGATGTCTATAAGGCCACCGGTGAGATTGCCAATGCTGAAAAAGCGTATAAAACGGCAGAAAAGTGGTTTAAGAAAGCCATCTCCATGGGCGATCAAGACGCTTACCAGTCGATGGGCGAGATGTACTGGGGCAAGGCCGTGCTCGCCGCACAGAACGAGGATATGAAGAAATGTCGTCAGATGGTGGCAAAATCCGTCATTTTTTATGAGCAAACCGAATTGGATGTTCCGCTGAAGACCTACGAGCGCGCCAAATCGGTGATGGCGGACTTCTACAAGGAGGATAATGACGGCGATAATTATTACCGTACCGTGGCGGATCTGACCAAATATTACGAGAAATTTGTGGAATACGACCGCGATTATATCGTCGGGATGCTGGAAAATGCCGAGAAAATGTTGAACAGCGGCAGAATTACGAACGAAGAGACCCTCCATTATTCTCAAGATTTGTTGGATGGTCTTCTCTACCTGAACGATATGGGCGAGGACGTGGAGCTGCCCTATCTGCGTAGTCTCTTCAACATGGCCCGCGCCTACGTGGTCAACGACTCCATTAAGGAGGCCATCGAGCTCTATCGGGCTTGTCAGGATATGAACGTGACCATGTATAAAGATACTTCTGAGAAAGTTTACAAGAACAATATGGTGGAAATCTACACCAAATTGCCCGCTTGTTATGAGAAGATGGCGGAGGAGATTGACACCGCGCATTCCGATCTTTGGTACTACCGCGCCATCGACACCCGCGACACGCTCATCGAGCTGTTGAAAGAGACAAACGTGGATGGTGACGTGAACAAAACCTACCAAACGGCCGTCCAGTACCGCAACAATGCTGGTGTTTTTTACCACTTGGAGATGATGCCCTCCGCGCAGGACTACCTTGACAAGTCCAACGAGCTGCTGATGATGCTCTACAACAGTGAGTATAAGGCTGAAGTGGAGGAAGATGTGATTCAGAACTACACGCTGAAGGCTGCCTTCTACCAAGATGCTGGCAACGACGAGAAGGCAATTGAGAACTTCCGTACAGCTGTTTCCTACGGCGAGAAAGCCGATCTCTCTGAACAGGTTCCTCCCTATTATTATGCAGCCATCCCGGCATTGTTGGAACTCCTTCAGAAGGACGAGGCCGCCAACGCCCAGGAAATTGCGAAGTTGAAGAAGGAACTGAAAGAGATTTCGAAGAAATTGAAATAGATAGAGAGATTTTATTCATAATTCATAATTCATAATTGAATGAACCAATATTCGCACACGTTTACAGTCACCTGTCAGGACATGAACAAGGACTACCGGCTCAGTCCTCATGCGGTGTTGCTCTATTTTCAGGAGAGTTTTGCGCGGTACATGAGCTGTCTGCACTTGGCGGCCTTCGACTTGGTGAAGGAGCATCGGATGTGGATTATCACGGAGATGGAGGCGATGATGATGCCGGTGGATACGTTTTGGGGCGACGATATTGTGGTGACTGTCTGGGTGAGCGAGATTACGTCGCTGCGGGTCTATGTGGATTTCCGTGTGGCCCATGCGGACACTGATGTGCTGATTGCGAAGGGTACGAGTTGCTGGAATTTGATGAGTGCCAACACCCGCAAACTGGAATCGACGGACTGCATTGTGCCGAAGATCACGGTGTTGCCCGAAATGATGACGGCCAGCCACAAGAAGGTGCGCTTCCCGAAGGATGGCACGGAGCTAAAGCAGGTGACGCACAAAGTGAATCAGCTCGATTTGGATTTCAACGGACACGCCAACAATCGCAGCTACGTCAGTATTGCGATGCTCACCGTTCCCGACGCTTTCCTGACGACCCATCGCACGAACCGTTTTGTGATCCATTGGCTGCACGAATCCTACCTTGACGAGAATATGACCTGCACATTACGTCAGGTTGACGAGAACACCTACGTGCACTTGATTAAGAGAGAGGACGGTGAAACCGCCGCGGAGATTTTCTCCGTGTGGGAGCCGCTGACAAGCACGGTGGATGTGGCGGAAGTCGCGATGAGGCGATGAAAGGACGATGAAAAGCGATGAATGGGCGATGAAAAGCGATGAATGGACGATGAAAAGCGATGAATATTGCTGATTTGGGGTGATAGTACGGTCCCCAAAACTGCTAACTACTAACTACTAACTGCTAACTGAGAAATATGGATACTTTTGGGAATATATACCGTCTTACGGACTGGGGTGATACCCACGGTGATGCGCTGGAGGGCCTGATTGAGGGCTGTCCGGCGGAGGCGCGTGTGGATATGGACTTTGTGAACGCCGAACTGAATCGGCGGGCTCCGAGTGGAGACGCGCTGTCCACGAAGCGGCGGGAAACCGACCGTGTGGAGTTCCTTTCCGGTATTGCAGACGGCGTGACGACGGGCGAACCGATCCGGTTCCGCATCCCGAATGTGGATGTGAAGGTTTCGGAGGCCAACCGCCATGTACTGAAACCGTCGCACGCATCCTACACGTATATGCGCAAGTACGGCGTCACCGACAACGAGCAGTGTGGACGGGCGTCGGCGCGACAGACCGTGTGCCGGGTGGTGGCGGGTGCCATTGCCAAACTGTGGCTGCAGGATAGGGGAGTGCGGATTACCTCGAAGGTGGTCAGCATGGCGACACCCGCACGCGAGGGCGACTCCGTGGGCGCACTCGTGGAGGGTCGCATCTGCGGGCTGCCGGCGGGCTTGGGCGAGCCGGTTTATGACAAGTTCTCGGCACGGTTAGCCTACGCGATGCTTTCTATCAATGCGGCGAAGGGATTCGAGTATGGTCTTGGCTTCCAGGCGGCGGAGATGTCCGGCAGCGAGTACCACGACCTGCAGAACCCCGACTTTTCGTTCCGTACCAACCACGATGGCGGTATCCAGGGTGGCATCACCAACGGCGAGGAAGTCTATTTCCGAGTGGCGTTCAAGCCGATCCCGTCAGTGCGCTACGATAGGGGAACTATTGATTTCGAAGGAAATAAATCGATTATGCGCGGCTCCAACCGTAACGACCTCTGCGTGGTGCCGAGGGTATTGCCGGTGGTGGAGGCGATGGCTGCGATGGTGGTGATGGACTTTTGGTTAATGCAGAATGTAGAATGCAGAATGTAGAATGCAGAATGTAGAATGCAGAATGTAGAATGCAGAATGCAGAATGCAGAATGTAGAATGCAGAATTATGAATTATGAATAAAAAAGGCGGATGATGTTTCAGTGATCATTCGCCTTTTTTCGTCTATTCATCGTTTTTTATCGTTTTTATCGTTCATTCATCGCCTATTCATCGTCATTCATCGTTATTCATCGTCATTCATCGTCATTCATCGTTATTCATCGTCATTCATCGTTATTCATCGTCATTTTCCGATGCAGAATTTTCCAAAAATGTTGTTGAGGATATCGTCAGACGAGACTGTTCCGGTGAGTTCGCCTAAATCGTGTAAGGCCATGCGGACGTCTTCGGCGACAAGGTCGGTGGGCATTTGGTGGCGCAGACCGGCTTCGGTGCGCTCGATGGAGGCGAGGATGCCGTTCAGCAACGCCTGATGACGCTCGGAGGTGAGTAGCGTGAGGTCACGGATGCCGTTGTCTTTGATAAATCGGTCGATTTCGTTTAATACCGATTCCAGATTTTCGCCTTTCTTGGCGGAGATGAAAACCGCCTTTTTGGTTTCCTCGGATTTATCGGCGATCAAATCGGTCTTGTTCCCGATAAGGATGATTTTTTTGTCATCCAGTTCGATTGAATCGGTGGTTTTGGAAATTTCCGATTCAACTTCTTGTAGTGTTTTGCGTGCGTCGAAGATCCACAAGATGATGGCGGCGCGGCGGATGGTGTCGAGCGTCCTTTCGATGCCGAGTCGTTCTATGGTGTCGCCAGATTCGCGGATACCGGCTGTGTCGATGAACCTGAACAGGGTGCCGTTGAGCACAAACGTGTCTTCGATGGTGTCGCGGGTGGTACCCGGAATGTCGGACACGATAGCGCGTTCTCGTTGAAGTATTGCGTTCAGAAGGGTGGATTTGCCTACGTTAGGCTCGCCCACAATAGCCACGGGGATGCCATTCTTCAGCATCGTTCCCCATTTGTAGCTTTGCAGCAGCTGGTTCACTTCCGTCTTGATATGCGCCAACAGGTCGAGTAGGGCGGTACGGTCGGCGAATTCCACCTCCTCTTCACTGAAGTCGAGTTCCAACTCTAACAGCGATGCCATCTGCAGCAACTCCTCGCGCAGCACGGCCATCTTGTCGGACAGCTCGCCCTGCAGCTGCTTCATGGCGGCGTGGTGCGCGGTTTCCGACTGCGCCTCGATAAGGTCGGCGATGGCTTCCGCCTGCGGCAGATCCAGTTTGTCGTTGAGGAACGCCCGTTGCGTGAACTCGCCCGGCGCGGCCATCCGGCAGCCGTTGCTGACTAATAACTCAATGATTCTCTGTTGGATATAGATTGACCCGTGACAGCTGATTTCCACTACGTCCTCGCCCGTAAACGAGTGCGGCGCCGCAAATTTCGTCACCACTACCTGATCGAGGATTTCGTGTGGTTCGCCATCCGGATTATTCGTGTCAATATTATATATTGTGGCAAATTTCGCCCGATTCGCCTCTAATCCATCGAAGCCGGACTTCTCTGAAAAGAGCTTTCCTGCAATGCTGAAAGCCTCCGAACCAGAGATCCTGATCATCGCCGTGGCCCCAAGGCCTGCGGGCGTCGCTATGGCACAAATCGTATTCATAATGAAAAATGAAAAATGAAGAATGTAGAATGTAGAATGTAGAATGATGGTCAATCGTAGAGACGCAAAATTTTGCGTCTCTACAAGAGGGTGATGTCGCCTTTGCCCTCGCGAATCACCTCAATCCCGCCGCTGGTGCAATCCACTACAGTGGAAGGGGTGTTGTCGCCGTAGCCGCCGTCGATGACAATATCGACCACGTCACCGTAGCGTTCGTAGATGAGTTCGGGGTCGGTGGTGTACTCAATCACCTCGTCGTCGTCCTTCACGGAGGTGGAGAGGATGGGGTGGCCGAGCTGGCGTACGATTTCGCGGATGATGTTGTTGTCAGGAATTCGGATGCCGATGGTCTTCTTATTGCTCTGCAGCAGTTTCGGCACGCTGTTGTTGGCTTCGAGGATGAAGGTGTAAGGCCCCGGAAGTACTCGCTTCATCGTCTTGAACACGCTGTTGTCCAACGGTTTGGTGTAGTCCGACAGGTTGCTCAGGTCGTGACAGATGAACGACATCGCACTCTTCTTCTTCCGTTCGCCGAGCATGTCAGTGATCCGCTCGATGCTCTTCTGCTTGAAGATGTCGCAGCCGATGCCGTAGATGGTGTCGGTCGGGTAAATGACGATTCCGCCGTCCTGCAGACACTCCACCACGGTATTCACCGCCTTCGGATTCGGATTCTCGGGATAAATCTTCAACAACATAATCCAACAATTATATAATATTGTAAAAATCTAATTCTGATGGACGTATGAGATAACCAACTGCTAACTACTAACTGCTAACTGCTAACTAAAAAAAAGAAGGGTAAGCGACTTATATCGCATCGCTACAACCTTAATGCCCTTGCTACATTCCTGTCCTGGGGGAGTTATAAGGGAGCAGATCGTATAA
>Ga0247610_10006856_pt1 | contig 11768 bp, 15 predicted proteins | sample 174DNAGHGhighgp2_FD_193483 | JGI IMG/M metagenome (GOLD analysis project Ga0247610, IMG submission 193483) | Sheep rumen microbial communities from Palmerston North, Manawatu-Wanganui, New Zealand - 1742 DNA GHGhigh gp2 | ecosystem: Host-associated > Mammals > Digestive system > Stomach > Rumen...
AGGAGAAGATCTTTTATTAACAATTCTTTTTCTTCTTTAGTTAATGTCTTTTTCATTTTGTTTGTATAAATCTTCTATTCACACTAATAAGGAAAATAAAGCACCCCAGAATTTATAGTCCGGGGTACGTGTGACAAGGGAATTGGTCGGTGAATCAATCAAAATAAGTCACGTACCTGTTTAACTTTAATATTTTAATGACCATCCCTACATTCACGTAAATAAGGATTTGAAGTTTATTCGCCAAAAACTTCTTTAAACCACTCGAGGGCTTCTTGTGGTGTTCTTGGCATTCCTTCCTCGAAAAACCAAATTTCTCCATCTACGTTTTCTGAGTTTTTCCACCAAGGTTTTCCATCCCAGTAAAAATATCTCATCAATTCAGCTCTCAATATCTCTTTTCTCTGGATATCACTCATTATCCACTTCGTCCATTCACCCAGCAACTCCTTCTCAATTCCAAAAGAGCTGTCCTTAATATCGGCCTGAACTTGAACGACATCCTCTAGCTCATCCTCATCAAATCCAGCCTCAATAATTTTTTGGTGGAGAGAATCAGAGAGACCATTCATTACAAAATCTCTAGTCCAAACACCAATCCAAGGGTCCAGATAATCTACTAATGTCCCTTGATTTTGATATGCTACTAAAAATACAAGTGCTTCTTCTTTAGATATAGAGTTCATGATTCTTTATGTATTTTATTGATTTAGGGCAGAGAATTCCTTTAAGTTTTCCCCACTCTCTTTCATGTATCCATTCTCTTACTTGGGTACTACTGATTTTCTGGTCGTCGTTCAAATCTTGATGTTTGAACTCAGTTTCAAGAATTTTAAAGTTAGCCAGAATCCATCCCCCATCTTTCCATTGTTCAATTGTGCCGGTTGTGTCTTTTCCTCCAATCAACCAAAATTCATAGTTCCTAGATCCATACCCCCGAATTATTTTCTTGAGTTGATCTACACTATAATATTTTCCATCGGTAGGGTCAGGATCAGTAACAACAGCTAAGACTCTGGCATTCTCAACCTTCTCTAATTCGTAATGTGCAATCCAGAATCTTTCATCGATGGGAACAGGCTGACGATCTTTCCAAGGATTCCAAACAGCCGGTACAACCCAAACTAAATCCATTCCACGTCCCAAAGCTTCCAAAACGGCTTCTTTATGACCAACGTGAAAAGGATCAAAACTTCCTAAGAAAATTCCAACTTTTGTTTTATAAAAGTCACTCATATCTCTCTTCGTTCAATGTTTCCTTCGCCAATTTCATAATTCGCCAAGCTCATCATGACAACCGGCTCACTAACGAATTTCTTCATTCTTCTTTAATTCTTTCAACACTGCATCCACTATCCTCACTGTATGTTTGGCTAGCCGCTCATAGAAAACATCATCCAGTATTTTCGATGTCCAGCCAGTATCACGTTCGAGTAATCCCTGTAATACTTGTCCCGCTAACTGTAATCTTTCTTGTTCTAATTCATTCATATTCTTCGTAAAATTTTTAATTTTACCTACAGTCATGTTTCCCTCGCAATTTCAACGTTCGATAAATCTTACTTGACAATTGCTCGTTCACTTTATTTTCGTATATAAGGATTAGAAACGCCGGAGACAGAGAAACGCAAGTCTATAAAACAGCATAAAGAGACACAATAAAAATAACGGCCGTAAGATAAAATTGTGTAAAAATTTGCTGTAGTAGAAGTTGTATAAAAGAAAGGTTAAGTCTCTCACGGCCGTATTTTCTTCTAACCTTAAATTATACAACTCTCAATCCTTGCGTGAAAACAAACCGGCGTGAAATCCTTATTAATGTTATAAAGCCGTCGTTAAATTTCTTATAAAAAGAAATGTTACGGGTGATTAACAAATGTAAAAGTAAAGCCATTTGAAGAGAGGTTGTCCGAGTTATTCAGGAGAAGAGTAACGCGAGGATCATCTCTCTTTTTTTTTCAAATTAATAAAACGCACTAATTTTCGTCTAAATTCCTTATACTTGGAACTGGCAAAGAGGATTGGAAATTTTATTCAATCCTCTGTTTAATTAATAAAAAATAAAATATACCATGATTAAATTAACAAAAAGATTAGCTAAAAAGTTGGTTGATGCAAATTCTATAAATATTTGGCTAAAAGAACAAAGAATTAAATCAACTAAAGACCTGTTATGGGATTATTATGAGATTTATGATTTTATAGTCATGAATAATCTTTTATCTAAGATATCTATTGTTATTAATAAATTGCCTGAAAATTTAACTCAAGAAGATATCCAAGAATTTATTAACCACAACAATATATTAACTCTTAAAAAGATAAAATCTAGTTATACTAAGATCTATGATAGAATTGTAGACTTAGATATTTTTTATAAGTTAACATATTCTAATGGAAAGAATGATTGGGTAGAATTTTCTTCTGTAGAACAGGAACAAAAATTTATTGATAATCATAATATAACTAGATCAAGAGACTTTATAAAAAGTTTTCCTGAAATGTATAAATTTACTAGAACTATTCATCAATTTTTATTATTGAAATTTAAAAATGATATTGATGATGATAGCTTATATAATTCCATAGATGAGTTTCAGGATTTAATTTACAAGGATGATATAAAAACTTGTGAGGAGTTTGAAATAAGATATCCGAACATCTATAATAAAATGGTTAATCTTAGATACAGATCTTTATTGATATTTACAAAATTCAATAGACATGATCTTAAATGGGTCCAAACAGTAGAGGATTATAGAGAATTTATAGAAGTTTCAGGTATTACGTCTAGAGGAGATGCTACTGATATGTTTGGAAAAGACATTAGAAAGAAAATCTCCGAAGAAAGTTGGATGGATAAGATTGGACTAGAATGTCCAACGAATGACTGGTCTTGGGTAAAATCTATAGACGATATTCAAGATTATATAGATAAAAATAATATAGAGTCTTATAAAGAACTTAGAGAAAAATTTTTAGGATTAAAGAGTGTTATGGTAAGAAAACACTGGTCCAAAGAAAACTTAGTATTTAAGAAACAACCATATCTCGATACTTCTTGGATAACTAGTGTTGAAGTTGCACAAGAATATGTTGATAGAATGGGATATAAAAATTCTCATGAATTTTCGAGTGATAAAGAACATAACGGTGATTCTATTTATAGAAAGCTAACTGTTCTAGGATTTGCAAAATATATAAAATATCCAAATCCTATCTGTCGAAATTTAGAATTTTTATCTACTGTTGAAGACGCTGAAAAATTCATCAAGGAAAATAATATAAAGAATTCCGTTGACTTTTTCAAAAGATTTGGCAGTGAATATAATAGATTGGGAAGTTTAAACCTATTAGAGAAAATAAGACCATTCTATATTGGACATAGTTCTGAATTTCTAAGTTCTTGGGAAGAAACATTCTATAATTCTTTAAAAAACTTTTTAGATAAGCAGGGAATCATTTATAATATTCAATGTAATATTAAGATTCCTGGTTTAAAAGATAAAGGAGATATGAGAGTTGATTTAAAACTAGAAGTAGGCTCTAATATTTTTCTTTTTGAATTACAAGGACCAACTCATTTCTTTGATATTTATAAAAATATGCTCTACTTTGTTAAAAGACGGAAACATGATATTATTAAGAAAAGGTGGTCTAATAAAAATAACATGAAACTATTTTTCTTCACTTATGATAAAGAATTGTTAAATAAATATTCTTTTCCGTATTATGTATATACTAGTGAAGAAGAATTATTCTTAGATTTATCAAACGCTATAAAATTGGCCTAAAACTCTTATATATGGTGGGGAAGAAAATTTCTACTCCACCTAATTTAACGATATGAAATTTATAAAACAAAATTTATATGGGAAAAGAAAAAATAAGTGATGGACATATATCGCTACAGAAATTCCCCGAATCAGTACGAAAGCATGTAGGACTTTTCTTAGGTTCAAATCTTAAAGACGGCGTTCAGACCGCGCTAAGAGAAGTCATCGATAATAGTACGGATGAAGTAGGGTCTGGTCATGGTGATACTGTCCATGTAAGTAATGATTTTAATGGGTTTTGTTATGTAGCAGATAACAGTGATCGAGGAATTCCTATTAGAATTTCTGTAGATGATCCAAACAAGACTGAAGCACTCCTAGCAATTACTGAGCTTCATTCTTCCAGCAAATTTACAGTGGGAGAGATTGGACGAGTAGGAACGCATGGAGTTGGAGAGGCCTGTACCCAAGCTTGTAGCTCTAAGTTTTACATGTTAGTAAGAGTAGGTGAGCATAATTGGAAAGGATCAATTCCGGAAGTTGAGGAAGCTTGGAAATCTGTAGGACCAAGACAGAAAAATGAGCTGTATTATATTATAGCTTGTGAAAAAGGATATAAAGTTTTTGAAGGATGTATGCTACTTAAGGATATTGAGAAGCGTATGTTCAAGGGTGTAAAGGGATTTACTACTATACCCCGAGGAATGACAACTTTAGTATTCTTTAAGCTTGATCCAGAAGTTTTTGAAGGAGATCTTAAACCAGAGATTCCTTATATCAACTTAAACTATTTTCTTTTGATTCAACAGAGATTTTTTGGAAAAAAGAAGGTTAAAGTTTTAGTCGATGGTGAACCTTTAAAATGTAATTTCAAGCCCTTCAAATTCGAGGTCGCTACTACAATAAAACCAAAAGATCCTGATAGCTTAAACAAAGAAGTAGGTGTTTATTTGACTTTAGAGGCTGATCCGGAACTTGGAAAGACGGATAAAGATATGTTTGCTTCAGTTAATGGTCTAGATTGTAAAACTGGATTTCACGTTAACTTGGCAAAAGCAGCACTTAAGTCGGCTATTAGATCACAATATAAAATAACACATGAGGATGCTTTACAGGGTCTTAAATTTGGAACGATAATTTTGGCTAATGAATGTATTTTTTCGAGCCAGACTAAGGAAAGTCTTCGTTCTATAACAAAAGTAAAGATGGAAGACTTCAATCCTTTGGTAAAAGAGATTGAGAAAGTTTTTAAGAAGAACCCTGATTATTGGGATCTCCATTTCGAAAAGGTTAATCAATTCTGGGATGCTCATCGAAATATAGGAGCTCTTGAGAAAGCACAGAAAATGATGGATTCTTCTTCCGGATCAAGTTTCTATAAGAGCAGAAGTGGATTAGTTAAAGGATTTAGTGATGCGACTTGTTCTGACCGTACTAAATGTTCTCTCTTTATTTGTGAGGGAGATAGTCCGGCAGGTAGTTTGAAATCTGGTAGAAGATCCGTAGGTGGGAGCCTCATGGAAAGTGTGTTACCTTTAAGAGGAAAAGTGCTTAATGTGTCGGATGTAGATATAAACAGAGCGCTTGAGAATAAAGAAATATCAACTATATTTAGTGTAATAGGTGTTGGTATACAAGAAAAGAATGTAACATCTGAGTGTAAAACTTGGGAAGAAGCACATGAAGCATTAAGAAAACATTCAAGGTTTTCTCAAATATGTATAGCATGTGATGCGGATTGACTAATACTACAGTCCGGGATTATAGTAATATAATCTAAAGAATCGTATTAAAAGCTGGGAACTCTCCTAGGCTTAGAGTACTTTAAATAAAGTAACAATCTCTAAGATAATGAAGACAATCAGCAGTTATAGTAATATAACTTCAACGACTATTCCGAAAGGAAGTAGGGTAATAGTTTACTCGAAAGATACGACATCTAAACGGGAAACCATAGATGAAAATATAGTCTGATCTATATGGAGACATATAGCAGTTCTTTAAGAACGGGAAGAGACTAACGAACTCTTCTGAACATAAATGAGTGATGGTCAACAAATCACGATGTTGCTTCTTTATCTATTCTCAAAATATGCTAGATTCCTGATAGAGCATGGATATATTTATATAAGTGTAAGCCCATTGTATGAACAGGGTGGAAAATTTTATTATCCAGGTGACCCAACAGATCCAAATGGAGTACCTATAGGGATTGATCCTTCTAAAAGGTACCGAAGATTCAAGGGCCTCGGGTCAATACCCAAGGAAATGATTTATGATGTATTCTTTAATCCAGCAACTCGACGATTAGTTCAAGTTACTCCGGAAGGAATAGATTACGCAATGTCTTTAACTGAGGATATAAATGTAAGAAAAAAGTTATTGATCGATTCTGGAATATTAAGTAATCCATTTAAACTAAAAGATTAATATGCCAAGGAAAAAGAAAATAGATTTGACAAAAGTTGAATTAGAGTTAGGATCTCCAGTTCAACAGCAACCTATAGGAAAAATTGTACAAGATGCTTATATCGATTTTGGCGGTTATATAAACTGTCATCGTCATTTAGCAAATCTTGATGGATTTAAGATTTCATATAAGAGGCTAATCTATACACTAGCACATAGTTTTTCTCATACCTCTTTTAATCACACAAATACAGCAATAGCAAAAGTAGCTGACTATCATCCACACGGTTTAACATCGATGAATGAAATGTGTGCTACTCTAGTTAAGGCTGGTATTTTTGAAGGCGAAGGAAGTTTTGGATATGTGCAGATAGATGGAGTTAAAAATGATGCAGCAGCGGATCGATATACTTACATAAAATTAAGTGATCTGTATTGGGATTTAATTGGGGATTTGCTTAAAGATGTTCCATACGTTGAAAGCCCAAATGGTAATCCAGAACCGGAGTATTTGCCCCTTCCGTTACCAGCTGGACTTCATATGAAAACTATAAATCAAGGTCTAGGAGTTTCTATAAGTATGGTATATCCGAACTTTAGTGCTTGGTCTATGTATCAGGCTTACTTAAAGAATGATCCTAACCTGCTGGAACCGAATGTTGATCTGATTCTGGATAAAAAGAATTCAGAGCTTAAAAAACTTTGGAAAGAAGGAAAAGGAAAGGTTATATATGCTTATAAAATTTCAAGATATACTAAACCAGATGATCCAAGGTTGCAAGGAATTCTATTTGAGACGAAGGATGGAACTGAAATCTTTACACCGAATCTTAAACCCCTCAGAAAACTTGAAGAGGATGGGAAGGTTTATATAGAAGACCTAACTGATTATGACTCTTGTAAAATGGCTGTATATAGAATTCCGGGAGCAAGAGGAATAACATTAGAAGATATTGAAGCACTTTGTAGAAAATGTTGTTTTAATTCTACTAACTACAACCTTAATGTAACGGATGGAAATAATACAGCTTTCAGAATTCCATTAAGAGAGTGGATCGATTTTACATACAAGCGTTATATCGATCTAGTAACGAAGGCTAATCAGAGGAAGATTAAGAAGACGGAATTTGATATTACCGTTTTTGAAGCCATTCCGATTGTAGCAAATTACATATTGAACATAAATCCTAAGGCAACTGATAAAGAGTTGGTTACTAAGTTGGGAATGCCGGAAGAGATTATTTCGACGGTCCTGGGAAAACCAATATCATACCTTAGGAAAAATTCAGATACGACAGGTAAGGTGAAGGAACTGAAAGCTCGTCTGAAGGAGTTGAAAAAGTTTAATCCAATCACCTATACCGAAGAAATTATAAAACGATTATAGTATGGAAAAACAGAAAAAATGTAGATATCAGATTTGTTTTCGAGGGGAGACTGAGGATGCGTTTCCTGTTGATTGGGATAAACTAGAGGATGGGATTTTTGATAATATCCTCCCTGAATATATTTATAATGTATTCTCTCTGAGTAAGGAGGGACATCTGGGAGTAAAAAGTGTAGTATATTTTCGGCCTGTCAAGAGATTCGAGAAGCATATAATTCCAATCAAGGCAGCCGGTAACATTATATTTGGTGTTTAAAGACGTGGTACATTTTAATGGTCTCGATTCTATAATTGAGTCTATCTACCTTGAGGATCGTTTGGGGAGTAGGATTGGGGATTGTAATGTTTTTGTTAATCCGGAGAACATTAAGTATCTGGTTGGCAAGTTAGTTATCATTAATTCCTTATCCTACCCTCCCTCAGATATTCAAGAGTTAGTAGACAATGGGAATAAGGTAGTAAGCCGAATCAGGACAGGTATTGAGGGCGTTCTTCTTCAGCCTTATATTATTCGGGTATCTGAAGGAATAGTTTATAATGGAAGAACTGTTAAGGGTAGGAAGACAGAAGATGAGATTTTACAGGATTATTGTTTATTCCCTGACTCCACCCTATATTTCCCTAAGCTTGACCCCTCTTGTTATGATGTTATGGATGCTGGAGGAAATCTTACGGCTCTTGGTTGGGCATTACATCAGGTTGGAGTTAAGATTCGTGATGGTCTTAATTTCCCTCACCTAGATTTGATTAAGTTGGGGAAAGCTATACTATTCTAGGCGGCTGAAATCCTTATAAGTATAGGGATGGAAACCTATACGAAGTAATGAAGATAAAGAGAAACATTACAAAAGAGAGAAGAAGAAAATCAAAAATAAAAATAAGTGTTTGATGCATTCGGTGTTTCGGGTGCGGTGAATTCTGAGTTTAGGCTTAGAGTTCCCACACTTATTTTTTTTTACTCCGTTTTCCTTCACTCCGTTATATAAATTTGCAAGGAAGATTATACAAGGTTTTTTTGACGGCCGTAATTATTCTCCTTGTATTTTTACTTGCTAGAAAAGTCAGGTCGGAAATTTTAAGGTTGGATCTTCGTGTTTCACAATAATTTTCAACCTTATTCTCTCGACCTAAAATTATCACGGAGTATTTTTACGGAGTATATTTTTAAGTGTAGGGAAACAAAAAAATATAAGACATCAAGCTCTTACACTCAACATCTTATATTCCTTCCTTTCTTCATATCTTTTCTTCCGCTTTTATGGTATGGTAGATTAGTTCATGTGTATTCCATACCCTCGACCAATTCCTGAAAGACCAAGAAGTGACAACCATACAGAGAATCATGATGGGTATTGATTCTGTCATTTCCCATTCAATCAGAGACTGTAGGATAGTAACAACGAGCACAAAATACCAAACATAGATCGTAAATTTATAAAACTCCTTCATCACATTTCCCATAATTCTGTCAGTGATGGGAATACAGATAGGAGGACACAGGAATGAGATTAGGGCAACTTTCTCCGGATCTTTAAACTCACACCTCTTCAATCCCTCTAGGTACATCTCTTCGGTCAAGTTCTCCTCTTCCTCCGACAATACCTTATATAAATTTTTCCAATGTCTTCCAAACACATACCTCGACTGACCTTCCCCTATCTTAGTCTCTGTCAATTCTCTCAATCTTTCAGAACTTACGCTCATAAATTAATCTCCTAAATGTTTCTTCATCAATCGTATTACATCCTCCGGCGGTAGCATGTCCTCCTCCACCATACTTTTCTTTCAAGTATTGGCCACACGAAAATCCTCCCAGGTCTTTGTCAGGTTCTGTATACATGCTCACGGTAATCCTGCTTGCATTATCTCTTACCTGTACTACCAAGAAAAGATCATATTTGGCCAACACGGATTCAAAGACGAGAGAACCAGTCATAGGAGTCACAATAGCAATTCCCTTAAGCTTTTGTTCTCCCACTTCCACTTCAAACCCGCAATTATTGATCCACGCCTCAGAAATATGCCGGATCCACTCATAGATAACACTTCCTTTATCCATTACCCATTCACAGTCAGTCAATAGTTCATCCCAATCTTCCGCCAATTTCTTTAAGGACAAACCATACTCATCTTTAAGACCATACTGCAAGGGAACAATATCTTCATCCCAGTTGTAGCGGTTTTTATCCCACACATCATAAGTCCCGGCATAAGCAATAAGCGTGGGAGTTTCTTTTGCGGGGTAGAAATATTTCCAGACGAGTTCACAAGCAGCCGTTCCGATTGTCCTCACCCCGCTCACCCTATCATATCCATTTTCGAGGGCATCTTTTATTGCGGTTTCATGGTGATCAATCCAAGTTAGTTTTCCCGATTCTGCTAGCTCTATCATTTGTTCGGGAGGGAGACAAACATCAACCATAACGATACCTTGATAAACCGGAATCTTGGCATGAACATTAATCAGCTCATCTCCATAATTCCAACCTAACGTTTCTACCCTTACACCTTTCGACTCATAATATTTTTTTGCTATGATTGCCGAAAATATACCATCATAATCTGCACGATGATATATAATTAAAATTTTTCTTTTATCCATCTCTCAATACTTTTTTCTAGTGTCCAAAACATAAGTGATTTCTGACCTTCCCCATAAATGGCTCTATAGTAGGGATTGAAGATTAAGGTTCCATTTTCCGCTACATAGTCTAAAAGATTTCTACCCCTATAGTAGTATCGTTTACTAGGAGTCTCGATAGAAAACTTTACTATTCCATTTAAGATTTGGCATAACTCAGAATATTCGGCGTCTTCCTTCCAGCAAAGTTTTATTCTAAGAAAGGAAGAATCTAAGCCTGTTTTCCTAATTATCTCATCCTGATTTTTATATCCAAGATTCTTTTTCAAGATCATCAGGATAGAAGAGACTTTAACGTGTTCTTGCTTTATCCAATCATCTACTTTATCATCTCTCAATAATATCTTTAAATATATCACACTTATAAGGCTTTTAGAATATCTCGTTTAGTCTCTGGCGCAATGTTATATAATTTACCTACTATTATCTCTATGTCTTTCTTCGAATAATTCACAAGATCTTTCTTTTCCACTAAGTCATCCTTCGCATATAACCCAATGAATAAATCGTGAGGAGTAATTAGAAATCCCAGTAAAGGTTTTTTATAGAAGACTCGTTTTGTAAAGTGACTTTTATGATTTAGAGAAATGATATAGATATCACCTTTAACATAAAAATAAAGATTATAGTTAACATATCCAGCCATAAACTTTTTCTCGCCATACTTAATCTCTAGCTTACTCATAGGGATTTTAAGAACTCGGTTGTTATTTCTTCTACTTCTTCTCTTGTCAATTTTATTAAAAGAGTATGAGATTTGGCTTTCTTAACAATATGACCGAGTAATTTTGTATCCGGATTCTTTATTAGGATGTCACGAATAGATACACGAGTCTCACCTTTAATTTTAAATATGCTTAGATTAAGTTTATGTTTACTAATCTTAAAATAATCTAACGGTCTCTCCTTGGTTAATCGTTTAATTGGTAAGCTTCGACTAAAGAGAAATACTGTAATTATATAAGATTGATAGTGTATGTTTAACTCATAGATTATTGTTCCCTTCTTTACATCAAATCTGGAATATCTATAGTAAACTTTCATTCTTCTACCCTATAATGTGAATTGACCATAATATTTCTGATTTCCCCAGTGTCTAGCCTAATCTGAATATAATCATCATAGGCATCGTAAGCATACCCGATAACCTCTCCTTCACATTTCTCTAGATCTGACCATAACTTCTTTCCAAAATACTTAGGGATATTTAGGTCAGTGTTGGGATGTTGACAAAAAGGATAATCATAACCAGGGAGAATAAAATTATGATTCATTAGGTCGGCTTGGTCTCTAATCACAGTGAATGGACCAAATTGATAAGGACTGTCTAACTTTCCGTGTCCATATCGTTCATCGAGAGCAGGAAGGAGATATTCTTTTTCATCTCTTATATACTCCATCCTTTTCTTATAGTACTCCTTCTCTCGTTTCCAGTACTTCTCCCACCTCTCTACATAGTCATTGTATTCTTTTGTATTCATTTCGTATATAAGGTTTTTGCTGATCAACGTTAACGTTTTACGCTAACTCCAACGCTAATCCCTTATTAATGTGA
>Ga0247610_10006858_pt1 | contig 11767 bp, 24 predicted proteins | sample 174DNAGHGhighgp2_FD_193483 | JGI IMG/M metagenome (GOLD analysis project Ga0247610, IMG submission 193483) | Sheep rumen microbial communities from Palmerston North, Manawatu-Wanganui, New Zealand - 1742 DNA GHGhigh gp2 | ecosystem: Host-associated > Mammals > Digestive system > Stomach > Rumen...
TAACTTAAATAAATAAACAAATAAAGATATATGGATTTACTTATGTTCTTTGCCATTTGCATATTGATTATGGTGCACGATGAGGTTGTTAATGGCAACCTTAGAAAAACGTTAAAGGATTTGGAAGAATGATATTAAAGATTAATCTTTTCCCCACCCCTCAAGAACTGAAAGGTTGGGAGACGTTTGCGAATAATATAATAATTAATAACTTAAAAAAGAAAGGGAGAAAAAAATGACATACTCCATAGTGGTTGAAAGAAGAATGTGCGACCCCATTTATTGTGATGGCATAAAGACATGGGAGGGTGTTACAAAGATTCTGAGGCATGGGCTGAGCAGCATTACAACGGCTGTCACCATTTACAAGTATTCAAGCGACAATAAGTGCTTGGGCCAAAAGCGTGTGACGATGGGGAACTTGGTTGATGTGGCAACGTCACCAAATGATAAATGTTTGGGTACTTAAAAAAGTATTAAGGGTTAACATCATTTAACATAAAATATTTGGCGGATTAAAATAATATTCGTACCTTTGCAGCATGAAAAAGAATAACACGACATCGGTAAGAAAGTTTAAGAGTTTCAACATTTTCACAAGGAATGGTGAAAACCTAAAAGTGACTGCTCCACGTCCTATGACATTGAGTGAGGCTATGAACCATTTTGGAGCATTGGCAATAAGTGGCAACTAAACCATTAAAAAGGAGATAAAGATATGAAATTTGTTTTAGGAATTAAACCAATTATATTAAGTGGATGCGGAACACTTAAAGACGCTCGTAACCGCATTCAAGGTGCTTTGTGCGTTAGTTCTTCTTTCGGAGTTGGCTACGAAAACTCAATTAAAAACGCAACCGCAGTATATGGCTATAATATTGAGGTTTTCAAGCGAGGCAAGCACCGCAAGAACAAGCATTACGTTATCTATAGATATACTTTCCCAATGGAAATGTTCAAGTTGCTTAACGTGGAAATTAATCAAGGCAGTCGCACATTTAAAATAATGCCAAAGAAATAGTATGGAGTTAATTATAATAGTATTAGCATTTGTTGCCGCGTTTGTCATTACTTTTGTTAGTGGGTATTTGGCAGTAGCATTGGTCGCGTTTGTTGGCGATATGTATTTAAAGATTAAACAATATTGCAAAAGAGTATAAGTATGAAGCTATATAAGGTACACATAAGGACATATTGCTTTGGTATAAGGTATTATGACCTATATGTATTGGCAAATAACGAGAGTAATATGCTGAGAACGGTTTATAATCATCCACTTTATCGTAATGATGAAGATTCTGAAATTATGAACTACGAAGAGATTGATTTGAACGACACTAATAGTAGAGTACTATGATTAGAGAAATATATAGAGTTGAGATTTGGGCATCTGACGATAATTGCGAAGAGTATTGGAGATATTTCCCATTATCTGACTTTTACACCAATAAAGAAGATGCTGAAAAGAAGAGAGATACATACTCTAACCTTAGTAGTAGAGAGTTGGAAAATCTTGCAGACGTTTGCTCAGTTAGAGGCCACAAGCCGCAAGTTATAGAATACAATATATTTGATTAGATTATATGTTAGTAAGCGATATTATTTGGGAAACTGATGGTCAAGAGATTGACCTGCCCAACGAGGTTGAGGTTGAGGATGGCTTGGATGATGATGCCATTGCTGACTATCTATACGATACCTATGGTTATCTTGTGACAACATTTGCGGTTCCTATGACTGACGATGATGTTGACTACTTTGGAGAGTATGTTAATGAGGTAGAAGGAAGGGCAAGCTAAAGATGGCAAAGAAAAAGCTATATTATGTGAGGTGGTTCACAAGTGGTGGTTATAACTACAAAGACACTTCCAATGTTGATTGGGAAGGTGTTAAGAGATTCAAGCGCGTTGCAAAGACGCTTGGGGAAACTATAACTTATGAGGTTATGTGATTGTTGGTTTTGGGTTTTAAAAGAAACGTGTGGCTCGTGATGAGTTGCACGTTTTTTTGTTGTTGAGCGTGAATGATGACAGAAGAGTCACGCCTTCGCTGTTTTCCCACTGCAAAGGTACGACTTTCTCATGACATGGCCAAAGCTTTTTTGTTAATAATTGTTAAAATAAAAAAGTTTTTCTCGTTAACATTATTTAACACAAAAAATTCTTTTATTTCCAAACTTTTTACTACCTTTGCACCAACAAATTAAAACGATAAAATCATGAAAGCAGAAGAATATCTTAAAAGGTTTAACAAGAAAGACATAGTTAATTCCTTGGGTTATATTGTCAAGGCTGATTCCCCTTCATTTAGCTTTGATAATAGAAACGTTGATATTATCGACGTTGAAATGTTCCTTGATGAGCACTGCGTTGCGTTTGGAGCAGAAGGAATTGCAGAACTTGTGGCAAAGGAATATAAGAGAAGGGAGGAAAGCTATTTTGGCTGCGTTACTGATGAGGATGCAAAACAAATGGCGGTGTCTGCATTAAAGGAGCATTTTCTATATGATGGCTATACTTTGAATGAGGCTGATACCCCATTTGCGTCAGCGTTTGATTGGCTTTATGAAAAATATAAGCTAATTGAAATTGTCCTTGACTTTGATGAGGAAACGCTTGTATTGGCACTTGACTTGAATGGTTACAAGTTTGATATTGACAACTACATTGGCCCCGATTGGTATTTGCATAATGGTGAGTATGAGCACATAATTGAGCTTGCAAAAGAAAAACTGAACTCATAGCCAACATTAAAAAAGTTTTTCTCGTTAACATTTTTTAACAGAAAAAGTTTGGCCAATTCAAGAAAATGTTGTACCTTTGCATCGTCAAATTAAAACAATAAGATTATGGGACCTGAAAGAATGCCATTTTCATGCCGCCACATGTGTGCACCACAAAGGGACATGAGAACTATTAAAAAAGATTTTAGAGAGTATGTTAATAAACTAACCAAATAAAAACGATGAGAAAATTAATTTATTGAAAAAGAAAATGAAGGCCTTTAACATTTTTTAACAGAAAAAGTTTGGCCAATTGGGGAAAAAGTTGTACCTTTGCATCGTGAAAATTAATAACGAGGGTTGCGATACCCTCACCTAAAAAGAGAGAATAATGGAAAGACCTCCGCCCTAATGGGTACGACCTATTTTTAATTGAGTATATAAATCTATCGAATATTAACGCCACATAATAATTTGAGGCAGCAGTGGCATAAAGGGTAGCTGACCGCCCACCCTCATAAGGCAATGAGAACAAGAGACCGACCCAATTAAGGAATTATAGCGATACTTAGATAAGAAATAAATTTAATAATTAAAAACCCCAACAAGGTGGAGATAGGGTAAAGTTCGTGTAACGTTACAATACCACCATATTAATGAACTTAATGCCACAAATGGCAAGTGAGTTGGGAACATAGATAGTTCCGTCCGAGCCGATTAAGTGCCGATGAGCGACCAACAAATAGAAAATAGAGAGTCGCCATTGCCGAGGCACATTACACCCCCTGCTGCTATAAGAGAGCCGCATTTGGGCGCGTCGTATGGCTATCAAACCACTGCCAAGGACAATTAGGGCATGGGCATACCGAAGTTGAGACAAGACCGCATAGGGAGTAACGTGCGCACAATTCTACTCCCAAACAATGCAGATGTTAGTTATAGGGTGTCCATTTTTATTAGAGAGGGACGATGTTAGGCGAGCGAACCAATTTAGCCGAGTACATTATGCGCTTGCCATACCCTCATTAAAGAGTGAGGTGGGAGTGACCCCACATAGATGCCGAACCGCGCTGCTTAACGCATTCGCCTTTTCCACCAAAATGTTGGTGTCCCCACCTCACATTTATAACGGCTTTTTAGCAAGTTGAAATGAAGCGAGTGTGCATAGGTTCATTTCTAAGGTGCTACCCCCACATATTTGAGTGGACGATGGTTGGGTTTGAACCCCTTTAAGCCGACAAAAATTATACCACCTAAGTTGAAATTACGATTGAAATCGCATGACTCATGATGAGTTGTGCGATTTTTTGTTGTTGGATGTTGGCAACAACGCCTTCGCTGTTTTCCCACTACAAAGGTACGACTTTTTCATGACATCACCAAATTTTTTTAGTTAATTAATGTTAAAAGAAAAAAGTTTTTCTCATTAACATTTTTTAGCATAAAATGTTTGGTCGTTTGATAAAAAATGACTACCTTTGCACATGAATAATTTAAATAGATAGAATATATGGCTACAAAGACACGCAGCTTGCATGAGATTGCAAAAGAGATTAAGAAAGATTGGGGCACAAAGATGTACTTTGGTGCAAAACCCTATGTGGACGCTATGATTTGCCTTGATAGCGTTAACGACATGTATGGGTGTGATACTGCAAAGAGCATGGTTGCTTACTTTTTGTGCAACGCAACGCGGTGGAGAGGAGAAACCGCAAGGAGAATTAAGAAGGAGTTAAACGCTATGATTAAGTAGCGTTTAAAACATAAAAAATCTTTATCAATCGTTTTTTTGAAGTGCATTGCTTGTGAAAGTAGTGCGCTTTTATTATTAAGGATTAGACGCATCGCTCAGAAATGGGTGATGCGTTTTTTGTTGTTGGATGTGGGTGATGACAGAGAGTCACGCCTTCGCTGTTTTCCCACTACAAAGGTACGACTTTTTCATGACATCACCAAATTTTTTTAGTTAATTAATGTTAAAATAAAAAAGTTTTTTCTCATTAACATTTTTTAACACTTTTTCTTCGTTTATTTGAAGGAAATATTGTACCTTTGCATCGTCAAATTAAAACAAAGAGAATATGAAACTTTTAAAGAATCAAGACTTGTACAACGTGAATGCAAAGTTCATTGCAGTTGGAACAAAGCAAATAAATAATTGGGCTGCTAATGATACCCCTTTTGTCATTGCCATTGACACAAGGGCTGATGCAGAGAAGAATGGCTTTGACTACGACAAGTTGTTAAAGATGAACGTGGGCGATGTTGCTCATGATGAAGACTATGAGGGAATACTTGTTATAAGGGTTAAATAAGATTAGGTTTAGGTTAAACATATAAGTTTGTTTTAGGTTGTTGTTCGTCAGTTCGCCTTGCTTGTGAAAGTAGGGCGAATTTTTTTATTTACACCCAATTAACATTTTTTAACACTTTTTCTTTGGTGGTTTAAGGAAAAAATTGTACCTTTGCAGTGGGAAAGCTCGTGTGGACAGCGATGAGGCGTATCCAAAAAAAAGTTTTTCTCGTTAACATTATTTAACACAAAAAATTCTTTTATTTCCAAACTTTTTACTACCTTTGCATCGTAAAACTTAAATAAATAGATTATGGTTACACTTGAAGAGGCCAAAGCAATTGGCGAAGAAATGGAGAGAAAAAGAGCAGCCATTAAAAAAGTGGTTGGAGAGAAAACGATGCAGTTGGTGTACGATGCAGAAGATGCTATGAACAAAGCTTTTTTGGAGGACTTTGGTGATGGCGACTACGATTGGAGCAGCAAACTGACAAAGGAGCAGAAGACTGCCTTGAATAAGATAGGTGACGCATTTTTCGCGTTGATAAACCCTTAAATGATTAATAATATGGCAAAGAACGTTGAGAAGATTAAGAAGACCTACCTTGGCAAGAAGGTAAAAATTAACCACTTGGAAGGTGAGGATGGAAGATACGATGGCAAAGTTGGAACCGTGTGCTATGTGGATAACATGGGGGATTTACATGGAACATGGGGAGGACTTGCCATAATAGTGGACTGCGACAACTTTGAAGTTTTAGACTGATTTAGTTGTTGGTCGCATGAAACTATGGGGGAGCATGCTGCTCCTACCACAAGGTAGGAGTGGCATGTTTTTTTAAGATAATTACTTTAATTACTTTCATATTTTATAATTTGATTATAAAGCGCATTGCTTGTGAAAGTAGTGCGCTTTTGCCTTATTAAAAAAATATCAAGCGTTAACATTATTTAACACAAAAAATTCTTTTATTTCAAAAAAAATGACTACCTTTGCACTCGATAACTTAAACATATAATTAATATGAAGACAAAAGAAGAGTTAGAGAAAATGCACAAGGCAATTAGTAAGGCAATTAGCACTTACCACAAGGCAATTGGCAACAACTTGAAAGAGAGCGGCAAGGAGCACAAGTTGGATAACTGTGACGATGATTGTGGAGGTGTAAGATGCTATATTGATGGCACCGTGCTTGTTGCTGACAAGGTGCGCTACAACTACGAGTCTGACTTTGTTGAGGTGCACGTATGCGAAGAAGAGTATGAGGATGCTGACTATTGGATTGACATAGCAGAATTTGACTATGATGAGGATTACATTTGCGCTAACATAGTTTGGTAGCAAATGTAGTTTCTAAACAAAGACTTAACTATTTTATTTATCCCAACCCTAACAAGGTTGGGATTTTTTGTTGTTGAATGTGGGTGATGACAGAAGAGTCACGCCTTCGCTGTTTTCCCACTGCAAAGGTAACACTTTTTTCCCACATCACCAAACTTTTTTAGTTAAAAAGTGTTAAAATGAAAAAGTTTTTTCTCGTTAACGTTTTTTAACGATTTTTCTTCGTTTATTTCGAGAAAATGTTGTACCTTTGCACTTGAAAACAATAAGATAGTTATTAACCCCTTAAACATATAAGATATGTACAAGACAAAGTTTACTGACATTAAAGAGTTTGCAGCGCAACTGAAAAAAGGTACGTTTGGCATTTACTGCGCAACGATGACTGAGAAGAAGATGAACAAGTACCCTAATGGCACGACCGCCGCCTTGCGCAAGACTGCCCAAGAAAACCCCTACATGGGCAAGGTGTTTACCTTTAGTGTTTACCAAAATGCTGCAACGGGGCTTAACTACTATACGATAGTTAAGGCTGAATGTAAGAGAGAGGGCATTGACTTTACTGACGATGAGTTTAAGGCTGCTTTCCCTTATGAGGAAACATACTGCGAGAATGCTGACGATAGTGTTAAGAATGTTATCATGGAGCACAAGACGAATGGACAAGAGTACTTGCGCCTTTATAAGGGCAGAAAGCCCACAAAGGTTGTGCACTTTACGATTTACAACGGCGAGATTGTTGAAGAGGGCAGCGACCTTATGAGAGACATCATGCGCTATGTGCCAAAGAGCAATGGCAGCAAGAAACAAGAGAGCTTGGGCATTACCAACATCGTTGAGGTTAAGCAGCCCAAGATTGAAAACGTAATGTTTATAGGGCAAGGGGAAAAGGCTTACATTAACCCAAGGTTTGCCAATTGCAGCTTGCTCGACATAGAAACACTTGACAAGTTTTTTAAGAAGTAGACTGACAAAGGGTGAGGGAGTTTGAAATGTGTTGCTCGAAAGGGCAGCACATTTTTTTTTATGGCTTAATGTTTTTTTAACACTTTTTCTTTGGCCATATCAAAAAAAAGTTGTACCTTTGCAGTGGGAAAACCACGTGACGCCAGGGACCCACAGAATAAAAAAATTTGAGGCTGTTAACATTTTTTAGCACAAAAAGTTTGGCCATTTGAAGGAAAAGCAGTACCTTTGCACTCGATAAACTTAAATAAATAAATTATATGAATGTACACATTACACGATTAGGGTATGTAGTTAAGGAGACAACATACGGATTGAACATTTATGAGAATGGCGACTTTGTTTGTGAGTTGACAGGAGCAAGGATGGCTGACTTTACCTACAACGGCAAGGTTGACGACAAAAAGTTGGAGGATGCCATTGAAAAGGTAGAGATTGAGAACTTGAAAGAGTTCCTTGCCAATATGAAGGGGATGTAATACTAAAAAAAGAAAATGAAGGCGATTAACATTTTTTAGCACAAAAAGTTTGGCCAATTCGAGAAAAATTACTACCTTTGCATCGTAAAACTTAAATAAATAAATTATATGGACACACACATTACACAATTAGGGTACGTGATTAAGGAAACCATTCATGGGTTGGACGTTTATGATGGTGGAGAATTTGTTTGTGAGCTGACCGGAGCAAGGATGGCTGACTTTACCTACAACGGCAAGGTTGATGACAACAAGTTGGAGGATGCCATTGAAGAGGAGTTGGAGTGTGAAGAGTTCCTTGACAATATGGGAGGAATGTACTACTAAAAAAGAAAATGAAGACGATTAACATTTTTTAACGAAAAAAGTTTGGCCATTAAGAAAAAAGTTTGTACCTTTGCATCGAAATTAAAAATAACGCACAAATAGGTACTTAAAAAAGTATATACATATAACATTATTAATAACAATTAATTTAAAGAACAAAACTATGAGCAAGAAAGATTTGAAGAAGTTGACAAAGATGAACCGAGTTATTGCACTGCCTTGCCGTGTGATTAAGGACAAGGCCGGCAACGTGGTCAAGACCCTTTATAACATTTACAAGTGAGACTGATTAATTAAGTTTAGCTGAGTAATGGAAAGGCCTCCCCCTAACATTAGTTAGTAGTTTAATTCGTGAGTTGTAAATAATGAGAAATTGTAACTTAAAAAGAGGTGACTTATGACGAAACATGCGCACCCTGCCATTAGAGCAGAGACCAAGTAGATTATTATAGGGAATATTAACAAAAGTTTTTATTGGGGCGACCAGTGCAGTTGTTATCCATTCCGCAAAGCATAGTGGCGGCGAGGGCCATAACAAGCGTTGTCTCCCTTTTTTCAAAATCCTTGCGCATTACGGTCTCCAAAAAAATGGAGAATGGCAAGGTTGGTTCAAAATTCGCATAAGGCCGAGCGAACTGAGCCATATTATATAAGAGAATGGGTGCGGCTTATTTTAAATTACATAAAGCCGTCCCCATTGCCCCAAGCAACTTTCAAGACTTGAAAGAATCGTTTGCATAATGGGTCGTACCTAATGGGGCAACAAGCAGATGCTCTTTGTACATAATTTGTTGTTTAAGTTTTATTGTTAAGTGGTAGCACTCAAAAGGTGCTGCCATTTTTCGTATATATACCTTTGGATGTTGGTGATGACAGGAGAGCCACGCCTTCGCTGTTTTCCCACTGCAAAGGTACAACTTTTTCCTCAAACCACCAAATCTTTTTTGTTAAAAAGTGTTAAAATAAAAAAGTTTTTCTCGTTAATGTTTTTTAACAATTTTTCTTTGGCCGGTTCCAAACTTTTTGCTACCTTTGCACTCGATAAACGTAAACAATAGCAATTATGAAGTTAAACAAAGCAACTGAGTGCGAAGTAATCTTAGTAAGATTAGACGAGCAAAAACACCCTATCGCCTATAATAAGGCTAAGAAAGAATTAATCGCAAATGGCCTAACAGCAGAAGAGGCTGACAAAACATTGCGGTCAGGGTATGAAATGGAAGTGTTCTATAGTGAAGGGCAAGGTGTGTTTTTGGTTGAATCAGAGGCCATTGAATCGACAACCATTTATAACCCTTATGATGGGACTGAATGTGAAGTAGAAGAAGACGAGTAATAAAAAAAGAAAATGAAGAGCTTTAACATTTTTTAACAGAAAAAGTTTGGCCAATTCGAGAAAAAGCACTACCTTTGCACTCGATAACAATAAAAAAAAAACAATAAAGTATGATAGACATTATTAAGGCTTTAGATACCAATGAGAAAGAGGCCATTAAGATTTTGAAGGCAAGTGAGAACAATACCATTACGTTTGCTGAATGGGACGATGATGAGGACTGCTATTCCAACGCAGATGATTGTCCTTACATTCGCTACTCCAACGATGATGGTGAGATTAATACGCTACTTGTTGTTGCCGCAAGGTATAACAAAGAGACAAAGAAAATTGAGGTCATTACGGCTGATGATGAATATGAAAAGACTGATAATGAATGGTTTCCCCTTGCATGGGCTGATGATATTTCTTATTGGCAAGTATTCGATTTAATTGAAGAATATGCAAAATAAATTGCAAATTAATAAAAAAATTGAGGTCATTAACATTTTTTAACACAAAAAGTTTGGCCAATTCGAGAAAAAGCAGTACCTTTGCATCGACAAATTAAAAACATAACAATTAACAATTAAAAATTAAAAGGAGACAAAATTATGGGAAAGAACGTTTTGACAAACAAAGAAGTGACGAAGACTGAAAAGGCATACATGCTTGCACGCTTGCGCAACGCTATCGCCTACGAAGGTAAGGACAAGTGTGTTGTGTACCTTGCAGGGGTGCATAAGGAGACCTTGCTTGCCCTTGATGCTATGGGCATTAAGCATGAGAAGAAGGAAAAGACGTGGGGCATGACCCTATACGCACCAAAGAAGGGTACAAAAGCCTATGCTGCCTTGTTTGAGGGGAGCAAGGTGATTGAGAATGCAAAGGCTGAGCGCGAGGCCAAGGCAAAGGCTGCAAAGGATGCTGAAAAGGCAAAGGCTGCAAAGGCTAAGGAGAAGGCTGCTGCCAAGGCTGCAAGGGAGAAGGAGAAGGCTGAGAAGGCCAAGGAGAAGGCTGCTGCCAAGGCTGCAAAGGCTAAGGAGAAGGCTGCTGCCAAGGCTGCAAAGCCCAAGGTGGAGAAGGTTGAGGTTAAGACCAAGGCTGAGAAGACCAAGACCAAGGCTGAGAAGACCAAGGTGGAGAAGGTTGAGACCAAGGCTGCTGCTGAAAAGCCAAAGACCAAGGTGGAGAAGGTTGAGACCAAGGCCGCTGCTGAAAAGCCCAAGCGCGATGCAAAGGGTCGCTTTACAAAGGCTAACTAAGCAAAGGGGAATGCAAGGGTAGGTGTAAAAGCCTATCCTTGCACCAAAAATTAAATTTTATTATGGCAAAAGGAACGTTTAAGGAGCATTTAAGAAAAATGCTATCCAACCTATATTTGTGGACATCACAAATTAAGCCCGAAGGATTGGGGGCTGCAATTAAGAATGACCTTTGTTTCTCTTATGATGAGTTGGTATTTAGACCCGTCGTTGATAATGAGAATAGCAAGGTGTACGAACTTATCTTCGACTTTGGGGATATGGTTGTAACCTACATACTTGTGTTCACCTTATCAAAGGACACAAACAAGTGGGTGCTATCGGAGATTAAGTAAAGGGGAAAAACGAAAGGGGTTAGAATGTGCTGCTTGAGAAAGTGGCACATTTTTTTATGCCTTAACGTTTTTTAACACTTTTTCTTTGGCCATTTGAAGGAAATGTTGTACCTTTGCAGTGGGATACAGACTCAAGCTCGTGGACAACATATCCAAAAAAATTCTATTGAAATTCTTGTTTAATTAAAAACTTTTTTGTATATTTGCATACGTATAATAATGATGGCGTGATGTTGGAATTGGTAGACAAGTCAGACTTATTAATTTGAGTGGCAAGGCACGAAAGTCCTTGTTATAATCTCCTAAATTCGGTGAAAATCCTTAATAGCAGTTAAAAGCCCCATGTATGGTTCTGTTATACGTAAGAGAGAAAATATGTAACCTCACTAAACAATAATGTGGAAGGACAACACCGAGCGAAAATAACAGTGAAAAGAGACTGGAGGTAGATAATAGTTCAAATGAAATAAAATGAGAACGCTTTTCAAGTTATAATCGTGTAGAGACTGAACGGGAGACACCTAAATTGAAATAGAGATTTTAAACACCTTTGTAGGAGAGGGACTTGAAAGGATATTCCTTGCATAATTTGCATAAGTCAAGTTGAAATAGTTAAAATTATATCTCTACTGCGCAGAATTTCAATAAGGTGATGAGACAGTCCGGACCACAACAAACAAAGACTGTGAGTGAGAGGCTCACCTGATGCCCAAAGGCTGATGA
>Ga0247610_10006859_pt1 | contig 11766 bp, 8 predicted proteins | sample 174DNAGHGhighgp2_FD_193483 | JGI IMG/M metagenome (GOLD analysis project Ga0247610, IMG submission 193483) | Sheep rumen microbial communities from Palmerston North, Manawatu-Wanganui, New Zealand - 1742 DNA GHGhigh gp2 | ecosystem: Host-associated > Mammals > Digestive system > Stomach > Rumen ...
CTGATAGCCTGCGCCGCGATTGTTGTACTCCAGGTAGCGGGCGGTCTGCTCGCGATGTTTCTCCCAGTGGTGCCAGCCTTCGGGACGTATGTGTGCGCCCAGTTCGCAGTTCATAAACAGTGTATAGCCGTAGTCGCGCCAAGGGCGGCCCAGATAAACCTTAGTAGCATCTCCGCTGGCAATAAGTCGGCAGTTGTTGAACACATATCCGAACGCCTGGTCCTGAGGTGTTGAGGCTGCGGTAACGTAGGAGTTGATAAGACTCTCGATTGTGCAACCCTCGAACCACGCTGTCGACGGACCGAAGATAAAGTCGGTAGTGCCGCAGATGTAGCAGTCCTTAAAGTAGAGTCGGGTACCGGCCACACCAGTATATACGGTGTCCTGATGGCCGATGAAACGACAACCCACAAACACCAGTCGGTCGCCCTCGGTATGCAGTGCTACAGCCTGTCCCAGTCGGGCAGAGTTGTTCTCGATGGTGATGTTCTTTAGTGTGATGTCATTGCCCTCAATCTTCAGAGTATAGGTACGGAATGTACCCATCCCCTTAGGACGATCAGCGGTTTTGATATTTGCATGATCATCGTAGGTGATGATGGTCTTCTCGGCATCCTCGCCGCAAATCTCGATGTTCTGTACCCACGAAGGGATAATCAGTTTCTCCTTATATGTTCCGTTCTTTACGAATATCACTTTATGGTAATCCATAAACGCCCGGCACACCTCGATAGCCTCGTCGACAGTGCGGAATTCGCCCGTACCGTCGCGAGCTACAACAATCGTATCAGGATTGTCGTATTTGCTTACGGCCCAGCCGTTTTGTGTTGAGGCCATTATGGCCAGTAATAGCAGTAGTTTTTTCATCAATTATATGTAGTGTTACATTATTTCGCTTATCTCCTTCAGGTCCTGTATATTCTTCAGGTTGTCCATGATGGCGCGCACGTTTTCACGGTCGTGTACACGCATCTCGATTGTTCCCTCGAATATGCCCTCCTCGCAGGTGATGAGAATCTTGTGGATGTTGACGCTCATCTGCGACGAGATGACCTGTGTGATGTCGTTAAGCATTCCCATACGGTCGATACCGCTGATACGGATGGTTGCATCGAAGTACAGCTTCTTGTGCATATCCCACTTGATATCGAGTATGCGGTTACCGTAGCTGGTCTTAAGCTTGGCTGCAACCGGACAGGCACGCTTATGTATCTCAATCTGATTCTTGTTGTTGATATAGCCAAGTGCATCGTCGCCCGGGATGGGGTGACAGCAGCCCATGAACTTGTATTGCTTGAAGTTCTCCTCGCTGATGTAAACGGGTTTCTTGCGGTTGAACTTGTCGGGCACCACAAACAGCTCCTGCTTGTGCGACTCCTCCTTTTTCTTCTTGCCACCAACGAATGGCACGAACTTACGCCAGCCAGAACTGCTGTCTTCCTCCTTGTTCTTGCCGTTCAACTCGTCGATATCCTTCTCGCCCAGCAGTACTATCTTCTCGCCCAGAGCCTGGAAGAACTCGGTGCGCTTAGTATACTCGTGATACTCGGCCAGTTTGTCGGCGAGTGCTGTTGTTGGCTCGAAATTGTTTTTCTTCAGGAATGCGTTAAGAATCTCCTCGCCCTCGCGCTGTGTCTCGCGGTTGTCGCGGCGCAATATGGCCTGAATCTTGGCCTTAGCCTTGGCGGTAGATACAAAGTTTATCCAGCCCGCATTGACGTGCTGCGACTTAGATGTGAGAATCTCCACCTGGTCGCCACTCTGCAGTTTGTAGCTCAGTGGAACCAGCTTATGGTTTACCTTAGCTCCGATACAGTGACTGCCCAGGAAGGTGTGGATAGAGAATGCAAAGTCGAGTGCCGTACAGCCAGCAGGCAGAGTGCGTATCTCGCCTTTAGGAGTAAATACGAATATCTCGCTGGCAAACAGGTTGAGCTTGATGGTATCCAGGAAGTCCATAGCATCGGGCTGTGGGTCGTCCAGAATCTCCTTGATGGTGCGCAACCACTCGTTGAGCTCGTTCTCGTCCTCGGTATATTCCTCCTCTACGCCGTCCTTATATTTCCAGTGGGCTGCAAATCCCTGCTCGGCTATCTCGTCCATACGGTCCGAACGTATCTGTACCTCAATCCACTGACCGGTCTTCGACATCAGGGTGACGTGCAGTGCCTGATAGCCGTTGGCCTTAGGCTGCGACAGCCAGTCGCGCAGACGGTCGGGGTGCGACTTGTATATCTTCGAGATAGCGACGTAGATCTTGAAGCACTCGTTGACCTCGTCGTCGCGGTTGTTGGGCGTAAAGATGATACGCACAGCCAGAATGTCGTAGATCTCCTCGAACGACACGTGCTTGTTCTGCATCTTGTTCCATATAGAATAAGGTGTCTTTACGCGCTCCTTGATCTCGTATTTTATGCCCATGCTGTTGAGAGCGGCCTCGATGGGCGAAGTGAACTGCGAGAACAGCTCGTCGCGGTCCTCACGGGTCAGCTTAAGTTTCGATTCTATATTGTTGTACTCGTCGGGGTGCTCAAACTTAAAGCTCAGGTTCTCCAGCTCGGTCTTGATCTTGTTCAGTCCCAGGCGGTTGGCCAACGGTGCATATATATATAATGTCTCGCCGGCAATCTTGTACTGCTTGTTGGCCGGCTGACTCTCGAGCGTACGCATGTTGTGCAGTCGGTCGCAGATCTTGATGATGATCACGCGGATATCATCACTCATGGTGAGAAGCAACTTCTTGAAGTTCTCGGCCTGTGCCGATGCCTGTTCGCCGAAGATACCGCCACTGATCTTTGTCAGACCGTCAACAATCTGGGCTATCTTGGCACCGAAGATGTTCTCGATGTCTTCCACGGTATAGTCGGTATCCTCTACCACATCGTGTAACAGTGCGGCACAGATACTGGTAGAACCTAGTCCCACCTCCGAACATGCTATCTGGGCCACAGCGATGGGGTGCATGATATATGGCTCGCCCGAAAGACGGCGAACACCCTTGTGGGCCTGACGTGCAAAGTTGAAGGCCTTTGTGATGAGTTCTACTTTCTTGCGATGACGCGATGAGATGTAGTCGTTCAATAGTTTCTCGAACGCCTCGTTGATCATATGATCATCTCTTTCCTCTTGGGTTAATTGCTTCTCTTCTTCCATCTTTAAAAATTATCTTCTACGACGCTTACTGCTCTTCTTGGTGCTTCTCTTTGCAGTGCTGCGTTTCTTAGCGGCGCTGGTACGACCTCTGCGGGCATTGCGCGACTTGCGTGCTGTGGTGCGTCCGCGACGTACGCTCTTCTTACTACGGAATGTAGGCTGATCATCGTTCACATCGACTACAGCGCGCTTGGTAAGCAGCTCGGTAGCACGATAGCTGTAGATGCTGTCCTGCATATCGATGAATCGGCCGGTATCAGCCATCGGCAGACGGATGGCGTATTTCTTGGTAGTTCCAGGAACGATATCACGACGATACTGTGGATTGAGCGAGCGCAGCATCTCGATGTCGAGATCAAGCACAGCCGAAATCTGCTCCAGATGCACATCGCGGTCAACCACGATAGTGTCGGTCTGCAGCGGCAGACGGGTACTCATCGGACAGATGTTATGCTCGCAGTAATAAGTCATTGCGTAGTTGGCAGCGATAAATGCAGGCACATATCCGCGAGTCTCAGCAGGCAGATAAGGATACAGCTGCCAGTAGTCCTTGAGTCCGCCCGAACGGTGGATGGCCTTGTTGATATTGCCAGGACCGCAGTTATAAGCTGCAATCACCAGATTCCAGTCGCCGAAGATACGGTACAGGTCGCGCAGATAGCGTGCTGCAGCATACGAGGCACGAACGGGGTCGCGGCGCTCGTCGACGAGCGAGTTAACCTCAAGTCCGTACTGCTTACCGGTGCCAAGCATGAACTGCCACAAACCGGTAGCACCAACACGTGATACTGCCTTAGGGTTAAGAGCACTCTCGATGACGGGCAGATATTTGAGTTCGAGTGGAACCTGATAAGCCTCGAGAGCCTCCTCGAAGATGGGCACATAGAAGTTGGCTGCACCCAGCATGAAACTGACAGAGTGGCGCAGACGTCCCATGTATCGGTCGATAAATCGCTGTACGATTTCGTTGTATCCCATCTCCATGATGGTAGGCATACGGCGAAGTCGTTCGATATACTCCTCAGGAGTAAATGTCGGGTTCTCGTCCTTCATATTACAGTCGCCGGTGCTCAGGTATGTCTTCGACATATAGAGCCCCATCAGACTGTCGAGGTCGAATGTCATAGCCTCAGGGAACTCGATCAGCTCCTCGTTGCCCTGCTTGTCACGTACTGAGATCTCGTCCTCTATTGGTACAAACAGAGAGTCGACCTCTTCTTCCTCATCGTCATCATAATCAGGATCGTCTAGCACAGTCTGTGCGGCAAGTGGACTACTGAATAACAGCATCCACACAAAACTAAAAATTTTTATGTTATTCTTCTTAATCATATTCTAAAAGTTTAAACTGCACTGCACTCCGAGCGACGCCGAGTTTAGCGGATTGTTGGATGTGTGGTCGTTGAGAATCGTAGGTTCTATCTTCAGACTCAGGTCCTTGGATATATCAAACACCGACAACTCTGCGTCCACGTATGCGTCGACAACCGAAAGTGCATATACGCCTACCAGCACAAAGAAACTCATATCGCGCCAGCGGCGATAGCGGTCCTTACGTTTCTTGAACAGAGTCACAAAACGCTCTTTGTTACTGTCGTTAATAGTATTACCAAGATGCAGGAACTGGTTGTAACTCTGTGTACCGGGATCATTATCCATCAGGTCGAGGTATGCCTGCGAATAGTCCTTGTACATAGTGTTGTTCCAGTTCATGGCGTACAGACATCCCAGGAATCCTCCGTAAACCAGAGGCAGTTTCCAGTATTTACGGTTATATATCTGTCCGCCGCCCGGAATCACCAGCGCCAGCCACAGGGCACGCTTGGGATCGGGGCGCCACAGATTCATGTCCTTCGCAGGAATCTTAGGAATCCGTGTGGAGTCGATCAATATCGACATCTCGTTATTTACGACCTGTGTCAGCGAGTCGTTCTCCAGGGGCTCCTGTGCCCATGCGGCACCATTGCCCATCATTAAGAGTAAGCCCGTTATCCACAGTTTACTTATTCTTCTCATTTCTGACTTTTCTTCACTTTGTCGAATACCTGCATTACAAACTCCAGTTCGTCCTCGTTGCTGAAGTTGATGCTGATCTTACCCTTTACCTCGGGTGAGCAGGTCATTGTTACCTTTGTCTTGAACAGTTCCGACAGACGGTCTCTCAGTATGCTGTACTCCAGTGGCAACTGGTTTGGCGAAATCAGTTTTCTTACCTCCTGCAGAGACTCGCCCTTCTTTACACGCTGCACCATTTCCTCGACCTTACGTACTGAGTAGCCGTTGCGATGCACGTCCTTAAACACCTTGAGCTGCTGCGAAGGACTGTCGAGCGACAGCAGTGCACGGGCGTGGCCCATATCGATGTCGCGGTTCTTCAGTGCCATCTGTATCTGTGCGGGCAACTTGAGCAGTCGCATATAGTTGGTTATCGATGCACGGCTCTTTCCCAGTCGCTCCGACATTCTCTCCTGAGTCATACCGGTAGTCTCGGCCAGTCGCTGATAGGCGAGTGCAATCTCGATAGCGTTCAGGTCTTCACGCTGTATGTTCTCGGCCAGGGCCATCTCCATCACGTGCTCATCGCCTGTGGCCATGATATATGCAGGCAGTTCCTTAATGCCGGCCATGTTGGATGCTCTCCAACGGCGCTCACCGGCGATGATCTGATAACGCTCGTTGCCCTCGATCTTTCTTACGGTGATAGGCACGATCACGCCAATCTCGCGAATGCTTACGGCCAACTCCTTCATCGCACTCTCGTCGAACTCACGGCGAGGCTGGTCAGGATTAGGTTCTATCTGGTCTATCGGCAGCATCAGCAGGTTGGCTGTACCTTTTGTTCTGATGTCGTTGGTGTTGATGAGTGCATCCAGTCCGAGGCCTCTGCCCGTACCGATGTTGTCAAGTCCTCTTCCCAGGACATTCTTATCGTATTTCTTCTTGACGGCCATAATTATTTCTTGTTCTTGTATATGATTTCCTGTGCCAGAGCCAAGTGGTTATTTGCTCCTGTAGATTCTGCATCATACAGGATGGCGGGCAGTCCGTGACTTGGAGCCTCTGACAGTTTTACGTTTCGCTGTATTACGGTCTTGAACACCAGTTCCTGGAAGTGGCGCTTTACCTCGTCGTATATCTGGTTGGCCAGACGCAGACGACTGTCATACATCGTCAGCAGGAATCCCTCGATTTCGAGGGCTGGGTTCAACTTGCTCTTGATAATCTTGATTGTGTTCAGCAGTTTGCTAATACCCTCCAGTGCAAAGTACTCACACTGCACAGGGATGATTACAGAGTCGGCTGCAGTAAGAGCGTTAACGGTGATGAGCCCCAGCGATGGCGAGCAGTCGATAAGAATGAAGTCGTACTCGTTGCGGATAGGCTCCAGCATATTCTTAAGCACTCTCTCTCGCTCGCCCAGATTCAGCATCTCTATCTCGGCACCTACCAAGTCGATATGGCTGGGCACGATGTCCAGTCCCTCGATGTCGGTAGTGTACACAGCCTCGTGTACATCGGCCTGATTGATGATACATTCGTATAGCGAACAGTCTACCTCCTTGATATCAACGCCCAAACCGCTCGATGCGTTTGCCTGAGGATCGGCGTCGACTACGAGGACAGTCTTCTCCAGCGTAGCCAGCGAAGCTGCCAGGTTGATGGTTGTAGTGGTCTTACCCACACCGCCTTTTTGGTTTGCTAATGCAATAATCTTACCCATTTTATTCGATTCTATCTTGATAAAAATAAGAAATTTGGCCACAAAGTTACACATTTCTGCCGAGAAACCGCTCTATTTAAACCTTTTTTCGTACTTTTGCACGCAAATCTTTGATATTTTATGGAAATTAAACGACCTTTACTGCTCATTTCCAATGATGACGGCTATCAGGCCAAGGGCATAAACTGTCTGGTAGATATGCTGAAGGATATGGCCGACATCATAGTGTGTGCTCCCGACAATGCACGCAGCGGATTCTCGTGTGCCTTCTCGGCCGGAACCCCTATGCGACTGACTCTGCAGCACAAAGAGGATGGGGTAGAGATATGGAGTTGCAACGGCACTCCGGTTGATTGTGTAAAAATGGCGCTGGCCAATATCTGTCAGCGTCGTCCTGATATGGTGATTGGCGGAATCAATCACGGCGACAACGCATCGGTTAATACTCACTATAGCGGCACTATGGGCGTGACTATGGAGGGTTGTCTCAAGTATATCCCCTCGCTGGCCTTCTCGCTGTGCGATATGGATCCCGATGCTGATTTCGAACCGATGAGGCGCTATGTGAGAGAGATGACCAGTCGTGTGCTGGCCGAGGGATTGCCTAAAGGAGTGTGTCTTAATATCAACTTCCCAAAAGGTGGTGATTATGCCGGTGTTAAGGTCTGCCGAATGGCGTATGGCACATGGTACAACGAGACCGAGAAACATCATCACTCCCGTGGATACGACTACTGGTGGATGATAGGTCACTATCGCAACGATGAACCCGAAGCCGATGATACTGACAAATGGGCTCTGACCAACGGTTACGTAGCCATCACTCCTACCACTATCGATGTAACGGCCTACGAGGCCATGGACCAGATTAAGAGCTGGAATCTATGAAGTATTACTTGATAGTTGGCGAGGCCTCTGGCGATCTTCATGCATCGCACCTGATGCGGTCGTTGAAAGAAATTGACGCTGAAGCAGATTTTAGATTCTTCGGCGGCGATATGATGGCGGCTGTCGGCGGGACCCGTGTGCGCCATTATAAAGAATTGGCCTATATGGGTTTTGTTCCTGTGCTATTGCACTTACGCACAATACTTCGCAACATGAAGATGTGTAAGCAGGATATCGTTGAGTGGAATCCCGATTGTGTGATATTGGTAGACTATCCCGGCTTTAATCTTAAGATTGCAGAGTATGTAAAAACTCATACAAACATTCCTGTATATTATTACATCTCTCCAAAGATATGGGCATGGAAGGAATATCGCATCAAAAACATCAAGCGCGATGTGGATGATCTATATTCCATCCTCCCGTTCGAGGTGGATTTCTTCGAGAAGAAGCATCAGTATCCAATGCACTATGTGGGTAACCCTACTGCTGATGAGGTAAGAGAGTTCCTACAGTCGACGCCGGCGGCAGAGAAGGAGCAGGTTATCGCCCTGTTGGCCGGTTCGCGTAAACAGGAGATTAAGGATAATCTACCTGCTATGCTCGAGGCTGTAAAGCCTTATGAAAAAGATTACCAGATCGTAGTGGCTGGTGCTCCCGGCATCGAGCCCGATTACTATAAGCAGTTTATGCAGGGCGCAAAGGTGGATATCGTGTTTGGACAGACCTATGCACTGCTTGCAAAGTCGCATGCGGCCTTGGTTACCAGCGGTACTGCTACACTCGAGACCTGCTTGTTTGGCGTACCTCAGGTGGTATGCTACAAAATCCCGATGCCCTGTATTCTGGGCTTCCTGCGTCGCCACTTCCTTAAGGTAAAATATGTTTCGCTTGTTAACCTTGTGGCAGGGCGCGAAGTAGTAAAAGAGTTGCTTGAGGATTTCTCGGTGACAAACATCCGCTGCGAACTGGAAAAGATCCTTGCTGGCGATGCTCGCGAACGTATGCTCGAAGGATATAAAGAAGTGTCGCGCGCGTTGGGCGACAAGAAAGCCCCCGATAATGCAGCGAGACTGATGGTTGATAGATTAAACGTTAAACATGAAACGTTAAACATGAAACATTAAACATGAAACATTAAACATTAAAGATTAAAAATTAAACATTAAAAGTTATATTGTATGAAAAAAATTTTTTGTTTGGCCTTGATGGCTGTAGCAGCTATGGGCGTTAGTGCACAGAACATTCAGGTGCATTATGATTTTGGTCGTAACATCTATCCCGATCAGGAGGATGGTCGTCAGAAGGTTACTGTTACTCTCGAGCAGTTCAAGGCCGACCAGTGGGGTTCTTGGTACTACTTCGTTGATGTAGACATGACAAACAAGTTTACTGAGGGTGCCTATACCGAGATCTCTCGTGAGTTTAACATCGGTAAGAAGGGTTTTGCTGCCCACGTAGAGTACGACGGTGGACTGAACAAATCCGGCTCATTCCAGCAGGCTGCTCTTCTTGGTGGTGCCTACAATGGTCACAATGCGGACTTCTCAAAGACTTGGAGTGTTCAACTGATGTATAAGCGCTTCTTCAAGAGCTACGAATACTCATCGGCCTACAACTCAGTACAGCTTACTGGTGTTTGGGGGCTGAACTTCGCCAACAAGAAGTGCACCTTTTCGGGCTTCGTAGATTTCTGGCGCGGCGAGAATGCTAATGGTAACGGTCAGCTGGTTATCCTGTCTGAGCCGCAGTTCTGGTACAACATCACCGATCACTTCAGCGTAGGTAGCGAGGTTGAGATAAGCAACAACTTCATCTACAACACTTACGATGATAAGAGCTTCTTTGTAAATCCCACACTTGCTGTTAAGTGGAACTTCTAATAAACAAATAATCCCCGCCCAACCCGGCGGGGATTATTGTGTCTACTTCACAACCACTTTTTTTCTGTTGTGTATATATAAGCCCTTCTGCGTAGGCTTGTCTATCTGTCGTCCATCGATAGTGAACCATCTGTCATCCACGGTGTTCACCACCTTCACTCCCTGTATACCTTCAATCTCAATTTCGTCGCCCTGTTCCTTAGATGGTGGGATAATACCACCCGAAGCCTGCGCCGGCGTATTGGAAGCTTTAACCTTGTTAGGAGATACTGTCACTGAGTAGATGGTTCCATGAGCATGAGAACGCTTTCCTACTCGGGTGTCGAGCCCTTTGCGTGCTGCAGCTCTGGCAGACATAGGTGCCTCAACCATATAAAGATAACAGTATGTAGGCTCTTCCACTTTATATGGAACTTTTGCCTCTACTCGACCTTCATCACCAGTACTTAGTGTGGCGGGGGCTCCAGTTCCTATTCTAAGGTGGAACTCATAGCCAGTGTCAACTATCTGGTCAATCATTATAACTCCCTCGCCTGCTGGTATCATGAATGTGATACCATCGTAATCTTCCGCATACTGTCCTCCACCAGGCGTCAGTTCGTTGTTTTCTACATTGTTTGCAACGTTTCCTGCTGCATCATCGGTCATAGTGGTTGCGATAAAAATACCCGTCTCACCATTCTCGTCCGTGTCAATACCATCACCTTCATCTGGGTTCTCACTGTTAGGTTGTAGGTTTACAATAAGCTTTCCGTCAGAGTAATTCGTCAAATCGGTTCCTTCGGAGTCGTCTTTGTTTACGGTATTTGTTTCACCGTTAATAAGTGGTACGATGTACATGCCAATCGAAATGCTATCGGCAACTATTGTCGACAATACTTCACCATCAGCGTTTCTTATTTCCTTCATCATCTGTCCCTTATCGTAAACGATGGTATGTTGTGGTGAGATTGGTGAGAGGTTGTATTCGTAGCTTACGTCTGAGAATCCTTGTATTGCGCTCACACCATTATCATTCTCGATGATGAGTTCTCCTGGGTAGTTTCCATTACATGTAAATGTCAGTGTTCCAGCATTGTCAGGGTTGCTGTAATAAATACTCTTCACCATACAGGTATCCATGATGTAAACCTTCAACTCTGGAAGTTTACTCTCGATTACGGCGGTGCCTCTCTGATCCCTGTTGATGATCAGAGTGTTGTTCTTTGCATTATAGAGATATAGTGGCTGCTTAGAGTCCTCGGCTTGGTTAAATACGTCCTCAGCATTGTCCTCAGTCACTTGTGTTCCTCCAATCCACAGATCATATGTCTTAACTTTAGGTTTCTTTACCGTCAGCACATAGCTTGCTGTAGCAGCCTTGTAATTGACGTTGCCGGCAAAGCTTACTGTAATTGTAGTCTCACCAATGCCTTCTATTTTTATAACTCCGTCATTGACGGTAGCTACCTGCGTATTTGATGAACTAATAGCCTTAACAGTCAGTCCCTCAGGACTTGTAGTTGGTGTAGGTGCAGTAAATGTTTCGTCGAGAGCGACAGAGTAACGCTCCTTGTCGAATGTTATCGAGGGAGTAGCCTTTGTAATCTCAACCTTAGCACTATCTGCGATGGTGGTGTAATTCGTTTGCTCTACCTGGTAGTGTATCCAATATGTACCAGCATCGGTATAAGTAGGTGACTTATCGAGATTGTATGTGCCTTTATTAATACCATACTTTATTATAGCGCCCTTTGGAGCCTCAACTGTTATTCCGTGTGCCTTACCGTCGTATACAACAGTATATCCGTTAGCAGTAACACCTGTGATGGTTCCTGCAGCAACATTGAGAGTGTAGGTTGCTGTAGCGGCATTGTAGTTGTTGTTGCCAGCAAAGCTTACCGTGATTGTAGTCTCGCCTACACCTTCTATTTTTATTACTCCATCAGTAACTGTAGCCACCTTTGTGTTCGATGAACTGATAGTCTTAATAGTCAGTCCCTCAGGACTAGTGCTAGCAACAGGTGCTGTAAATGTCTCACCGTAAGTGGCTGAATAGCTCTCCTTGTCGAATGATATCGAAGGTGTAGCCTTAGCAATTTCAACAGTAGCACTACCAGTAACGTCTTGGTAATTGGTGCG
>Ga0247610_10006863_pt1 | contig 11763 bp, 20 predicted proteins | sample 174DNAGHGhighgp2_FD_193483 | JGI IMG/M metagenome (GOLD analysis project Ga0247610, IMG submission 193483) | Sheep rumen microbial communities from Palmerston North, Manawatu-Wanganui, New Zealand - 1742 DNA GHGhigh gp2 | ecosystem: Host-associated > Mammals > Digestive system > Stomach > Rumen...
AGAAATTTTTAATTTATAAAAATTTATTTTTTTTGTAATATCTTCTTTTCCCTTATTACAACTATATTATATCATAAAGATTGGGTTAAGTCAAGAGAAATTTTTAATTATTTTTTGAAAATTATTTTCATAAAAATTATTTTTATCTCTTTCCCTATCTTTACATTTACATTATATCACTTTTGTTAGGCTTTGTCAATATATTGCAGGCTTTTTGAAAACGCTTTCATAAAATGTGCGAAAATTTACGTGCTGCTGCTGCTGCTGTCCGCCAGGGTCGGACATTAGTGTCCGAATGTCCGGAACCATTTTGTCCACGCAAAAAGACACGGAAGGTAAAAAATATCGCAAGGGTGGACACTCATACCCGGCGGAAAAAGCACAAATAATTTACGAAAAACCCGACGGATTTTTAACTTTTCTCGCAAGAAAACGCTTACATGAGGAGAAAACTACCCGGCGGAATTAGTCAAGACTAACTTTATGTAAACGCTTACACACAAGCACCCGGCGGAACCGCAATTATGAAAATAATGAAAAATACCTATTAAATGAATAAAATTCAATAGTTAGAGTAAAAATTGAAATATTATTTTACTAAAAATAAAATAACCGAATAAAATTAGTGAAAACAATGAAAATAACGAATTTGTAAGTGAGGGGACCCGACGGAAGTAGGCGGTAGTCCATTTCAAAAAAGACCCGGCGGAAACCGCCTAAAAGAAAAATAACCCAACTTCCGTCGGGTTAATCTTTATATCTTTTAAATCTAAAATCAAGTTTAGCACAAATTAAATTATATTGACTATGAAATTCATGACATTGTTTAAAATTTAATTCTAAATAATTAACATACATATAATTAAACATTAAGAATGTTATAATTATAGTAATTATTATTGCAATCATATTATTTCTCCTTTCCGTCGGGTTAGATTAATTCTACTCTTTTAATCCAGAAATATAATTCATTTGAAAATTCATTTGAATAATGATGTCTATAATTGCCATTTGCTAAATCAATAGCCCACTTTCTAACTCTTTTCTCGTAGTCTTGTTTAAAAGTTTTATATCTTTCTAAATACTCATCGATTTTTTCATCTTCAAAATTTTCAACACCAAATTCTTCATCCATTTTGGTTTCAAGGTCAAGGCAGTCCATAATATAATCAACTGCATAATCAACTATTTTTTCTTTTGATTCAGAAGCAATTATAGTTTCATATTCTGTTAAATTATTAAATACATAAATTTCTTTATTCATATTTATCTCCTTTCCGTCGGGTATTCCCTAGGCTCTCATTTCGAGAGCCTTTAATAGAATAGCCAACTCAATTTTACTATCTTCAAGAGCCGTATGTTGTTCTTCATAGTCAACATTTCTTGTCAAGTATCTATATAATGTTTCGGCTTTCGCTTGACACTTTGGCTTTTTATGTTTTGTCATAAAGCCATTTTTCTTGCAAAACTCTTGATACTCTTTTGTTTCGGTGATATGTGGGTCAGTTAAACCTTTCCAAATATCACAAATACCACACGCAGTCGGGTTTTTTGCCTTTAATAATTCGCAAGTTTTTGCAATTGCTTTTGTATCAAATGGGCTATTGTAAGCGTATAGAGTTTTAACATTATATTTGTTAATATCTCTTTGTAATACTCTTAAAGCATAAGTCCATTTTGTCTTTTTACAATAGCCACTTGCTAAACGGCTTTCATAAATTGGCAATTTATTTGCATAATATGCAGTTTTCATTTTTTTAGGGTTGTCGTATATCTCTTGCGTGATATAGTCCCTTTCTGCAATAATTTTTTTGCTTTCAGTATCATAAATTAAATAACCTAAATCATATACTGATGGGTCGCACACTCCTAATGTTTCAGTGTCTAATACAATAATTTTCATAATTCCTTTTCCTTCTTTCTTCTTCTTCATTATAGCACTTTAAATTTTATTGTCAAGTGCAATTTTAAATTTTTTAAATTTTTATTTTTTATAAGTCGTGTCTTACAACTTACAACTTAATTATAACACTTTAATTTTTGTTGTCAAGTGTTATTTTTTATTTTTTAAATTTTTTTCATATTGCTTTGCAATATTGTTAAGATTTTCTAATTCTTCTTTTGATAACTGTTTTAAGCCATTTTTAATTCTTTTTTTAAGTTTTTTCATAATATCACCTTTCTTTTTACAATTTAATTATAATACTTTATTTTTCATTGTCAAGTATTATTTTAAAATTATTTTTTCGCAAGTCATTTACAACTTACATTTTCATTATATCAAATTAAAAAACATTGTCAAGAAAAATTTGTAAAAAAGTTTTTTCTTTTTGTTTATTTTTTCTTTTAGTTATAAAAAATCAATATAAGAAAAATAAAAATAAAATTTAATTCATATCCCGACGGAATTGATTAAAATGCGGAACTACCCGACGGAAAGTTTCTAAAAATTGGAATGAATTATGCGGCAAAACCCGACGGAAAATTCAATTATAAATAGTCACCCGACGGAAACCGCCACAAAAAGAAACCCAACTTCCGTTGGGTCACTTATAATATCACCATCTTTCCCACATATCATCATCATCAATTGCAATTAACTTTGCTTTATAAACATAAGTTTTTAAAGTGTTAGTAGGTTTATGTTTTTCCGCAATTGCCAATACTTGTTTTTTAGGTGTGTCATCTTCTAGTTGCCAATATCTATCAAAAACATCTCCATTAGATTTTTCTACCACATACATAATTATCCAAGGATTTGAGCTCCATTTACTTTTTTTAAACATAATATCACCACCTTATACTCTATCTAATTCAAACTCTTGTAATTGATACTCCGATAATACATTATCAACTGAAATGTAATTATCGCATCCAATATAAATTAAAGTGCTTTTACGATAATTAAAATACTTTCTAAAACCTTGTAATGCTTTTTCTTTTGATGAGAATACACCAATACAACCATTATTACTACAATTAATAGTTTCATAATCTGATAAGTCTATTATTATATAAAATTTGTTTTCCATAATACCACCTGTCCTTTACATTTATTATTATATCACATTAAAATCTAATGTCAATATATTTTTTATTTTTTTATTTATTTTTTTGTTTGGTGTTCCAACCTTTACAATTTTATTATATCACTTTATAAAACAATGTCAAGAAAAAATTTTTTCTTTTTTTATATATTTTTTCTTTATTTATTTAATCAATATAAAATAAAAATAACAACAATGTCCGACGGAAAATTTAATTACAAACAATTACCCGACGGAAAATTCAATTATGCGCACGCACCCGACGGAAACCGCCGAAAAATTTATAAGCCCAGCTTCAAAAGTTGAGCCACGTTCCGCCGGGTATAATTTTTCGCAAATTAAAAGTGGTTTCATTCGCCTATTGAAACCACTAAAATATTACTAATGCCGTTTGGTTATCTTTCCACCTGAGGTTTGCCACTCCGTCGGGTTTCTTGACTAACTGTATCAAGTTAATTCTTTCCCCTATCTTGCAAGGTTTAAGTATGAAAAGGCTATTCTTTCCAAGATAGTTAAGGCACCATCAAGCCATTATAGGAAATCGTTTATAGGTTGCCAACCTAATGTTTTCCGTCGGGACATCACACCCTAGAATAGAGAGATAAACTCTCTATTCAGTTGTGTCAACTAGGTCAAGGTCATCAATTTCTTCTTCAACAACCTTTTTAGTTTTAGAAGCCTTTTTCACTTCTTTTGGCTCTTCATTTGAAAGATAGTAAACTTTCTCTTTCTTCTTTGAAGCCTTTGTTTCTACTAAATCACCAGTTGGGTAGTGATAAATAGTAGTTGTTTCAACATCAAATTCTTCTTCTCTTGAAGATACCATTTGTTTTGTAGTTAAAACATTGATACTACCAGTAGCGATAGTTTCGCCATAATTATTAAAGATATAATCTTTAATTACTCTAAAAGGTGCTGAACCTAATACCTTTAAAGTTTCAATAAACATTTTTTGCTTGTCATTTGGTTGCCAAGTCTTTCTTTCAGTTGCCATAAATATACCTCCTACTTTCTTCATTACTATTATAGCACTTATAAATTTTGTTGTCAATAGATATTTTAAACTTTTTTTGCCTAGGATTTTTAAGTTGTTTTATCTATCTACACCTTTATTATATCACTTTGATTTTTAATGTCAAGTGATATTTTTAAAAAATTTTTTTCTTTGTAAGTTGTTATGTTTTTCGCAACTTACACTCTTATTATATCAAATGATTTTTTAATGTCAAGTGATATTTTTAAGATTTTTTAAAATTTTTTAATTTTGTTTTTGTAAGTCGTTTTCTAACTTACACACTTATTATAACAAATTAAAATCTATTGTCAATAGAAAAGTATAAAAATCTTTTTTCTTTTGTTTATTTTCTTTTTTAATATTTAATCAATAAATAAAAAAATAAATATATAATACTACCCGACGGAAACATTAAATTTTAATCATCACCCGACGGAATGCGGCAAAACTTTATACCCGACGGAAAATTGAAATTATTATACACACCCGACGGAAACCGCCCAAAAGTTTATGTAGCTTGCTTCCGCCGGGTCGCCACGTTCCTTTGGAAAAGGAAAAATCCCAACGCGTCCGTCGGGTTTGTCCAAAAGTATTTACTTTCATTAACCTTCTTTCAGTCAGCAGACAGTCCAATGATGAACTGACAGGTCAACCCAATTTAACTAGGTGTAACCGTCGGGTTAGCGGCATTGATTTATTCAGGATTATAAATCAACCAAAGACCATTCGCATATCTGCCTACGAATTGGCAGTATGTTGCACCATACCAATGGTGGTTTAACATTTATGGGAAGAAAACCACATAATTGACCTACTTTGTCGCAGAAGTATACGCCCTTTCTTGACACCGTCGGGTTCAACGGACCATGCCTTTGTCGGAGGCACTCGGACGGACTAGGACATAAAAGGGGAGGAAAACCTAGTCCATGCGACTACCGCCGACACGAATGCCGTCGGGTTTAACCGATTAGGGATTATTCAATCCCTAATTCAGTTTTAGCCTTATCAGTTAAAGTATAGACTTTACGAGATACAGTCTTGTCTTTAACCTTAGTGATTTCAGTTCCGTCGGGATACTTAACCACTAATGTTTCAGTTGCGTTGAAATCAGCATCAGTTGTTTCAACATATTGCTTTGAGATTAGAGTATTGATAGAGCCAGTTTTAATCTCAGTTTCTCTACCATTGTTTACTTGCTCTAATGTTAAACCACCATTAGCAAGAGCATTTAAAAATGCCTTTTGAGTATCGTTCATAGTCCATTTTTTTGTATTAGCCATAATTTTTCACCTTTACGCTTGTTAGCGTCCCTTTCCTTTACATTTTTATTATATCATACTTGATTTGGCTTGTCAAGTGATATTTTTAATTTTTTTTGTAAGGTTTTTAAGTGATACCCCTTATCTACCTTACACCTTTATTATATCACTTTATTTTCTATTGTCAATACCTTTTTTAAAATATTTTTTAGAAATTTTTAAGTGATATTTTTATAAGTCATTCGCAACTTACATTTTAATTATAATACTTTATTTTCTATTGTCAAGTATTATTTTTAAAAATTTTTTAAATTATTTTTTTTGCAAGTCATTCATAACTTACAACTCTATTCTATCAAATATATTTGTAAAGTCAATAGTAAAAATAAAAAATTTTTTCTTTTCTTTTATATTTCTTTTCTTTAAAAATAAAAATCAATATATAAAATAAAAATAAAGAAATATTTAATCACCCGACGGAAATGATAAAAATTACAACACACCCGACGGAAACGCCGCAACATTTTAATTTAATATACGTACCCGACGGAAACCGCCTGAAAGTTCATAGCTTGCAGAGGCCTAACCCCGCCACGTTCCGTCGGGTATTTTAAAAAGAAAAAAATAACCCAACTTCCGTCGGGTTAATGGTTAATTAAGTATTTTAATATATCTTGCATATCTTCTAACATAGTTTCAACTTCGTTTTGGTTATATTCAATTACGGTTTCATAATCTTCAGTTTTGCTATAAATATTTTCTAAAACATTAAGGGCTTGTTTTAAAATTGTTGTTTCTGCACTATTTAAATCTACTGATACACTTACATCTATTTTCATATTTTTTCTCCTTTCCGTCGGGTTAAATCATATCGCTTATTTTATCGTCTAAATTATCAATCATACCCCACACTTCATCTTCAAGATTAACTTCAAGATTAACTTCATCTTTTGTAAGGTTCATTTTATTAAAAATATCATCTAGTATTTTATACGCTTTCTTTAATACTTCTTTTTCTTCATCATCTAGTTTTATTTCTATTCTTTTATATTCTTCTATAATCATAATATCTTCTCCTTTCCGTCGGGTTAAATAATTCTTTTTATTGTGTCATATAAATCTTCTAATGTTTCACGCACATTATCTTCATATTCAATTTCATTATCACAACCGCTAGTTTTGTTAAAAATAATATTTACAATTTTGTCAACTTGTTTTAGTGCTTCTTTTTCTTCGTTTTCTAATTCTACTTTTATTATTCCTTCTATTTTCATAATATCACACTCCTAACTATTCATTGCTAATATAATAAAGTAAACATTTAATGCTATTGTAGACAAATGCATAATAATGCCGTTAATATGTCTATCAGTAGTTAAGTCCTTAACAAAACCAATTAAACTTATTGCTAAACCAAACCAAGCGATACTTAAACCAAAAGTCATAATTAACACAACATTTAACACAGTTAAAACTGCTCTAATATCGTTAAATTCAAATTTGTAGTTTCGTTCAATATTGAACGCTTTCTTTACTTTATTTTCTTTTTTCTTCTCTTGTAAGTTTTCCATAATTATTTCCCCTTTCGTATCTTACAAATTTATTATAACACTAATAATTATCAATGTCAATAACTTTTTTAAATTTTTTTCTATTATATTTTTTCTTATTCTCTTGAATAAGAGTTCTATATTTAGTTTGTATATATAAATGAAATTTATTAGGAATTTTTTTCTTTTTGTTTTTCATTTTCCTCACCTCACATTTTTATTATAGCACAAAATAAAACCTAGTCAATAGAAAAATTAAAAAATTTTTTTCTTTTTGTTTTATTTTTCTTTTTACGCACACATACACGCATACACACGCAGTAAAAACCTAACCCGACGGACGCGGCAAAATCTCATTCATACCCGACGGAAATTACATTTTTGAATAACTACCCGACGGAAAAGTAAAAATGATTTAAAATTACAATCACACCCGACGGAAACCGCCGAAAAATTCACATTCGCAGCTTGAAAAAGGCGACCATGTTCCGTCGGGTAATTTTAAACGCAAAAGAAAACCCAACTTCCGTCGGGTTAAAATTCTAATTCTTGTCCTTTTGGTGTTAAATAATACAATTGCCAATATTTCCCACTATCATCAAGTTTTTTAAAAGAAATTATATTATCTTTTTCAATAGTAATATATCCTTTTATTCTTAAAGCATTTGTGGTACATTTTACATCACGATGGTCATATTGTGGTAAATCGTAAACAGTTATTCCATTAGGATTTTCTTTTAAAGCTTTTATAAAATCTTTTGCTCTTTGAGTAAGTGTATTATCTTTCATATTTTTCTCCTTTCTAGGAACTAGTCTTAAAGACTAGCTCCCATTGTATTTAATACGGCTTGAATATAGCCATCATATCTTATTTGATATGCTTTGCATTTTGTTGTTTCTTGCCATTGAATAATATTTTTCTTATAATCATCTAGCAACACACCCCTATATTTCATATAGTTACCCTTATTCTCACCTAATCTACAAATCAAAATATTTTTCTTTGGTAGGTTTGGCAAATACTTTTCAAGCCATTTGATTTTATCATTATCGCAGTTTTCATTAGGACTTGCAGTTAAGATAAAAACTCTAAATTTTTCATTTTCAAGCACTTGCTTAATAGCGTTTAAATTTCTTTCTAGTGGCTTTAAGTTATAGAAGAAATCGGGCTCATTTCTAAATCTTTCAACAGCATTTTCTACGCCCATAAAATCTGCTATGGTATCATCCATATCAACATATAATGTAATGTAAGTTTTTCTCTTTTTCATAATATTGTCCCCTTTCTACCTTACACTTTAATTATATCACTTTAATTTTTAATGTCAAGTGATATTTTTAAGATTTTTTAAAATTTTTTAATTTTTTATTTTTGCAAGTTTGTTTTTCAACTTACACTCTTATTATATCAAATTAAAAAACCTTGTCAATAGTTTTGTTAAAAATTTTTTTCTTTTCTTATTTATTCTTTTCTTTATTTATTTAATCAAATCAAAAGATAAAAACTAAAATAAAACCATACCCGACGGAAAGCGGAGAAAAATTCATTCACCCGACGGAAAAATTTATTCTTTTTAAATCAAAAATTATGCACAATCACCCGACGGAAATCCGCAATTTATTCAATTACCCGACGGAAACCGCCCAAATTTTTACTTGCTCCTGCTTGAAACCACGACCACGTTCCGTCGGGTAAGACGGAAGCATAAGAAAAACCCAACTTCCGTCGGGTTAATCTTCTAATATCATTTCAATAATACTAAATTCAAGATAATCAATAGTGTAGTAAGTAGTATCTTGATTATATTCACTTTTACGACTACTTATATTTGAGAGGTCGCACTTTTTATCTTCTAATGCTTGTTCTAATATTTTTCTTATAGCACTATTTTTAGAAGTAAATATGCCTAAATCATCTCCTTCATTATCATCTTTAACTAAATATACTTTTCTATCTTCAATCATAATTTTCTTCCTTTCCGTCGGGTTATTCCCTAATCTCAAGTCTTACAACTCTTGCATAACATTCATTATCTTTTTTAGTTTTTAAATATCTCACTGTAAAGATTTCTTCTTTTATTTCTTCTTCAATATAAAACTCTTTACCATAATTGAGTTGCATTTCTTTAAGTAAATCATCTAAACTTGAAAATGCTACATTGTAATCAAACTTATAATTGCAAGGCAATTGAATTGCATAATAAACGAATTTTTCCATATTTTTCTCCTTAAATCTTAACTATTTTAGTTAAGGGCTTTCGCCCTTAACTTTATGCTCTTGACACGATTTTTAATCGCTTACTAAAATCTTTAAAATCTTCTTGTGTTGCTAATCTTATAGAGTTGTTATGCTCACTAATTTTTAACTTGTTAGGTTCGCCATAAATTTTGTGGCTTTCATCATAGCCTTTAAGTGCTACAAGTCCTTTTTCGGTTTTCATAAAGATTACATTCTTTTCTACAACCTTGTCGCCTTTCTTTAATTTCAAAGTTGCTACATACTCAGTGTATGTATTTACCTTATCAATAGTAATACCTTTTACAACGATGTTTTTATTTGTCTTTTTCATAATTTTTATTCCCCTTTCGCATCTTGCACCTTTATTATATCAAATTAAAAAATAATGTCAATAGGTGTCAATAAAATTTTTTAAAAATTTTTTCTTTCTTTTATTTTTTCTTTCTTTTGTGTGCGTGTGCGTGTGTATATGAAAATAATTTTATGTAAAAATAATTTTGCAATATCACCCGACGGAAACGCCATTTTTACGATATCACCCGACGGAATAATTCAATTTTACACTATGCAACACTACCCGACGGAAAAACATTTTTCTAATACTCACCCGACGGAAACCGCCCAATTTGTTTTATTTTTTTACGCACCCGACGGAAAAACCACCCAAAAGCTCATAGCTGCTTGCTGCGAACGACGACCATGTTCTATGCATTTATGCATAGAAATAGAGCATAGTCTTCCGTCGGGTGATGGTATCACACGCACATAAAAGATTGTATACAATTGAATATTTTAAAGCACACTTAAAGATAGGACTTTAAAGCCCTATCTTTTTATTTAAGTGTTTTAATGGAATTGCATTTTTATACACACTAGATAATATTATCTTATTATCTTTATTATACTCAACGATTTCACTTGAAATCATAAAGCAACCTTTTGGAGTTATACAAAGTAAATATTTACTTTGCATTGGTTTGTGTGCAGTGCTATAGTTGTTAATGTATTTAACATCAATATCATTTGAATTGATACCATTAAAGTATTTATTGATATTATATGTTGATATGTTAATATTTAAGTCGTTTACACCTTTTGGCGATGATTTAATAATATCATCGTTTGTAAAATAAGACTTAATGACACATTCAGCAATACAACCTAAATTATACTGCGTGTCAATATCTTTCTTTGTATGTTTAAGCATTTTAATAATTAAGTTTATGCTTTCTTTTTTATTAGGTTTACAACCTAATAAGTCATTTTTTAACGCTTCTAATAATTGTTTTTTATTCATAATAATTTTATCTCACTTTCATTATACTATTTATATAGTAAAGTGGTATTGCTACCACTCTACTATACATTCAATACTATTGTTTTTTAACTCAGTTAACTTTTTTACAAGTTTTGAGTTTTTATCACTTGTGATGTCATAATGAAATTTCATATCACTTGTTTTAGTAATGTAAATACCACTATCACAAATTGTTATAGCACTTTCATTTGTAGTGTGCTTTTTTACACTTGCTGGATTATTTACATCTATTAAATGAATATTCATTTTTTGATTTGTTAACTTGAAATAATTTTCAAATTTATTTAATACACTTGATACTAAAACGCCTCTATTGATATAGTTTTTAGTATAATTGATATATATATAATCACTATAAGTTATTAAATTATTTTCAATAGCGTATTTAATTGTATTGATACAATTATTTAATTGTTTTTTAACACGCTTGAAAGCGTCCATTTTTAACGCTTGAAATAAAGAATTGTAAACACTCTTTAATTCTACATATTGATAATTTTTGTTAGTGTCTTTTAATTTTAAGTTAAAAGTTTTTGCGATTTGTAAAGCATTTTCTAATAATTGAATATTGTTTTTGTTTGTCATAGTTTTTTTCTCCTTTTTTTAATATTCTTTCGTTTTAACAAGTCGTGTTATTTTTAACTTTCAAGAAGTTTACTTATATTCTAAAATAACAAATTCTATATAATAAGTTTTTAACTTGTTTATTTACTTTTTACATTTACTATTATATCACTTTAAAAAATAGTGTCAATATATCAAAGTAAAATTTTTTATTTTTTTAATTTTTTACTAGGAGGGAGGGTATATATAATTTTTTTTGAGACTTTTTATTTTCGGCACCCAAAGGAGTGGCCTAACGATCACATACGACACTTTCAAACCCCTCAAAATCATATCCCCTTTCAATCTCTTAATCCCATTTTCTTTCCCAATCCAATTACACCCAAAATTATTTACATTCAAAATTATCAATCATACCAATCACATTAAACCCCATGCGGACGAAAATCCATTCAAATGACCACCATAAACTCTTCTCATTCATCATTTTTCATTCATTTCATTACCATCAATATAGTCTGGCGCCGCTTACTTCTTCCAATTTTTGTTAAACGATTAATTTTTTGTTATACTATTATTGGTAAGAATAGAAATATTTTATGTTAAATTGGGACAATCCTAATTTTTATATAAAATTTCTTTTTATAATTATATATAATTTATTATGAGGTGACAAAATGAAAAAATTAAGTCAATGGTTAGACGAATTTGTTACAAATGGCGCTGATCCTGCAGAAGTTGAAGATTGGCCACAAAACACAGAAGAGAAAG
>Ga0247610_10006864_pt1 | contig 11762 bp, 10 predicted proteins | sample 174DNAGHGhighgp2_FD_193483 | JGI IMG/M metagenome (GOLD analysis project Ga0247610, IMG submission 193483) | Sheep rumen microbial communities from Palmerston North, Manawatu-Wanganui, New Zealand - 1742 DNA GHGhigh gp2 | ecosystem: Host-associated > Mammals > Digestive system > Stomach > Rumen...
GGGCCGACGTTCTTCTGGGCGCCGCCATAGATGAGGCCGTACTTGGTCACATCGACGGGACGGCTCATGATGTCGGAGCTCATGTCAGCGACGAGCATCACATTGTTGCACTCAGCAGCGGTGAAATCTTTGCGGATTTCGGTGCCGTAGATGGTGTTGTTGGTAGTGATGTGGAAATAGTCGGCATCAGCGGGGACGGTCCAACCTTTCGGAATATAATTATAGGTCTTGTCCTCAGAAGAAGCGACGATTTCGGTGGTACCGAAGTTTTTGGCTTCCTTAGCGGCTTTCTTAGCCCAGACACCGGTTTGGAGGTAAGCGGCTTTGGTCTTCAGCAGGTTGGCGGGCACCATGAAGAACTGGGTGCTGGCACCACCACCGAGGAAGAGCACCTCGTAGTTGTCGGGGATGTTGAGCAAATCGCGCCACAGTTGGCGGGTTTCAGCCATCAATCTTTCCCAACCGGGGGTACGGTGGGAGATCTCCATCAGACCGATTCCGGTGTTGTCAAAATTGCGGATTGCGTTGATTGTGGACTCAACAGCTTCTTTCGGGAGGACGCAAGGTCCTGCGTTAAAATTGTGTACTTCTTTCATAACCAATAATATACGTTATTTTTATAAAGATGAATAATGAAATTTTTCGATTCGGCAAAGATACAAAAAAAGCGCATGATAAGGTGGATTTTAGTCCGTTGAATTTTTTTTTGAGAAAATGGTTTGTGGATTAAAAAAAATTGTATTTTTACACCCTGAAATTTTCGGAGAGATGGCCGAGTGGTCGAAGGCGCGCGCCTGGAGAGCGCGTAAGCGCCAAAAGCGCTTCATGGGTTCGAATCCCATTCTCTCCGCTAGACCTAAAGGTTTGAAAATCAATAAAGTAAAAATAATTTAATTTCAACAAATCAAAATCAATTATGAAAAAGCTTATCGCCTTACTTACCGTTTTCGGTTTCTTAACCTTCGGTATTGCAAACACAGCATTTGCTCAAAAACAACAAGAATCTGCCGAAAATGCCGCCACCGAGCAGGTTGCGGAAGAGGTCGCTGAGGCTGCTCCCGCCGCCGCACAGGCAGAACTGACATCTGATCCCGATGAAGCCATCAACCAAAGTTTACATTATACTTTGAAAGACAAATTCATCCAGGGTGGTGCCGTGTGGATGACCCCTGTGTTGATTTGCTTGATCTTAGGTTTGGCTTTCGTCATTGAGCGTATTTTCTACCTCAACCTTTCTTCTGTCAATTCCAAGAAATTACTCGACAAAATTGAAGACACTATTAAGACCAAGGGTGTCGGCGCCGCCAAGGAACTCTGCCGCGACACGAAAGGCCCCCTCGCCGCTGTCTTCTATCAAGGTCTCGACCGTTATGATGAAGGTCTCGAATCCGTTGAGAAATCCCTCACCTCTTACGGTGCCGTCCAAATGGCTAAGCTGGAAAACAATATGACTTGGATCAGCCTGTTCATCGCCCTCGCTCCTTCCTTGGGATTCTTGGGAACCGTCATCGGTATGGTGCAGGCATTCGATGATATCGAGCGCGCAGGTGATATCTCCCCGACCATCGTCGCTGGTGGTATGAAAGTGGCTTTGTTGACCACCGTGTTCGGTTTGATCACCGCCATGATCCTCCAAGTGTTCTACAACTACCTCCTTACCCGTATCGACGCCATCGTCAATGACATGGAAGATGCTACCATCTCCTTCATGGACATTCTCGTTAAAAACAAATAATAAAGGTATAAAGCCTTAATATATTATATATACAATAATTTTTAAAACGTTGTATAATGAATAATAGAATAATCAATATCGTCATATTTGTGGTCGCTATCCTGGCGTGCTGTGTGGCTATTGCATTCTCTTTCTTCTCATTCGACAGTGACAAGAAAGACAACTACATCCAAGTGCAGGAAGTGAAAGCCCAGACACCTCAGATGGTGACGGACTTCGAGACGGCCACCGTGCAGACCCTCCCCAATGTCATTGAAAAATATCAGAAAGAGACCGCCGAAAGAAGTGAGAAGCAGAAAGATGTCCAGATGGAAAAGGATATTCTCTACACCTATCTTCAAGATCTGAAGAATCTGGATGAGAACAGCTTCGAAACCTATAAGGCCAATTTCCCTCAACGTTCTGCTGCCTTGTTCGCCAAATCCCAGAACAAACAGAAATATGTGGACGGTTTCAATAAGGTGCAATCTTTCAAAGATCTGGATAAATATATCGAAGAAGTAAATGCTGATTACGCTCAGATCAAGCAGGACTATCTGGTGGAACACAATTACATCAAATCCGCCAACGCTTTGATCAACAAGGCTGTGGCTATCGATGGTAATGCATCCGAATCCAAGAAAGCCAGCGAGATGGAATCCTTCCAGACCGATCTGAAGAGCTTCGGCAAGAGCGCTCGTCTGCAGAACTTCTTCATCGTCCTGACCTACATCCTCGGTATCGGCGCCCTCGCCTTGATGCTGTTCTTCCTGTTGGCCAACATGATCACCAACTTCAAGACCTCCTACAAGATTCTGGTAGGTCTGCTTTTCTTGGTTGTGACTTTCTTTATCGGCTATCTGGTCGGTACTCCTACCCTCAGTCCTTCAGCTATCAAAGCGGGTATGACCGGTTCCGGATACAAGATGGTGAATGCAGCCTGCTTCACAGTCTATGTGTGTTTGTTTGTCGCAGTAGCTTCTATTATTGTGACATTAATTATGAACGCTGTTAAAAATAGAAATTAACATGAGTAAAAGAAAAACCCCGGGCTTGAATACGGGTGCAATGTCAGATATTTCCTTTCTGCTGTTGACCTTCTTCCTGCTTACCTCCTCCATTAACACGGAGCAAGGTATCCCGAGAAAGTTGCCGCCGCCAAAAGCTGACGACGCGAAGGAGCAGAAAGTGGATATCAACAAGAGAAACGTTCTGAACGTGTTGGTGAACTTCCGTGACGAGATCTCTGTGAACGGTGATGTTATCCTGATTACCGATCTGAAGTCCAGAGCCAAAGAGTTTTTCGCAAACCCCACCAACGACCCGAACCTTCCGGAAAAAGTCAGCAAACCTATTGATGGTATCGGCGACTTCCAGGTGTCAAAGGGCGTTGTGTCTCTGACGAACGACCAGGGAACGAGTTACAATATGTACGTGCAGGTGCAGAACGAGTTGCAGCGTGCTGTCAATGAGTTGCGTGACGAGACCGCGTTGCAGTATTTCGGCAAGAAATACGAAGCACTGGATTCCGCCGCACAACGTGCTGTCACCACCGCTATTCCGATGAGCATCTCCGAGGCCCCGCCAATCGACTACGGTTCCAATGGCGCACAATAACCTTTAAAACGCAAGATTATGTCAAGATTCAGAAAAGAAGGAAAAAAAGAGACACCCGAACTCAACATGGGTTCCATGTCTGATATTATCTTCATGTTTTTGTTCTTCTTCATGGTGATCACCACCATGCGTGAAGCGTCCTTGAAGGTCCATTTCACGCCGCCTAAGGCTACTGAAATTCAGAAACTGGAGAAAAAGTCCCTTGTGGCTAATATCTACATAGGTGCTCCTATCAACAAAAACGAGAACACGCTTCCTCCCGGAGAGGTTTCTGTTCAGCTGAATGACCAAACGATCAAGTCTGAAGATTTGGTTCGAGATGTGCGCGAGTTCATCGGTACCGAGAAAGAGTCCCGCGATGCTCAAGATAGAGACCGTCTGACTTTCTCCCTGAAAGTGGACAAAGATGTCCAGATGAGATATGTGAATACGATCAAACAAGAGTTGCGTAAGAATAATGCCTTAAAGATTAATTACGCAGCCGGTAAGAAAGTAACAAATTAATATTGAATATCGAATTTCAGGGCGGTGTGCACATCGTCCTGAAATTTTCAGTTTTAAAAAATCATTAGTATTAACCAAAATCATAAGTTATGAAGAAACTTTTACTTGCTGTTACAGCGCTGTTTATGGTCAGCGCAGTGTCCGCTCAAGTGGACAAAGTAAACGGACGCGCTAATGCGGTCTCTGCTCCCTATCACAAAGTTCAACTGAAAGGTACTGAGGAAGTTGCTGTTCCTCATGCCAGTGTTCCGATGATGCGCTCTCACAGCCGCAATTTCGTCGGTACTACCTATTACGATTGCCAATCCAACGGTTCTATGGCTCAGAGAGTGGTTGCCCATAATGATGGAACTGTTTCCGCCATTTGGATTACCGATAACGAGAACTTCAATCACCGTGGTACGGGTTACAACTATTTCAATGGTACCAGCTGGATTAATCCGTCCAGCAGCACCGATCGTATTGAGAATGTTCGTACGGGTTGGCCTGCTATTACCACTGTTGGTGATGCTGAAATCGTGGTTTCCCACAACGGTTCAAATGCATTGGTGATCGGTATCCGTCCTCAAAAAGGTACTGGTGATTGGACCTTTACTACTAAACAAGGACCTGTTGCTTCCGATGGAACTCACAACAGTACTTGTCTTTTGTGGCCCTCTATCGTTGCTTCTGGCAACACTTTGCACATGATTGCTTGCACGGAGTCTGACTCAGGTTATCTGTACAATGGTATTAATACCTGCTTGGTTTATTATCGTGGTACATTTAATACTTCCAATAACACTATCACTTGGGAAGAACCCCGTGTCGTTGGTAATGTTGACCCCAATGAGTATCCCAGATTCTCTGGCGACTCTTATGCAATTGATGCTAAGGGTGATAATGTGGCTATCGTTGCTTGCCCCTCCAGCACTATGGATGTTTTCCTTTGGAAATCAACTGATGGTGGTACAAACTTCACAAAGACTGTCGTTATCGAATCTGCTATCAAGAACGGCAACTTGACCGCTATGATGGATACCACGCTCTATGTGAACGATGGTTGCTGTGCCGTTGCTATTGGTGATGATGGCATTGCCCATGTCGCTATTGGTGCTTACCTTGTGGTTTCTGATGTCGATTCCGGCGATTCTTGGTACTGGTATCCCGGTATCGGTTATCTGCTTTATTGGAAAGATAACCAAGCTCCTATTATGTATAATAACAACGAGGAGTATATGCAACCCGATGTGTTGACCGCTGCTGGTTATACGGTTATTGAACGTTTCAATCTGGATTGTGGTGATGAGCTTTTTGCCCCCACTTCTTGGGGTTCCGATGCTTATCCTAGCTATGGTGTGGGTGCTATTTCTTTCCCGCAGTTGGTGGCACAAGGTGGTAATGTCTATATGGTTTTCTGCTCAACATTGCAATATCCTTTCTCTGATTTGGTCAATGATATGTACTATAGAGGTGTATTTGCCTGCAAGTCCACCGACAATGGCCAAACCTTCGGCGATAAAAGCTGGCTTTCTTATAACAAGGATTGTACCTACATGGATTCATGGGATTGGGCTCCTCTGACTGAAGAAAACATCGAAACAAATGTTGAGTTGATGCGTGAAGCTGTCAATACCGAAGGTGAAAGTGTGTATCCTTCAGTGGCTTCCAACATTGTTAATGGCAAACTGGTTATGACTTGGCAACAAGACTATTTTGCTGGTACTTACATTAAGGATGAGAGTTCACCCAGCGAAACGTTCGACTATTATTTCAGCATTGATGCTTCTGAAATTGGTGTGTACAATAACACCAACGAGGTTTGCCAAGGCTTGTGGATTGATCCTACGGGCGTTTCTAACGAGGTGATTTCAGGTATGAAGATTTATCCGAACCCTGCTTCTGATGCTGTAAACATCACTTTCTCTTCTGAGGAATCTGCTGATGCTGTGGTGAGCGTCATGAACCTGATGGGTCAGACCGTTTACACCTCCAACGTGAGCATGCACGAAGGTTATAACATGGTGAATGTTCCTGTCAAACAACTCGGTGCTGGTGTTTATATGGTGAACATCAAATCCAACAAGGGCACTTCCACCCAAAAGTTGATTGTTAAGTAATTTTTACCAAAACAAATGCATAAAGGCAGGCCGTAGTGCGACCTGCCTTTTTTCTGTATAAAGAGATAAAATATGATTAAATCAATGACCGGCTTTGGCCGGAGCGTTTTAGAGAACGATGGAAAGGTCATCACGGTGGAAATCCGGACGTTGAACAGTAAGCAACTGGATCTCAATACCCGTATTCCGTTGTTGTTCAAGAATTACGAAAATGAGATTCGCTCCATTCTCTCCAAAGAATTAGAACGTGCCAAGGCGGATTTCACCATTACGGTCGAAAATCGATCTGTCAACAGCACAGTTGCCATCAACAAAGAATTGGCAAAGTCTTATTATCAGACTCTTACGGATCTTTCCGAGGAGTTGCACAATCCTGTTACCAGTGACATCTTCCTGCATGTGATGCGGATGCCCGATGTGGTCTCCACCCCGCAAGAGGAGGTCAGCGACGAGCTTTGGAATGAGGTGCGGAACACCATTCTCGAAGCCTGCAATCAGGTGAATGCATTCCGAATTTCTGAGGGCAAAGTGCTGGAGCAGGATTTTGTGAAGCGCATCACGCTCATCCGCGACATGATTGACGAGGTGGCCCCGTTTGAGGAGAACCGCATCGTCCGAATTCGTGAAAAGTTCGAAAACGCGTTGAAAGATCTTGCCCCGAAAGTGCAGTACGATCCCAACCGTTTGGAACAGGAGATGTTCTATTATCTTGAGAAACTGGACGTTACAGAAGAAAAAGTCCGTCTGCGCAAACATTGCGACTATTTCATCGAGACCCTCAACGATAACCAGTCCAACGGCAAAAAGCTCGGTTTCATCGTGCAGGAGTGCGGTCGCGAAATCAACACCCTCGGCTCCAAGAGCAACGACTTCGACATCCAGCAGATTGTGGTGCGGATGAAAGACGAGCTGGAGAAATTGAAGGAACAGTTGGCGAATATCTTATAATGGTTATTGGTTATTGGTTATTGGTTATTGGTTATTGAGGTTAGGTGAATTGTACATTGTTCATTGTACATTGTAAATTGAAATAAAATGGGAAACATATTATCATTAATTGGTCGGCCGAATGTGGGGAAATCGACCTTTTTCAACCGTTTGATACAGGCGCGTGAGGCCATTGTGGATGCCACGGCTGGCGTGACGCGCGACCGCCATTACGGGAAATCCGACTGGAACGGTTACGACTTTTCTGTCATTGATACTGGCGGTTATGTAGTGGGGTCGGACGACATTTTCGAGTCCGAAATTCGCAAACAGGCGGCATTGGCTATTGAAGAGTCCGATGTCATCGTCTTCATGGTTGATGGTCGCGAGGGGCTGACCCCGCTGGACGAGGAGATTGCCGACATTTTGCGCAAGTCCAAGAAACCCTATTACTTGGCGGTGAACAAGATTGACAGTCCGAGCAACTACTTGGATTACACGGAGTTCTACGCTTTGGGAATAGGGGATATTTATCCCATTTCCGCTGTTTCAGGCAGTGGCACGGGCGACCTGTTGGATGAGGTGGTGAAACACTTTTCGAAGGACAAGGATGACCTACCCGACGATCTGCCGCGCATCGCTATCGTGGGCAAGCCCAATGTCGGTAAGTCTTCGATTATCAATGCTTTCCTCGGCGAGGATCGCCATATTGTCACGCCGTTGGCCGGTACAACCCGCGATACCATTTTCACCCGTTACAAAAGCTTCGGTTTCGACTTTTATTTGATTGACACTGCCGGTCTGCGCAAAAAGAGCAAGGTGGAGGAGAGTTTGGAGTTCTATTCCGTGATGCGTGCGGTACGCTCTATCGAGAATTCCGATGTCTGCATCGTGATGGCAGATGCTTCTCAAGGTTTTGATTCCCAAGATCTTAATATTTTTGGATTGTGTGCTCGGAACCACAAAGGTATTGTGCTGGTGATGAACAAGTGGGATTTGGTGGAAAAAGACACGCACACGCACAAAAACTTTGAGGATGCGGTCAAAAGTCGGATTGCCCCCTTTACGGATGTGCCGATTATTTTCACCTCAGTGACGGAAAAACAGCGTATTTACAAAGTGTTGGAAACGGCCATCCAGGTTTATCAGAACCGTCAGCGCCGTGTTTCCACTTCCGAGCTGAACGACACGTTGCTGCCCATCATCGAGCACACACCGCCGCCCATGAACAAGGATAAGGTCATCCGGATCAAGTACATCACACAGCTGCCGGTGGCTTATCCCACCTTCGCGTTTTTCTGCAATTTGCCGCAGTACGTGGTGGATTCCTACAAACGTTTCCTCGAGAACCAGATCCGCAAAAATTGGGATTTCTCCGGTGTGCCGATTGAAATTTACTTCCGAAAAAAATAATCCATGAAAAAATTGTTCATAGAAACATACGGTTGTCAAATGAATTTCGCGGACAGCGAAGTGGTCGCCTCCATTTTGAAGGATCAATACTCGCTGACGAAAGAGATTCAGGAGGCCGATTTAATCCTCATAAACACGTGTTCTATCCGTGACAAGGCCGAACAACGCATCCACAAGCGTTTGAAGGAATTAGAGGCATATAAGCGCAAAAAACGCACGTTGCAGGTGGGCTTGCTCGGTTGCATGGCGGAACGGATGAAGGAGGAGTTGTTGCAAACGGAACCGGTGTTGGATTTCATTGCCGGTCCGGATGCTTACCGTTCCTTGCCGCAGCTGATTGAAGATTCCCAACACGGGCATACATCTTTCAACGTATTGCTCTCAAAGGAAGAGACTTACGACAACATCATGCCGGTGCGTTACGATGCCAACGGTGTGTCGGCGTATGTTTCCATCATGCGCGGTTGTAACAATTTCTGCTCCTACTGCGTAGTGCCCTATACCCGCGGTCGCGAGCGCAGCCGTAGCCCCAAGACCATCCTCAGCGAGATTGAAGATTTGTTGAAGGATAACTACAAGGAAGTTACGCTGTTAGGACAGAACGTGAACTCTTACTATTGGAAAGAGGGCGACGAAGAGGTCTCCTTTGCCAAGCTGATGGCGATGGTAGCGGAGATGTCGCCGGAGCTGCGTGTGCGGTTTGCCACATCGCATCCGAAGGACATTTCGGACGAGCTAATTGAAACCATTGCGCGTTACGACAATATTTGCAAATGCATCCATCTGCCGGTGCAGTCGGGCAGCAACGAGATGTTGCAGAAGATGCGCCGTGTTTATACTCGCGAGAGCTATCTGGAGCGCGTCCGCAAGATTAAGGAAGTGTTGCCGGATTGCGCCATCACTACCGACATTATTGTCGGATTCTGTGGAGAAACACTTGAGAACCATCAAGATACGTTATCCATTATGCGCGAGGTCGGCTACGAATATGCTTACATGTTCAAGTACTCCGAGCGTGGCGGCACGCTGGCTTCCAAACAGTATCCCGATGATATTCCCGACGAAGAGAAGACCCGCCGGTTAGAGGAGGTGATCGCGTTGCAAGGCGAACTCTCGATGGAGAGCAATCGTCGTGATATTGGCAAAACCTTCCGAGTGTTGGTTGAAGGTGCCTCCAAACGTTCTGATGATCAGCTCTTTGGTCGCAACAGCCAGAACAAGGTGATTATTTTCCCGAGAGGGGAACACCAGATTGGGGAGTACGTGGATGTGACGGTGACGGAATGCACGCCGGCAACGTTGATGGCGATGAAATGACGATGAATGGGCGATGAATGACGATGAATGGGCGATGAATGGGCGATGAATGGGCGATGAATGACGATGAATGTGCGATGAAAAACGATGAATGATATTCGATATATAGGGTACGACCAGTTGGTGTCGTTTTTGCGCGAGAATGGTGAGAAGCCGTTTCGGGCGAAGCAGATTTGGACATGGTTGTGGAAGCGGGGCGCGGGCTCGTTTGATGAGATGACTGACCTCTCCATGGCGTTGCGGACAACGTTGCAGGAGAATTTCACGTTTCACCGTGCCGAAATTGCCGAAGAGGTGCGGAGCAGCGACAAAACGACCAAATTCCTGCTGAAATTTTCGGATGGTAAGTTGGTGGAGGGGGTGCTGATTCCAAGCAAGGAGCGCGTTACCGCGTGCCTTTCCACGCAAATCGGTTGTCCGCTGCATTGCGCGTTTTGCGCTACGGGCACCATGGGCTTCCTTCGCAACCTGCATTACAGCGAAGTCATTGACGAGTACGTACTGCTCAATAATCGTGCGCAAGAGATTTACGACCAGCATATTACCAATATCGTTTTCATGGGGATGGGGGAGCCGTTGCTCAACTTCGACAATATGATGACGGCCATTGATATTTTGACCGGCAAAGACTATTTCGGACTTTCTCCGGCACGTATCACGCTTTCCACGGCAGGCATTATCAAGGGGATTAAAGCCTTGGCGGACAGAGGTTTCCGTTGTGGTTTGGCTATCTCGTTGCATAGTGCCGATCCGGTGGTGCGCGGACAGATTATGCCGGTGACGGAGGGTAATCCGTTGCACGATTTGCAGGCGGCGCTGGCGTATTACCATCAGAAAACTGGCGAGCGCATCACCATTGAGTATTTATTGCTTTCCAAGGTGAACGATTCAGAGAAGGCGGCTGAGCAGTTGGCTCGTTTCTGTCGTCCTTTCCCCGTAAAAATCAACATCATAGAATATAATTCCACCCCAGATTCACTCTTCCATAAGTCGGATCCGGTGCGTCGGCAGGGTTTCATTTCCGTCCTGGAGCGTTGCAACATGGTGGTCAACATCCGTCAGAGCAAGGGGCAGGATATCGCCGCCGCCTGCGGACAATTGGTGAAACAGCAAAAGAACGACAACTAAAACTTCATAGCAATGAAAATAGAGCTCAAACTGGCCCTTTTGTGGGTGTTTTTCATGACGTTTATTGGTGTACAGGCGCAAGTGGTCACCGATTTTGACGTAACCTACGCGCAGGAGTTGCTCAAGCCGGGAACTCCCGCTCCCGATTTCCAACTTCAAACACCTGACGGTAAAACGGTGAAATTCAGTGAGTTTTCCAAAGGAAAATACGTCGTCATCGATTTTTGGGCCTCCTGGTGTCCCGACTGTCGCAAGGATCTTCCCGAAATCATCCGGCTCTACAACAAGTTCCACAATTATGGCGTGGAGTTTCTCGGGGTTTCCTTTGACACAGACAAAGAGAAATGGACGGACTACATCGCCAAATCTGGCGTTCCATACACGCAGGTGAGCGAACTGAAACGGATGAACCAATCGGAGGTAGCCAAAGCTTACGGCGTGCGTTGGATTCCGTCGATTTACCTCATCGGACCTGATGGTAAAGTGTTGGTTAGCACGGTGTTGTCGTATAAGATAGAGTGTGAATTGACAACATCCTTTAAAAATGATAAACCGGGTACCACCCATGATTATATGCTTCATGTGATTGATGGGAGCAAGGGTAAATTGGCGGCGAGATTGTATCAGCCTGACTTAAAATCTGGTGAACGTTGTGACCTTGTGATTTTGTGTCACGGACTCAATGCTGACAAAAACTTTCCTTTGTTAGTGGAGGTGGCTGATCAATTGCACGCCCAAGGTATTGCTACACTGGAGTTTGACTTCAACGGTCATGGCGAAAGTGACGGCAAGTTCTCCGAGATGACCATTCCTAACGAAATTGAGGACTTGGAGCAGGTTCTCGCCTACGCGCAAGACCTCCGCTTCGTTCGCAATATTGCGTTGGTGGGCCACTCGCAGGGTGCCATCGTGGCGGCGATGGTCGCGGGCAACCATCCCGACGACATCAAGGCGGTGACGTTGCTGTCGCCGGCCTCTTCAGTGCGCGACGATATTGCCCGCGGCAATCTCTTCGGTATCGAGTTCAACCCGCTTGACCCGCC
>Ga0247610_10006865_pt1 | contig 11762 bp, 10 predicted proteins | sample 174DNAGHGhighgp2_FD_193483 | JGI IMG/M metagenome (GOLD analysis project Ga0247610, IMG submission 193483) | Sheep rumen microbial communities from Palmerston North, Manawatu-Wanganui, New Zealand - 1742 DNA GHGhigh gp2 | ecosystem: Host-associated > Mammals > Digestive system > Stomach > Rumen...
AATTGATTGCAGTTTCATATGCAGTTACATCAACATATGATGTTATATTTTCAATATCATTCTTTAATACACCTGCATTCTTTAATGCATTCTTATAAGTTTCAATACCCTTAGTATTTGGGTCAACACTCCACTTAGTAATACCACCATATAAATAATTCTCTACATAGTCTTTTTCTTTTTTAATATAATCTGCAACAATATTTACAACTTCTTTTCTATTGCTTTCATCTTCAATGAATTCCCATGCTCTAATTCTTGCTTTTTCATATGCAATGAATGCATCCTTCTTAGATTCATATTTTTCAGCTGATGTTGCTTGACGGCAGCATACATATTCAGGAATTAAATCACCTGATTTAGCAATTAAATCGACCTTGTATGAATCCTTATATAGATTTGCATATTCAAGTGGTAAGAAGCCAACTTCAAATTCACCTTTACCAACCTCTTGTGCTACTGTTTGAGCGTTTGCTAAATTTGTAATCTTATTCTTTGATTGATCATATGTTGGATCATTTTCTATCAAATATTGATTAGTAACAACATATGATGCTTCACCTACTGCAAATGCTAATTTTGCATTTTTAATTGCTTCAAAATTAATAATAGTATTTAAATCTTGATATTTGCTTGCATTACCCTTCTTAGTGATTAATGCACCACCTTCAACTGCTGTACCACCAATAAATCTAATATTTTCATAACCTTGAGATATTGCTTGAACATCAGGTACAAAGCCTAATGTTAATAAATCTAAGTCCTTAGAATTTGTATGTAATGCTGTTAAGGCATCTTGTCCTTGAATATTTACACCCTTAACATTTACACCTTCATCCTTAAAGAATCCCTTTTGTTTAGCTACTATATCACCAGCTGTTCTAATAACACCTGTTGGAATAGATACCTTTAATGTACCAAATTCATAATTTGTATCATCCTTTTTACCACATGATGCTAAAGCTGATACTGCTAATACTCCTAATGCACTTAATGCTAATAATTTAATTGCTTTCATTTTATTTTCCTCTTTTCATTCTTAATTATTTTTTAATAATCCTTTTAAAGGATTTATTTCTGGATCTTGACTTAATGTTCTATTAAATGGATCTCTACTTTTTATATCACTGTCATTCCAATGACTATATGAAATGTCAGATTGATAATCATCACTACTTATATTTGTATGTAAATATACATTTTCTGGATCATTTGATAATTTCTTTCTAGAACCATCACTTGCCCACTCTTTGTTATAATCAACTAAACCTGCTATTCTTTCAGCATATGGCTTAAAGAAATCAGTTGTATTAGTTGGGAATTCAAAGAATGTATATTTTTTAAATACTTCTAATGAGAATAAATCTTTTACATATCCCCAAATATTTTTATATTCTGTAATTCTTTTTTTAATAGGTCCTACATTTCTATAATATGATGTTTCCCATCTTACTAAAGTTACATATAATCTAATATCACTATCAGTTATATAATCACCAAATATAAATCTATTAGTTTCTAATCTCTTATCTAATTTTTCTAAATTATTAAAGAAGTCCTCATATGATTCTTTATATGCTTCATATGATTGACAAAACGCCATACGATAATGACCGTTGTTTATAGTTGGGAATAACCAATCATTAAATTCATCAATTTCCTTTCTGTATTTAACTGGATATAGGTCAATATCAGTCTTTTGGAATTTTCTAAATTGAACCTCAATATAATTTGTTAATCTATGATAATCGTTATTAACTGCCTTTTTAGTTTTAATATCTACTAATGTAGGTGTTGTTGCACGACCTTTGAAATTAGGATTCGCATTCTTATAAGCTTCTGATAAGAAATAAAAGCCTGTTGCTTTATCCTTAAAGCCTTCTTGATTTTGAAAACCGTGACCATAAACATTAGTTTCGCCTGTGTGTGTTACAGCTACATCATCAATTACATCCTCTAGCCCTAGAATATCTCTTACTATTACAGGTCTGTTTGACCAGTGACAACCATGTGCCCAGTAAATAGAAAACCTATTTGCTTCCGCTTTTAATTCATTATCCTTAGTACCAAACTTTTCTATAAAAGCATTAGCTTGTCTAATAAATGCTCCTCTTTCATCAATTTCCTTTTTAGTTTCGTTAGGTCTTGGATTTACTCCAACCTCTTTTGCAAATTTTTCTGCAAGTAAATCTGTATAAGCTTGACTTACTTTCTTATTCTTATGTGCTTCTATACTGCATGCATCAAATGACATAATCTCTCACCTTTCCTATCTTTCCTAGTGATATACTAGGATTTATGCTTATATAATAATCCTATTAACCTAGTAAGCCAATAGGAAAACTAAAATTAATTTAAAATTTTTCCTTTATAATACTTTATTTCTTCGTTTTTTAATTCTTCTTTATATCTATAATTTCTTGGAAGAAAGAATTCTTTACTATAATTATCATCCTTTTCATATGAAAAAGCTGTTTTATATCTTTTGAAATCTCTTGAATTATTATAAAAAGATAATGCTTTAGGATGTGTATGAATAAAAATATCAAAATCCTTAGCCTGACTGCATAATCTTTCTATGATTTCAAGACCAATTCCTCTTTTTTGATAATCTGGATCTACACATACATTAAGTAATATTGCTTCACCTACACCATCAGTTAATAATCTTGCACATCCAATTAATTTATTATTGTCAAAAGCAAGTTCTACAAATTGACTAACTCTAAAATCATATAATGTTTTATCAATATCTCTTTTATTATTAAATGCCTTTTCTAATAATTTATTTATATCAATAATGCTTGTATTATTTAAATTATTTGAATAAGTAATTGAATCATTATTATTTATTCTTTTATTATTTGATTTCTTTTCACCATCAAATAAATAATTATCTTCTAAAAAGAAGCCAGCTTCTTCTTGAAAGCTTATTCTTTCTTTGTCTGTGTTTTTAACATACTTAAATGCCATTTTGCTTCTAACAAATGATAAATGCTCATACAATGAAATAGTCCTAGGATGAGTAAATGTAAAAATATGCCTATCTCCTAGATTTTTGACTAAATCATTAATTATTTTCTTTCCAATTCCTTTTCCTTGATATTTTGGATCTAATGCAACATTATAAATAATTGCCCATGTTGAGTCAGATATGGCTCTTGCAAAGCCTATAAGCTTATTATTATCATAAGCATATACAACATGACTACTATTAATAAATGATTTTTCAATATTAGAAACATCTGTAAATTTTCTTCCTGTAAAAGCTTTAGTTAAAATGTCTTTTACTTCATTAAAATTAACATTATCATTATTATACTTATAAATAATACTCATTAATAATCACTCCTAAAATTATAGTTATTATTCAATAGATATTCCTTATTTAATTTCTACACATTCGTTTGTGTACCACATATTCTTTTCTATAGCTCATAATTTAATCAAAATAAAAAGTAGAATAATAATTCTACTTAAAATATCCTCCTATATTCTAATAAATCATTATTATGTATAATACTATTAAATTTTATTTTAATACACATTTGCATACACATCATTTTGATTCATTCCTTTCAATTCCTACTATTTATATAGGATAACTATATTATACTACTTTTTATTTAATTGTCTATACCTAATTTAAATATTTTTTTACTAAAAAAACTGATGTGAAAAATTAATCACATCAGTCGATAAATTAAATCTTTTTTAATTTTATCTTTCCACCCATACCCTTTGTAAATCTAGTACAAGCTTCAGTTGCGTCCTCGTTACCATTTTGACTTGATAATCTATACCAGTTATAAGCATCTTCAATATTAATTTGTGATACACCAATACCACGTTCTAGACAATCACCTAATCTATACATTGCATAAGCATCTCCTGCTTCTGCAGCCTTACTCCACCAAAACTTAGCTGTAACTAAATCAGGGTCCATATAAGGATCTGATGGTTCAGTAAGATTTTCTGCTAAGTGAATCATAGCATCAACGTTACCTTGATTTGCAGCCTTTTCCCACCAGTTAATAGCTGATAAATCATTTTTAACAGTACCATCACCTAAATGATAACATAATGCTAGCATGTTTTGAGCTACTGCGTTATCATGATTTGCAGCTTGAGTAAATAAATTAAATGCTTTTTTAATATCTTGAGGTACTGAATCACCCTCATAATATCTTTTAGCAAGCTTAACCTGTGCTTCAACATTACCATTTTCTGCAGCTAATTCATAATAGTGAAGTGCAAGTTCAATACATTGTAAGCATCCTTTACCCTCTGCGTAGCAATCTGCAATTTTTTCCATACAGAATGCATCACCATTTTCAGCACCCGCTAAATATAATGTGGCAGCACCTTTTAATTTACCTAATCTTTCATAACAAGTTGCGGCATCTCTTTGGGCATCAACAATTCCTTGTTTTGCGGCATGAACTAACCATTGTGCAGCTCTTGGAATATCTTGAGTAATACCTTCACCCTTTAAATATGATAAGCCTAAATAATATTGACTTAATGGATGAGCGTATTTTGCAGCTTCAGTGAACCACGCAACAGCTTGGGTAGAATCCTGTTGGATACCTTGTCCTGTTAAATAGCACATACCAACCATATAAGCAGCATCTACTACTTTGTTTGAAGCAGCAGACATATATAATTGGAATGCTCTTTTAGTATTCTTATCAGTACCCTTACCATAATATAATAAATCAGCTAAATAATATCTAGCATCATAATTAGATTCATCATTTGTAACTACTGATTCAAACATAGGAATACATTCTTTAAATTTTTCATCTTGGAATAATTCCAATGCTCTTTTATAAACACCACGATATTGGTTAATAACATATTCTGCCATATAATCACCGTCCAATTAATCACTATTTATATTTTAACTTAATAACTTCAAAAAAACAAGGCAAAATACCTTGCTTCACATGATTTATAAATTAAAAAGTTTAATCGCATTTCTAGTTGTAATTTCATCACATTCTTCTACGCTTATATTTTTAATATTAGCCATAGCTTCTAATATATATTTTACATAAGCTGATTCATTTCTTTTCCCTCTAAATGGAGTTGGAGTCATATAAGGACAATCTGTTTCTATTAGTAAATTATTAATATCTATTCCCTCACATACTCTTTTAGGCTCTTTAGCATTTTTATATGTTATAGGGCCATCTAAGCCTATATAAAAGCCAAGCTTAACAAATTCCTTAGCCATTTCAAGTGAACCACTATAGCAATGCATTACGCCCTTTAATTTACCATTATATTCTTTAATTATATCAAATGTATCTTGAATAGCTTCTCTTGAATGAATTATAATTGGTAAATCTAATTCTATAGCTAAATCACATTGTAATTTAAATAATTTCTTTTGTTCTTCTTTAAATTCAGTACTCCAATAATAATCAAGACCACATTCACCTATTGCATATACCTTATGATATTTAATAAATTCCTTTAATTCATTAAATAACTCTAAATAATTATTATTACATTCTTCAGGATGAACTCCTGCAGTAGGATAAAAAATATCATATTTATTTGCATATTCTTGAGCTAATCTATTGGTTTTATAAGAAAAACCAACTAATATAATTTTATTAACATTATTCTCTTTACATCTTTTTATGCACAATTCTATATCATCATTAAAATCGTCTTCAAATAGATGAGAATGAGTATCTATCATAAATATCACCACGATTTATTATATAATAATTAAAATAAGCCCTCAAGGGGCTTAATTTAATTAATAGCATCTACTATTGATTTACAAAAATCATAAATATATGAAGAAGCATTCTCTAAATGAGTTTCTACAAGCTTAACAATCGCAGAGCCAATAATAACACCATCTGAAATTGATGCCATCTTCTTAGCTTGTTCTGGATTTGAAATACCAAATCCAATTGCTACCTTAGTATTTGTATATTTTCTTATTTCTTTTATTATTGATTCTAAATCTGTATTAAATTCATTTCTCATACCAGTAACACCCATAGATGATACTAAATATATAAATCCATCTGATTTAGAGGCAATATTTTTAATTCTATCGTTACTTGTTGGAGCTATTAAAGATATAACCTTTTGGTTATATTTTTTAGCTACACTTTCTACTTCATTTTTTTCTTCAATAGGTAAATCTGGAATAATTATACCAAGCATTCCTAATTCTTCTGATTTTTTAAAGAATTTATCGTATCCATATGAAAATACTGGATTTAAATATGTCATAAACACAAAAGGGAAATCCTTATGTCTTTTTCTAATATTTTTTACCATATCAAAAATCTTATCTGTTGTAGTATTACTCTTTAAAGCTCTAATATCTGCCTTAGTAATTACACTACCTTCTGCAATAGGATCACTAAATGGAATGCCTAATTCTATTAATGAAACTCCTGCATCAATCATACTATCAATAAATTTTTCTGTAGATTCAATATTTGGATCACCACATGTAATAAATGAAATAAAAGCTTTTTTCTTAAATACATCATCAAAACTATTCATATATTTCAACCCCCAAATATCTAGCAATAGCTGCACAATCCTTATCACCACGACCAGATAGATTAACAACTATAATCTTATCCTTTGACATTTTAGGTGCTACCTTTAAACAATATGCAAGTGCGTGGCTTGATTCAATTGCAGGAATAACACCCTCTGTTTTTGATAATTCTAGGAAGGCATCAACTGCTTCTTTATCTGTAATTGGAACATATTTAGCACGTCCAATTGAATTTAAATATGCATGTTCAGGTCCAATACCTGGATAATCAAGACCTGCTGAAATTGAATATACCTCATCAATTTGACCATATTCATTTTGACAGAATAATGATTTCATACCATGGAATACACCCATCTTACCTGTTGTAATAGTAGCTGCAGTTTTACCTGTATCAACACCTAATCCTGCTGCTTCACATCCAACAAGCTCTACTTCCTTATCATTAATAAAATTATAGAAAGCACCCATTGCGTTAGATCCACCACCAACACACGCAATAACCATATCTGGTAGTCTTCCTTCACATTCAAGCATTTGTTCTTTTATTTCTTTTGAAATAATAGATTGGAAATCACGAACAATCGTTGGGAATGGATGTGGTCCCATTACAGAACCAAGTAAATATAATGTGTCATCACAACGATTACTCCATTCCTTCATACATTCATTTACGGCATCCTTTAATACTCTACTACCACTTTTAACAACATGAACCTTAGCACCTAATAATTCCATTCTAAATACATTAAGTGCTTGACGCTTTGTATCCTCTTCACCCATGAATATTTCACATTCCATACCCATTAGTGCACAAACTGTAGCAGTTGCCACACCATGTTGTCCTGCGCCTGTTTCAGCTATAATACGCTTTTTACCCATTTTCTTAGCTAATAATATTTGTCCAAGACAATTATTAATTTTATGGCTTCCTGTATGGTTTAAATCTTCTCTTTTTAAATAAATTTTAGCTCCACCTAATTTTTCAGTAAGCTTCTTTGCAAAATATAATCTTGATGGTCTATTTGCATATTCTCTATATAAATCATTTAATTCTTTTATAAATTCAGGATCATTTTTATATTTATTATATGCATTTTCTAATTCTAATACGGCATTCATTAATGTTTCAGGAACATATTGACCACCAAATTCTCCAAATTTAGAATTACTCATAATCTCTACACCTCTTTATAAATTCTTCCATTTTTTTATAATCCTTAAAGCCATCTGTTTCAATACCTGATGAAACATCAATACAAAATGGCTTTAATTTAATGGCATCATCTAAATTATTAATATTGATTCCACCTGCTAAAAAGAATGGTTTATTTGTTTTAATTGTTTTCCAATCAAACATTTCACCACAACCTGGGTTTATATTATCAAATAATGAATATTCACATAAATTGCTATCTCTATATGCTTTAATAATTGGAATATTTGTAAATTCCTTTATTAATTTAATATATTCATCAGATTCATTTCCATGAAGCTGAATGATATCAATTATATTATTATTAATAACATGCTTTATTAAATTAATATCATCATCCTTAAATACACCAACACTAATTATATTTTTATCTAATTTACTTTTAAGTAATTTAGCTTCTTCTATACTAACCTGTCTTTTGCTTTTAGCGAAGACAAAGCCAACATAATCAGGCTTTAATTTATTTGCATATTCAATATCTATAATTCTTCTTAAACCACAAGTTTTAACAAGCATTCTTAAACTCCTTAAGGGTCTTTTCTATATTACTAGATTTCATTAATGCTTCACCAACTAAAACACCATTTAATCCAGCTCTTTTAATTTTCTCTATATCAGATTTATCCTTAATACCACTTTCTGATATTAATATAATATCTTTATATTTATTTCTTAATTTACTTGATAAGCTATTATCAACACTAAAATCATATAAATTTCTATTATTAACACCTATAACCTTAGCATTTGCCTTAATAGCTTTTTCTATTTCTTCTTCACTATGTGTTTCAACAAGACATGATAAGCCAAGCTTATGTGCTAATTCTATATATCTTTTTAATGTATCAAAATCTAATATTGCGCATATTAATAATATAATATCAGCACCTAATAGCTTTGATTCATATATTTGATATTCAGAAAAGATAAAATCCTTTCTTAATACAGGAATAGATACATTCTTTTTAATATCTAATAAATGCTTATCACTACCTAAAAAATATTTAGGTTCTGTTAAGCAACTAATAGCTGAAGCACCACATCTTTCATATTCTTTTGCTATATCTAAATAATTGTAATTTTCTTTAATAATACCCTTAGATGGTGATTTATGTTTACATTCACAAATGTAAATAAAATCATTATTCTTAAATAAATCATAAAATCTATAAGTAGGATTATCATCTATTTTAATTTCTTTAATTAAGCTATCTAAAGGTTTATTTTTCATAATTTCTTCATAAGAGATTTTTCTATCTCTTACAATATCATCTAATATCATTTGTAACCTCAACTAAATGCTTCAATGTATTTAATGCCATACCACTATCAATGGCATTTTCACAAATCTTGATTGATTCTTCAATACTCTTACCTGTATATACGTGTAGTGCACATGCACTATTAAATACAACTATATCACGCTTAGGACCTTTAACACCATTTAATATATCAAGTGCTATTTGTTTATTAACATCAGGAGTACCACCAATTAAATCCTCATGATTTGCCATTTTAAATCCATATTTAACTGGATTTAATTCATATTCAATGATATCACCTTTTCCGCTAAATTCACATACAAAAGTTTTATCTGCAATAGAAATTTCATCTACTCCATCCATTCCGTATACAACCATAGCTGCCTTTAATCCTTTTTTCTTTAATACTTCACATACTGGTCTTACAAGTTCTTTTTTATAAACACCTAAAACCATATGAGTTGCGTTCATAGGGTTAATAAGTGGTCCCATTATATTATAAATAGTTTTAATACCCAATGTTTTTCTAATAGGGCCAACAAAACGCATTGCCTTATGATAAACAGGGGCAAATAAAAATACTAAGCCTGTTTCATCTAATACTGGCTTTGCATGCTTAGATGCAAAATCAAATTTAACGCCTAAAGCTTCAAATAAATCACCAGAGCCACATTTACTTGATACACTTCTATTACCATGCTTTGCAACCTTAACACCACAAGATGAGATTACAATTGATGATACTGATGAAATATTGAATGAGAATGATCTATCTCCACCTGTACCAACTATATCAAGTACATCATAGCCTGGTTCAATAATTTCAGCAACCTCAAGCATTGCTTTGACTGCACCAACTATTTCTGTTGGTGTTTCACCTTTAATAGATAATGCAGTTAAGAATGCACCTGTCATAGCTGGATCTACTTCATTTTTCATTATAGAAAGAATTGCATCAAACATTTCTCCCTCTGTTAAATCTTTACCTTCTGTTAATTTTAATAATAAGTCTTTCATTTTTTTATTCCTCTCTATTTTAAAAAGTTTTTTAGTATAGTCATTCCATCTTCAGTTAATATGCTTTCTGGATGAAATTGTAATCCATATATTGGATATGTTTTATGGCTTACTGCCATAATTTCATTATCTTTATTTCTTGCAATGATATTTAATTCATTACTTTTTCCACTACCAATTAATGAATGATATCTTGCGACATTAATTTCATTATTTAATCCTTTAAATAACATTGAATTATTATCAATTTTTACCTTATCACTTTTACCATGATAAATCTTTTTAGCATTTATTATATCAAGCCCAAATACCTCACATATAGCTTGATGTCCAAGACATACACCTAAAATAGGTATATTATGTATTTCTTTTACAACATCCTCTATAATACCTGCATCCTTAGGTCTTCCAGGGCCTGGAGATAAAATGATATGGCTTGGATTAAGCTTTTTTATTTCATTTACACTTAATTCATCATTTTTAATAACCTTTATATCAGGATTAATACTACCTATAAATTGGAATAGGTTATATGAAAATGAATCATAATTATCTATAATTAATATCATTATTTTTTACCTCCTGATGCTTCTAAGGCTTTAAATGGAGCCATAGCTTTATTTTCTGTTTCAATGAATTCAGTTTCTGGATTAGAATCCATAACTATACCGCCACCTGCTTGTAAGAATACATCATCATTCTTTTTAACGATAGTACGTATTACAATACACATATTCATATTATCTCTAAAATCAATATATCCTAAGGCACCACCATATATACCTCTTCTTTCAGTTTCAAGAGAATCGATAATTTGACAAGCACGAAGCTTTGGCGCACCAGATAGTGTTCCGGCAGGTAATATTGATTGTAAGGCGTCAAGTGATGATTTATCCTTATTAATCTTACCAACAACTGTAGATGCGATATGCATTATATGAGAATATTTTAATATTTTCATATATTCTAAAACCTTAACAGTTCCAAATTCAGATACTCTACCTAAATCATTTCTACCTAAATCAACTAGCATATTATGCTCAGCTAATTCCTTTTCATCACTTAATAGATCCTTTTCGTTTAAAATATCCTCTTCCTCTGTTTTACCTCTAGGACGAGATCCTGCAATTGGATAAGTCATTATAATATCATCTTCCTTTGAAACTAATGTTTCAGGAGATGAACCTGCAATTTCTAATTCATTATTTTTTAAATAATACATATATGGACTAGGATTAATACTTCTTAAATGTCTATATGCTTCAAATAATGAACCTTTAATTTTTCCTTTAAAACGTCTTGAGAATACACATTGGAATATATCACCATCATATATATGCTTCTTTATTTTTAATATCTTTTCATTATATTCATCCTTAGAATCAATTGATGTAGGCTTTTTAATAATCTCAATTGATTCATCTTTAATAATTGGCATTTTAAAGATTACTTCTTTTATTTTTTCTATATCACTTTTAGCTTTTTTGTATTCATTATCTAAATCATTAGTTTTAATATTTGATATTATAATTATTTTTTGTTTAAATGCATCGAAGCATATTACCTTATCAAATAATAATAACTCATAATCATTAAACTTATTTACGTCATTTGATTTAAATTGAAGCTTTGGTTCTAAATATTTATATGAATCATATGAGAAATATCCAATGAATCCACCTGAAAATTGAGGTAAGCCATCTATTTTAGGTGCTTTATAATTTTT